>Ga0209780_1000874_pt1 | contig 18134 bp, 12 predicted proteins | sample WorMetexBAHAMAS2_FD_187384 | JGI IMG/M metagenome (GOLD analysis project Ga0209780, IMG submission 187384) | Marine gutless worms symbiont microbial communities from Max Planck institute for Marine Microbiology, Germany - Inanidrilus exumae... | ecosystem: Host-associated > Annelida > Digestive...
ACAGACATGTCAGCGAGAGAGTCCAGATCTTGGCACAAAGCTGACGTCTGCAAGTCAGAGGCAAATGCATCGAGTGACAACCGACGCCAAGCTCGGTACACCGTTTAGTGCAAGCAATGTTCCCATGTTTGACCTGAAAGTGCTCGGCAGATGACAGCGAGAACATACAGCCCGTAAAAACCAGTTTCACCAGTCTAAAAGAAGGCCGTGCAATCACAGGAGCAGTGTTTCGAGTTTTTATTGACCTGACACCTACACTGCAGTGTCAAAACATTAAACTCGAAGCTACACTAATGTCGTACATTATCTGTAAAATCACTCAGTGTGAACATGTATTTTCTATAACAAAAAGTCAACAAATATTAGCAATACTATGGGCTAAACAATTGTTTAATTCATGTGTTCATGGAGATGTTTGAAATCAATGGGAAACAAAATAAATAACTGATAAAACACAGCATAGGCCGTGAATTCTGCCAGTACATGAATCCAAGACCAAGCTTGATGTTTTTTTTTTGAAAATATAAAAAATACAAATCATGTATCATATCACATTTACAACCAGATGTGCTATAAAGCAGACCCACAGAGGCACTGGACACAGTTACTGAGGTGACACTAGAACAGTCCCTAACAAGGCGAGTCTCAGCTATGTGCTAAAAGCAACAGTTTGTTAAGCATGATCCAGAAGATGCAAGTCGACTGTCCCAAACAGTCGGTGCTACAGATGAGACACTAAAGTAAAGTAAAGTAAACAGTGTACAGCAGTTTAGCATCAACTTAGCTCTTCACCACTACGGGAAACTCACATGCCATATGGGATCACAGTGTTACCTGCCACCCGACAGAGGTGAGAATCCCGCCTTTACCCCCATCTAAAGCAGGTACTCGATTTAGTGACTCTGGAGGGATGCAAGGCTGAGTTGACCTATGTTACGTGAAAGCGGACCATCCGGGAATTGAACCTGCGACCTGTAAATTGCAAGCCCAACGCCCTACCGCACGACAGACACATGCAGTGTCATTATTCAGTACTGCCAGCAGCATTAACGCAACAGAGCTGAGAAATGTGACGGACAAGGTGTTCATTGATTTCAATGGGAAATGCTGATCCTGAGTGTCTTGTGTGTGAACACTGCCATATTGCTGTACTGACAACCCTTCATCAGAATGATAACATAAGATTTTTTGTTATAGTTATTAGCAATAAACAGTAGCCCCATGCGGGACTGAAGGTCGACTCCTACTTACTGCCTACTTCAAAGTCACGTGACACAAAAACTAGGGCAAAAAATCAAAAATCTGGCCCCAATAAGCTTTAGGTATTGTGCCATAATTTAAGAATCCGTGGTCATTTGCCAGTCCCCATTATAAATGGGGGAGGAGGTAGCCTTTGAAAATGGTCAAATTTCCGACTTTCAAGGACTCGTGACCTTGACCTTGGATCGAGTCATACTGCATCACTCATCGACCTCTACCTACATATCAAATTTCATTGAAATTGGAGAAACTTTTTGTGGACGGACGGATGTACGGACATTTGAGACCCACTAATGTTATGTCGACCTAATAAACTACGACAAAATTTACCGATAATACGATAGCAAATCTCATAAAAGACTGCTTGTTGAAGTTAAATTAGTCTTGAAAGCATGTATGATGATCAGAAAAATGCAAACAACATTTACCATGCCTTTGTTGAGCACTTTATTTATACGACAAAATGCATAAGGTGGCTCTTCACCCTAGCAACACACACAATGGACCACTGATATGGTCAACTCATAATCTTGATAGTTTCAAATCAAACAGTCATCACTTTCCGTCAGTCTAACAGCCAGTCATCACACACTCAGTGTCATCAAAGACACAATCCCAAATGCACGAGCACCTTCATGCGCGGCAGTGAAAGCTACTGTAAAACAACTATATTTTGTGTGCATCAAATTTTCAACGCGATTTAACAAGAATCGCAAAATTAAATACGTGCTAACTTCTGGAATTCGCCCATTACCACAACTTTGTCTGTACAATATATCAACACCTTGAAAATACATAAAATTAAAATGTATCGAATTTTCTACGTAAAAATTGTGAAATTTTACAGTATGCAAATGAAACAATAAACAGGTAAAACAGCCATTTAGTCAGCTGCCCTTTAAGTTTTAACTTTTGTTCCCTCACATGTTCTAAACTTGTGCATTGTCTCAGGGCCGACCAAAACTTCTAATATCCTCTTTAACATCACACCAGCACGTCTTCCTCTGTGTCACGTCTGTGTGAAGATGAAATGAAAACAAAACAATCTAGAAGTACCCAAATCTCTGAACTGTGTGAACAGGTGACTGATCGACAACAACTAGAACTAGTGTACTGTGTCACTACAACAAAAAATGTCGGTACCAACTGACATCCTATTACAACGAAATGACAAACCTTGTTTGCAAGAATAACAGCTACGTCCATGACTGCGAGAGTGTCACTTGCAGCTCTGGTGTCAGCACGTCGAAATGTCATGTAAATTCGAGCATTGTTACTGTTGTTAATATTTGCCGATCGTCCATGTGGTGTCAAATACAGAACCTCACAACCAGGCATAACACGCTCTTTGCCTTCATACAATATCCTGCCATTGCACAACATAAAATGAAAAATTTACAAAAGTCAATAGCTGCAGTTGCCAATTTTGTTATTCAATATTTTAAATGAAATTCGAGACAACACACAAAATTTGAATCTCATTTGCGAAGGAATGAGTACAGGAGCTCCCAAAGTTCAAAACTGGGTCAAATTTGCGGTTTTCAGCAGTTTTCCTAGCAGAGGTGATAGCACACACCAGTCAAGCTGAAATATGTCATGAAAGAGTACACCATGGGTTCAATCTTGCACGCCAAATGTGGCCCTGATCAGTGGATGGTGAAGAAGTGTGGGTATGGAAGCCCAAAATTTGGAAGTGTGGCTGTCCTACAGCTCTTGCAACAACTCGGCAATGTTTACGATTTCTAATTTGGGAGTAACCGGAATTTGGATCAAACACAATCTGAATCCAGAGCCAGATATCTTTGTACGTGGATGCATGTTACCACCACCGTCGTCTACTAACACTCGCAATGTAGCATTGCTTGATCTTCACTCTTCAGTAGCAACTGTCCTTATTATACTCCTTACAGTATACAGGACTCACCCAATGTCAACAAGAGGTGGTTTGTCACGACCTCGTCGATAACATATGTACATTTCTGGAGCCCGGATGCTGCCATGATTCAAGTCAGCCGGGTGTCCAGTCGGTGTGAATTCAATGCAACGAAAATGAGGTGGCGCGACCTCACTCAAGCTACGATTGATCACTGCCAAGTCAACAATCGGATCCTGGCGATGAGTCGACTTTAAAACAGCTTCGTTAGAAAATTCTTCCAACGGAACTGGATTTGGAGGCAGCCCAGCAACAACAAAGTAGTCAGCTACTCGGCCCTCTTCCATTCCAGCTGCATTAACAGAACATACAAAACACTAAGGGCCAGTTTTTCCACCATAAATTAATCTTCCATTAACGCTAATGGGAGATTAACTCCTATTGATTAATAGAAGTTAATCTCCCACTAAAGTTAATGGCACATTAAATTGCGGTGTAAAACTGGCCCTAAATATTACTCGGATATACAAAAACTGTTTATTATCAATCTTCAAATGCAGGCAAGTGTTAACAAGAAGCTCAGCTACTACAGAGGTACGGTGCAATGCGCTGTTTTAGTAAATTCGTGTGCTATGTTTCACAACGTATGGCAGCTAGAACAGCAAATGTGACCTTCAAGGTCATTCAAAGGCATTGGCAATGGTGCCATGCGATAGGCCACATATCATTTCCTATTAGTCTTCCATTGCTACTATGTCTTTATCTTGCACCATTTCCATTAAACTTGTGCTTGCACCGGATGCATTGTGTTGCTGTGCCACGTGGCGCCGCACATCACATTGCATCGTTTTTGCCGCAGCATACCGCAATATGCTGCATGATGCCACAAAAGTCTGTTCACGCGGGATGCGTTGCATTGTGTTGCACAGAGTGACACCCCACAATGCATCTGGTGCAAACAAACCTTCAGGCCTACATTTAGTGGAAGTTGAGCATGTCAATAAACAGCTTGCATGGCCATGGACAATGTCTGCTCACTGTCATCCGCAGGTTGTCTTTGATCCTGACTGGCATGCGTGCGAAGCTGCGTTCGTTCGTTAACTCTGCTCGCCCACAACTGCCTACAACGCTGTCACCGGCAAGTGGAGTGCCACCAACCAAACGGGAGAAGGGAGAGTGCAGTAGTCATGGGATTAAGTGAGGCCGCAACTTTGCAAGCGCACCATAACAGGCAGGTACTTGGTCCAAATCGAGTCTCGATCGAGTCCGGAGATTGGCCGATCAACGTTTTGAAAGGGGGCCATTTTCACTAAACACCGTTTGTTAACTACAGTGTATATGCATACCCGTCATCCAAACAGCGTGTCACCCAAACGTTCAAGGCGTGTTGCCCAAACGACTGACGACCCCTACTTATTGTATGGAAAGAAGAAATCAACAACAACAAACAAAGCGAGGTGCAACAGCCGGTGCACTGTACAAACCAGAAAAGCTGTGTTTTCGAAAACCGTTTCTTATTTACATAATTAACTGTGGCAGTTAACTAAATATTGGCAAACAATTGTCAACATCATACGGTAAACGCATACGCGTTAACGAAATGTTTAACATCCAACAACTCTTCTTTATTGACAAACAACCACCATTTGCAAAGTAGTTCCCAGAGAGCTGAGATGTAGAAGGCTAGAGGAGACATCTCTATTGTTTGATGGATGAGTGAACGGTGGCACCAAGGAGCGGGTGGCACAAACTAGTGCGGTTGAAGTCCGTTCGCTAAAGTAAATACTTCGTACCAACTTTCACCTAACTTTTCATCTTTAAAAATATAACCAAGGTAAATAAAAACATTTTCGCAAAGCAGTAAACTAGGGGGCTGCAGAAGGAAGTTCATTTAACACAACAGAGTTCCCGCATTATCTTACAGTGTGTAACTTTGTGCTGGCATACTGGCGTAATTAGGCTGCATTGCCTGCATGCACCATGCAGTGCATAAGGTGTGACCTATTAAAAACTACAGATGTTTGGCGGTTGTCGCCGCTACCGTTCAGCCAGTGGGGATGTCATGTCTACCCCTTAGACAGTCATTGGTAGTTCCATCATATTATTCCGCTGACGATATAAGTAAGTAAAGAAACACTTGAACGTCAACTTGATTCATCTTTGCTTGATATGTCAAACATAATTCACTGACGAATAAGGAGAAAAAAGCTAAAAGCTTATATGTATCCCTGATTATGGTGGAACACAGGGGCCATTCATTCATTCGCTTCCAACTTCCAAGTAAGAAACATAATTTTCTGACGGCGAAACTGTGTATAGACTATTTTCAGCTGCCCTGTACCAGAGTTCGTGCAATTGTCATTGCGAAACTGACCTACAGTTAAGCCTGGTCCGGGTCATGCTGTGCATTGCAGCAGACCAGGAGCGACTTTAACTCGTTCTTGAATCGCTGCAAACGCTTCGGATACTGTGACACTGTGCTTCCATCGATAAACTTATTATTCAAAGAGGCTGACGATAGGGCTTGTTTTTTAAACGTCTCATTAACAATAGTCATCATGTATATATTGCAGTCTATGCCACCGTGATACACAGTATAATCTGATAATCATGGATGCATGATAGGACTGCAATAAGGCTGCTGACTTCGAACGATTGTGATTTTATTACTGGTCCGCTACACGTAGTGTAGGGAGCAGAGCAGACTAGTAACAGTCGCTGGCGTCTGTAACACAATCATATGCAACGTACGTAACTCACCAGGGGCAGCATGCGGCGGGCCAGTAGTGTTACGTCCCATTAGGGTGACACCTTGTTACTCGTATGCTGTATAAGTCTTCATATTAATCATAGCCACATCAGGGGCGGTTCTAGGAATTTTCATATGGGTAGGCCAGTCAAAGGGTCGAGCAAATTTTGGGTAGGCCAACAGCAGTGGTGTACGTGGGGCACAATTTCGTTTGGGTAGGCCAGGCACGAGTTTGGGTAGGCGACGGCCTACCCGGCCTAATAGCTAGAACCGCCTCTGGTCATTATCTATTGTATTTTAGCTTTGTTCATTATTGTCATAAGTCGTGTATGCCAACTTTTAATAAAGAATAATGATGATTATAGCTCATATGATAATGACTTGCAATACTTTCTTGAAGTGGTTTCTAAACAAACGATGTGTCTGATTGACTGGTGACTTGTATTGGCTTATAATAGAAAAATTAGTTTCTGTCAGCGAAATTATATTTGACATACTTTACATGTGTCCAAAGTAATTTGGCAAACTGCCGGTGACCTTGTCACCCCCGCCGCGGCCAATGCGTTCGTCTGCTGCGCAGCACATTTGTCAGCGGCATCAAGCGAACAACGTGCAATGCACTCATGCGTCTTCGTTAAAATGTGCCGGCACTTCCCCCTCAAAACTGTCCCTTCCCGTGGGGGGATCTGGATCCACATCTGACATGCGGTTTACCTCACACCAGTTTGCCCCTAATGCATCTCGATCAGTTCAGCCGTTTTTGCACAGCTCACCTGTGCGCCCAACGCACACACACATACACACAGACCACGCTACATGTGACATCTGTAGCAATAGGCCACATCTTATTTTAGACAAGAAACTGTTCATTAGCATGACAACACGACGCATGCCTGACGTCTAAAAGGTTGGTTGGTTGGGGTTTAACGGCGCTTTCTACACAATTCAGGTCATATTGCACCTTTAAGGTAGAGACCAGTCCAAAAAATTTAAACAGACATTAATGCTATAAGAGCATCCATTAGTTCAACTGTCTCCTAACATGAAATTTATATTATCAGAAAATGTAACGTGGCATGCTTGTCTCAGCCCCACTGGAGTGATCTAAACACCATCCCTGGTCCTTCCTTCACAGACGCCGACGAGTCTTAAAGCTCATATAACATGGCAGCTCTTCATTTTAAGCACCGAAAATAATCGAATTGCCAAACTGGGACTGATTCAAGTGCAGCCTATGATTACTGGCCCGCCTAATGGAGCAGTATTGTTTTGCACACTGTCGTCTGTAGGCGTCTGTAACGCTGCCGGCGGCCGGGCGCATGGGCGGTCGACACTGCACGGCGAGCCAGTACGATTACGTCCCTTTAGGGCGGCACCTTGTTGCACTTAGTTGGTTCCAACAGTAAGTCTCACCATCGGGTAATTTATAGTCCACACTCTACCAATTACTGTTTACACTGAGTCACTAACAAAGTTTAATGAATGGAGAGACGCTACTGAATTTCATATATGGACAACAACAAACAAAGCAGTTCTAAACTGCACTATCACTTTCAGTTGTGGTAAATGGCTCTTCAGATCCATACACATCCTGCTGTTGTGAAATTGTATTTAACTGCCACCCATCAAATTCAGGCAACAAATATGAACATGACAATGTAAGTTAAATAACTGCCGCAAACAAACTTCTATACATCAATATATAATGAGCAGCTACTGAAATACTTCAGACACACACAATAAAGCAGTATTGTTTTCGACAAACATGATCATGCTTAAAAGTACCATGCAAGACCAAATGTAAATCACTATACAAACTATTAAGAAAAGCACCAGTGATGCAGTCTGTCATTATGTACAATAATATTTGTAAAAAGATAATGAGAATATATTATACCATATTCACTACATTACATTATTGAATACTACCTATTTTAAATAGACTGAATCACTCAAATACCTCCTCATCAGCAGCAAGTAATCCACTAATTCTAACAGTGACAAAAAAGTAAAAATATACCTGCTTTCAAATCAACAATAAATGGTTTAAAAGAGCTGTCGTTCATTGATGATTAAGTCTATAATACGTCATGCTACAATCTCAACTTCAAGTCACTTATATCACAAATGTAATGCCACACAATGAAAACAATGAACTTCTATACACCCCAGGGCCTAAAAAAACCCTTTTTTGTGTTCCGACAGGACAAACGAGTTGCTACGGGCGAAGGACGACTTGCTCAGTGAGGGAGGACAAAGTTTGTCCCCTCGGGAAGGGGAAACGGAACGAAGGGGATGGGAAAGGAAAAGGAGGAAGGGGAGGGACGGGAAGGACAACTTGCATCCCACACTATTTTTAGGCCTTGATACACCCATCTCCTCTTCAGTCACGCAGACAGCAGGTGAAAATATCTGAAGACCTGAGAAATGTGAACATGTGTGTCAACTACAAAACTATGTAAAAATAATCATCAAGGAAGTGGCTTTGGATAGATAATATATACATCAGTAAAATTCAACTAAAAATTAACTGAACAGATAAGCTATGATCAATAAAATGTTTGTTGATTGCAACAGTTTAAAGCCCCATTACTGTTATCATATATAATACTGCTTGAACCACACATGAAAGTAAAAACATTAATTATTTAGTCAGCTGGTCAAATGGAACATACACTGCACAAAGCACACTTAGAAGTCACTTCAGATGCGGACAAGTGGTCCCACGTGAAGAGATCATCGCTAATGTAATCCACTTAAGTATCACGAAAAATGTGCTTTTCAGCAGCAAACATTGCTCAGAAGATCAACTCAAGATCGACCTCAAATATGGACAAACATACATCGAACTCAAAATGCACAAACAACTAAAACAATGTGCACCAGAAATTTTCACGCAGCAGTCAACCACGATAACGCGATCACACACACACGAGCGATTCAGCCGTCTGGTCCCATGGGTTTGCTGGTCCCAAATCATGGAAATCAAACACAAATATGGAAAAACACAAACAAACTAGTTTAATAGACATCTTCCATGACAACAAGGCTTACCTGGTTGCCGAAATTCCTTTCCTTTACTTGTTCTGAAGCCATGCAACCTCTCAGAACAAACTCAAACTCTTCATAACCTCTCATTAACACTATACCACCATGTATTTCTCGATGTCCTCTCTTGTCTAGTTCCTTTTAACCTCCAATACTGTACAATATATCTGATCCAATCAGGTTCATATGTCCAAACCGTCCCATTCTATAGCTTTCGTTAATAAGTATAAAATCTTCCTTCAGCCAGTATCAAATTAATAAATTAGCCAACAATTCAACAGTTAGATTTTTCAACTGCCGTAATCATTTCCGTCACAACTCCTGTAGATCCAGCTGCTGCTTTACCCCTTTCAAGGACTTCAAATATAATACATTTAACAACAAAAATATCACTTGCCTTGGTTCTCATAACAAGGCACAGTATTTTGTAACAATACATATTCACACAATGTACAGGCTATGTTTAAGGCTAATATCAACAAATGTTTCAATTGCACGAACCATTTCATAGCCACTTCCAGCTCTACCTGGGTTAGTTAATAATTCGGTAGGCTAACTGGTTCCACCATTACAAGGAAATAATGATATGTTTTGAAACACATTATCACTTTGTATGATCCTGGCACTAAAGCATAAGGCTTGCTTTGGTAACAACACATAAATGCTATCTACAAGTGTCTTTAAGACCAAATAAACACCTAAAGCTGCATATACAACAAATTCTAGCAGCAAAACCACACAGCTCATGTTAGCCACACTGAACTACACAGCATCAAATGTACTATTACGCCTGTTCCAACTCCACCAGTGTCCCATTGCAGTCCTTGGGATGGATGAAGATCACCGGCTTGCCGTGAGCTCCTGGCCTCGGCTCTGTACCAATTAGGTGAATGTCGTGCGACTTCAGATCCTCCATGGCCTCAATGATATTGCTCACCTGTCAGTCATCACGATACATTGCACAGTTCCTTGACCCACACACGGTGGACGTAAACCTCTGACAAGGATGGAAAAATTGTCATTAAAGTAAATGTCATTTCATAAACAAGAAAGCAATCATTAGAGGTCTTACCGACCACTTTAGCTACATTTTAGCCAACCATAAATTTTCAGCTGGCTGTCACTTGTTTATAACTTTCACTTCAGGTCCACTTTTCAGTCACGTTCAACCTTTAGAGTTCTTCACGTGATTTTGACACTCAACCTATGACCCTGACCTTCAAATTTTACCCAGACAGTATCAAGAATGCCAAGTATCTATTAAAAAAATTATTGCCCAAACACATACACCTGACCAATCACTCTACCTAGTGACTGTTGCTTTTTTGTGTCATGTACAAATATTCTTACTTACTTACTTACGTATTTTTATGCACTACTGTAATGCACAGCACTGTTATTACGTTAGCAGCAATCAATGTGACACGTGGATAAAGCAGCATGGTGTTGTATGTAATAAACAGACGCCTGAATCCGAACATGGATCCTGATCACCCCAAATATGACTGACAAAATAATATTATTAAAAATAATATTACTGCTCTGGGGAACATTTCCTGGAATTCATCCATGATTGTTAATAATCCAGCTGACAGAGACAAAGACAAATAGACAAATAAACACACATAACCTCACTGATGGAGGCATTTATGGTTATGACAACATTCAGGTAACAAAGCAGAGTACATTAATATATTTTACAGCCAATTTACTGTTCTGCCAACAATAAACTTAGTCACTGCACAGATCACACAGCAGTGGCAAGATATTAGAGCTCCAGTTTTAAAAGTTTGCAACAGATAGAGTGTCCCTAAAACCGTCACTCAAGCTTACTGGAAATGGCAATAATCCACCAGCCACTTATCACTTCATACTAGCAACCTGCAGCAACCATGTCTCTATCTTGCACTTTTTTTCTGATTTATTGCAAGTTGTTTAACGTGACCTCCAGTGATTTTAACAGTTCTCCAAATGCCTGACTATAATCGAAAGCGAAAAACAGGTAAACTGTATCTGCCTCAGTTAACACAATTAAACTGATAACATCCGAATACAAATTTACTCTTGTTCGCACAACCATTTCAACTGAATAACCAGATGGCTGTCAAAGGCAAGCGTATACTGTCAAACCTAACACTACCATGCACTAACCTCAATGCAGATGTGATGTAGTCCGCCCGAGTGATGCTTTTTCAAAAATGCATCTATGGGGCTTTTATCTCCTAAAGGCTCCAGCAGCTACAAACAGCACAGAAATCAGCTGACAGCAGGACTAAAAGAGCAGCTGTAGACAGCAGACTTTGCCCCCAATGCACAATCTGCTGCCACTGTATATATGACAATTTTGACATCTCCAAACAATGTGTGATGATGGATGTTTATGCCAACTGGCGACTTGAAACCACTCGCATTTGTCTGCTGTGGGAGTGATGAAGAATGCATAATGCTAACAGCATCTGCAGCAGATGAGTGCTGAGATTGCACTCAATGCTGCGAGGAGTGAGTGATGGTTATCCACAAAAACAGGAAGTACATAACACACTGCACTGTCGACAGGTAACATATACCAAACATTTTCTGAAATTTGGACACGTGGTTTTTGAGATATACAAGTTGGTATACAGAAAGACAGACAGACACGGTGGTCACCTTACTTCGTCCACCTACCGGGGATGAAGTAACAAAGGATTAAAAACTCGCCATGTCATTCTTTGTGAAGTAAGCCTAACACAAATAGCCAACAAATGCATGTGCCGTTTGTAATAATTCATTATGCATGGTTTGACAAGCACAGGCAGGGCTGCCAACTCATGATGCTACATATAACAAAAGTCTAAACAATACAACTTACGACAATATCCAGTAATTCTTTTCAACCTATGCCAGTGTTTGCCTCAAGTTAATGTTCATAAAACAAAGTAGCGGTACATAGTAATGCATGATATCTGATACTGAGCAACTTGTAGACGCATCAAACTCACTTCAATTTTTGTATCACCAAGCTTCACAAACACTGCGTTAACTCCATGGTCTGGCTCTGCCTGCAATAAAAAGTTTTTTAAACAGAAATGTACAATTACAGATGCCATGAAAGTAACGAATGACAAGGATTTTCCAATGACAGCAGATCCATCACAGAGCTAAGCACTGTATAGAATCATGTGAACGTCCCCTAAAAATTACATTTCGGTAGCAGCTGGAGACTTGACTTCAGTCTTGTCCATAATGACTTAAGACTTGGTTGTGACTCAACATAAAGACCTGCATATGGTAAGTGTTTGAATGTCTACAGCAAGTGGCAGTTGGTTGATTAGAATTCAATGGCATTTTAAACACAATCTAGCTCACTAGCTCATATCAGTTGTTAAAAGCAACATACCAAATACAGCCACATGTGTGTATGTATGAGATGGTGAAAAGCATATAAAAATTTAACTCTTTAAATCAAACGTTATAATGCTCACATGTTTCTCGCTGACAGTGGCTCCCAAAATATCTCTGTACAGATGTGTCGCTTTTTCGAGGTCTGGAACAGCAATTGCCACGTGATTTAGCTTGCCCAACTTCCAGATCTTGCTTGGTATCGCCTGTCAACACAAAAATCAACCTTAAAGCATCAACTGAAAAGATTCAACTGCTCTGCCAATCTTTCTTCGACTGATCACATTGTACGCCACGTGTACGATAATACAATTCATTGCTTTCACCAGACAAGACACTTGACCAGCGAACTGCTGATGGAATGTAGTATTGTGAAAACTGAAATCCTGAGAATGCTAGGACCATGTAACAAATGGTTTATCTTTGACCATTTAAAACATTCAGATACACAAGCAAACCTACAGTGTTGTTACGACCACCGAACTTTCACAGCCACTGTGGTCGTTGGCTACCACCGAACCAACACCGCCATCGCGGTGTTTTACAATGTTTTTGGTCTTTCTGGGCGCTGTTTACTGAAAACTTCCCCTCACTTCTGCAGAGTAGGATAGTCATCTAAATGCCGCGTCATTTGATTGCACGTGAACGCATGGCGAGTCAGTCAGTCACTCCAGTCGGGACACCGCCTGCCCTCCCCGTGCATCAGCTTCACCGCTCACAAATGACGGGACTGCCGGCACAGTCTGGGCACTGTACTCAGTGACATCGTCACGATGGTCTCACTTAGTGCACCCTCTACTGTCGTGGTTGCATGCCGTGAGCAATTAGTGCATTCCAGGACAGCCGCAACAGATCTGATCTCGAAGCCCGGACATCCACCTGTTTCCCATTAACAATCCTAGCCTGGACAACGACCGATATTCGCCACCGGCACTGGCACCGCAGTGGCTCGTCAAAAAACGCCGCCACCGACCGAGTTGCAAATTCCTGCCACCGTAACAACACAACAAACCTATAAACTGACAACCACAAATGGTGAAACATCTATATGCCTACCTCACAGTTAACATCTTTTGCCTTTTCAGCAGTTGACAGCAGAGATGTAGTGTGTACAGTGCGAGAGTGAAACAGTGATAAAAAACCCTACAAACATAGAAGCAAAGCAATCAGTGTTCAAACATTTTCACTACATTCTGCATACTGACCAAAGGTGGTGACAGACGTGAAGATGGTATGGCAAATGAACGGTGCTAGGGCTAGATCACCGATCTACAGAAAATGGACACATAACTACTAAATGTAGATCTGCGATCTGGAACAAAATTTACTACAATTAGATCGGCGATCTACGCCCATAGATCGCCGGTGTAACATATTTCATTCACCAGATGGCGATACATAACGCAACCAAGGTATTACTGCTAACAAGTCTAACTAAACTGACCCTAACCGTAACACAACCCCTAACCGACACAGTAACCCTAATATTTATGCACACTTCGTTGACACCCATAAAAAGGTTTTACCGCATTTGTAAAAGGAATTTTTCGCGGAGATGCGTAGCAGGGTTGTGGCTGGAGCAATTTTTGCACTACCCAGCAATTGCACTACCCGTTCGCTGATGTAGCTGTACTCAGCTCAGAAAACGCCAGCGACAAAAAGTTGATAGTTCATACTTTATCATTAAAAGAGGGTTTTTTGTGGGGTATATAAATAGGGGCTAGGACTTCTGGGGGCATGCATAACAGAAAGAAAGAAACAATAGAGTATGTATAAAGAAGACTGTCGGACGTGTAGTATTTTCAAATTTGATGCATAGAATTCTCCCGATCTAGTCGTAGTAAAATTTGGTCATGGTAAACACAGTTCGCCATCGCCGATCTAGTCCTAGAATTATCAATGGCAAATACCATGGTGCAAAGTGGGTGGTGAGTGAATTGGAATTTGGAATAAGGGCAGGGGTTCCCCTCCTCATGCCACTTCACTGACAAACAAAAACAATATGCTCTGCATATGCAGTTATACAGACCACCAAGTAGGCTATGTGCAGTGTTAGGTTTAAGTAGCATGTGGTTTTCATAAGACATAGCTGATGACACCCGATGAACCTGCTTCAGCAGTGGACAGCTAGAATGACTGGACCCTGTTACAAGCTCGCGTTTGAGCTCGCTATATAACCTCTCCCAAGTTCGAAACTCAAATTCTGGTGCCAAATTTCATGGCAGAATAATCTCATGCGTCAACTGACTGCATGACTATTTTACGGTAACAAACAGATTCCAATTCTCTCAATACTTTGCCGCGTTAGGGGGGAAACGAATTTTGCATGGGTCACCAATACGTCCAAGTAATGACTTCATGCATTAATGCACTGTCATGCATTATAACTGTCGTTACCATCAACTTTCATCGGACAAGCAGTCGTTGTTGATGTTTACATTCAGTCAAGGCCGCATAAATGTCGTCCAAAGGTCAGTAAGCTACAACATTTCAGTGGGCTTGACGGCAAGTGAAGCACAAACAGGCATGATACAGCAGAATACTTAAACAATAAAATATCTGAAACCATACCGTATTTTCCAGACCGATAAAAATACGCGGTAATGATAATCTAAATGCCATGTTGGTCCCTTCGCGGTGGTCCCGAAAGCTAAACTGGGCTGATCGGTGTTACGTGACGATGTATGTAGGTCAAATAGTGAGGAGTCAATATCACGATTTTTTATCACGATATTTCTAGTAGATGAGTGACACCGCTGCACCGCGCGGCATGCCGCAATATTGTTGTTGTTATTCTTCTACTGCATTGTCATGCACGGTTGCAGCTGAGTATAGATTCAAGTAAAACCCGAAGTATGGCATTCACAAAATCCGTAGTGAAGCTCTCTTGTAGTTGTAGTAGGCCTACGGTAGATGTGCACTCAAAAGCTGACGAGATGGCCAGCTTAATCTAGCGCACGCCCCAGAAACGAAAAAAAAATTAAAAACGAGTAGCTCCGAAGAAACGGTTCAGGCAAGAGTCCGTGTCATGGAGGCCAGGAGGCAGTCCGGGAGTACTGAAACGAGGCAGATCTGAAGCTGAAGCTGAAACGAGCTGGTGTCTCTACAGAAGACCTGACTTACTACTACCAAGCAGTCATACGACCTGTTCTAGAGTATGCTAGCCCAGCCTGGCATTCCAGTCTCACAAGAGGACAAACGAAAGCACTGGAGGATGTTCAGCGCCGTGCTGTTCAAATCATCAGCAACAACGTCCCGTATAAAGACACCTGTAGTTTGTTCAAACTGTGCCCATTGGCAGAGAGACGTTTGGAGCTCAGTCGAACTGTGTTTCAGCAGATAGCGCAAGACGAGTCGCACGTGCTCCACTACCTGCTTCCTCCAAAGCGTGACATTCAGCTGGTTCACCGATTGCGATCGACAAGAACATTTCCCACACAGCTGTGGAACCAGGAATTTGCAATGGGGGAGGCGGACCCAGGATTTCAGTTTGGTGGGGGCACATGGCGAGCGCGGTAGCGCGAGCCTATAACTGAGGTCTGGGGGCAGAGCCCCCAGCGGGGTCCAGGGGCAGAGCCCCTGGTCGGGAGTTCAGGGGGCGAAGCCCCCCTAAGCATCTGACGTTTAGTACACCCATTGGAAGCGGTAAATTGCCCATTTCTCTCTACTTTTCTTTCGTAGCAAGGAAGACATACAGTAGCTTGCTAACTTACTTACGTACTGCAGTCGTTCAAAAACTGAAAGAGTTGTAGCAAGTCAAGTATGTAACGTTGTAAGTAGCACTAATGGGTATGATTATGATACTGCAGTTTCTTTATTTTCATATTGTAGGAGTAGGAATGGTGATAGAGCCGTTGTAACGGTAAAAGGCGCGTCGAGAACATGGTGATGAGAGCATGTCGACCCAGTCGGCTCTTGAAGAGCCCCCAGCGGGGTTAAGGGGCAGAGCCCCTGTTCAGGGAGTCAAAGGCCAAAGCAACCCCCTGAAGCTGAAAGATTCTGAGCTTTAGAACATCCACTGGAAGCAGTACCGGTACATTGCCTGTTTGCGAGCCTATAATGGGGGTCTGGGGGCTATGCCCCCAGTAGTGTACAGGGCAACTTTATAATGCTATTTTAGCGTTCAAAATTACAATACGTTTCTAGAGCATAGATTAAGCTTTCAGAATAGGCCTATGTAGATAATTGCCAGTTTTTTCTTTGTTCCGATTTATATTTATAGCAAAACCCTAATAATGGGGGAGGCGGCCGCCTGGTCCGCAGATGCCTGGATCCGCCACTGAAGTAAGATAATTTATACACGGCGCAACTAACTAAAGTGCCACAAAGCGCCGCGGTCCCAAACACCAAACAGATGGGTCTTGAGCAACCGTTTAAGAGAGTATGAGAAGAGGCAGACAAAGAAAAAAGGGGAAGGAGAACGCGCAAACCCCTTGACTTGACTTTGACTCAATGCCTCCGTGGCGACGGCGAAGTCCTCGCGCGTTGGCAGCCCAAGTGTCGTACAGATTACCTCCAGCAACGTCTGTCTTCAACAAGTGCAGTAGCTTCAATCAGATTCAAGCTCACGGCCGCAATCTTGCTAACTGACATTGCCCAACTACTTCTTTCTTGGTCTTCCATTAATATGTTTATATTAGTATTTTTATATCTCTCCAGACGAAGGGCCTTGGTGGCCTCCCAGCCCGTCTTCCCATTGAATCCGGCGCAAATTAGATGAAGACAAAGAAGAATAAAACATCAGATGGGTCGTCTGCTGTCAATGACGCCGCCGCTCGAGATGCAGCGGATGCCTGTCTGGCGCCGGTCATCCTGCTCCGTGTAGATCTTTGGGTAGTCGTTCTCACAGACCAAGCTGCCGTTCACGACCGCAAACCGATCTCCGGGCACCAGGCGAACGCCGCAGACAGCGCACGTGAAGCAGTCGACGTGGTAGGCGTCTTGGCGCGCCCTCATCACCATCTGCGAGGCCGGGATCGGCTGACGACACGCCGCGCAGGTGCCCGATGAGCCGAACATTCTGTACACGCGAACAGCAAACTGCCGGCATTTAATATATTATGATAGGACATGACACGATTTGAGGTTTACATCCCACCCGACACAAAATAGGTCATTTCGGAGACGTTCTTCTCAGCCAGTCTCTTGGCTTGGTACTGAAAAACTAAACTAAATCTAACACAACAAAAGCAAACATTCATCCATAACAAGCTATACAACAGCAAATAACTTGAAATGGAAATGCGTGGTAGAGCTTAGCGTGTAGCCCGCGCGGCATAGCAGTGACGCCCCCTAGCGAAGAAATGAAAAAAACTGAGTACTGGTCGCCCCACAAAACTCAGTACTCATCCCGCAATGTCTAGCAGTGGCGCCGCCAAGCGAACGTAGCCAAAGTGCTGATCGACGAGGGGTGTACATCTTTGCCCCCTCTTAAACTCCGGACTTACTGGACCGAAGTTAACCATATTTATCTTTTGCGATATTCCACTCCGTAAGCATCGCCGACCGTTGCAAAACCGGCAGGATGGCCATACCCTCACTCATAAATTGGCTTGCGAGAGTGAACCCATGTTATACATACTCCTTCATGCCCAATTGCAGCTTGATCGGTATTATACTTTCGCCCTTTCGGGGCGAAAAATTGCAGGATAATAACAACGATTTCGATCAAATTATCACGTTGCTGGGTTCATGTATCCACCCTTCCCAATCACGGCAAAATTTGGTATCAGAGAGTATTACTAAGTGTGCTCATAGTGACTGTTACACAGTGGTGTAGTGGCAAATTTGGAACTACCGGAACGCTCGTCCTCCCCTCCCCTC
>Ga0209780_1000875_pt1 | contig 18131 bp, 13 predicted proteins | sample WorMetexBAHAMAS2_FD_187384 | JGI IMG/M metagenome (GOLD analysis project Ga0209780, IMG submission 187384) | Marine gutless worms symbiont microbial communities from Max Planck institute for Marine Microbiology, Germany - Inanidrilus exumae... | ecosystem: Host-associated > Annelida > Digestive...
CCCCCAACGAACTCGTTCTTACTTTTGGGGGTTTACACGTCTGTGTCCAATTTGGTGAAAATCGACGAAGAAATGCGACCGTGAGAGTGTCCACAGACGGACAGACACACACACACACACACGCACGCACGGACAGACGCAAAACGATTTTATTATCTGTCCCATGCTATATGCTATAGCTATGGGGCAGATAATAAAGGGACATTAAATAGGTTATTGATGTCGTTAGTTGAACTATTATCTTCCTCCTTGTAAGTGAAAAAGAACGGAATATAGCAATGAGTTATCTGTGAAGTCAGTAAGTGTGTCCAAGAACGCAGCTGCAGAGTAGCGGTGCAAGGGGTCAACTCACTGAACTCAGAGAGGATCAGAGAAGTGAAAATCTAGGTACCTATTTCAGCATTTTAATTACTTTTAGTGATTTATTTATACATTTGTCTGCTATTTGTTTCCATTTATAAATGGTGTTTAGTCACTCATTTAGTTAACTTATTGAACAGAAAGGCTTGTGAGCGAAAAACGTGGTACTGGACTATTGCATAGTGATTATCTGTCCTTGTAACTGTTGCAGAACATCATATACCGGGTACATTTGGTTAGCAGAATCATTACGTTGTGTTTTTAGGCAATTGAGGAACAATCTCTGGACATGCTTGATCACAGTGATTTTCAAGACACTGATATACCGCTTGAAATTCCACTGCCAGAATCACCGAACGTCTCGGTATGTGGTTTCTATCAAGGAACATAAAACCTTTTTCTTACTGTTCAGACTATCACTAATGTGGCAGTGAATGTTTCATGTCGTCAGTGACTGTTGACCGTCAATCAGAGTAACTGTTGTTTAGTTTTGACTTTTACTCAGAAATTGCACATTTTTGTTGTCATGCATCTTATTGCTTTTATTATTACTATTTATTATTATTATTATTTATGTATGTGGATTTCTATGATACAAGGTCTTGTATTTCTATGAGACTATGCTAAATTATTACGAATTATCACATTTCTGACACGTATGACTAAAATGGTTGATTTCCTGTAGTAACAATAAAACGTGTGATTAAAAGCATTATCTCATGCATTAGCATGTAAGCCAGTCGACTGCTGATCGGCATTGTATAGTGCAGTGCTTGGGACTGCAAACAAGATGGAATTGCTGACTTGCAGAGTCTAGAAATAAATGGCATAGACCAGTATTAAATCAGCAATGCTAATGGATAAAAGACGTTTTTTGCTCAGTGGCTTCGATGTGCCTGTCTGTACGACTGTACTTTTCTGTAGCTGTGAATCAGTTTTGACCAGATGCTCTTCCTGACGCATCTAGTTGTGTTACAGTTAATTACAATGGCACCCAGGTGAGTGTCTGTAGCTGCAACCACTCAGCTATTGGTGTTGTCAGTATTATTGTCAAAACTATTTATTAGGCTGCACATACGTCAGTTTTTATTCAACCATCGTTCTTTTATTGAGGTTTCAGACCGAACGTCCCATCTCACTGGCAAATGCAGATATATTTTAAATTCTCAGCGATTTGACTAATTGGTTGACATACTGACTTAATGACTGATTAAACGACCTATTAACTGCCTGACTGATTGATTGATTTGGCAAGCTGTTTTTTATTGTCTGGAGCTTTTGGTCCACGGCAGTTATTAGCTATACTGCAGGCTGCGACGTCAGTTTAAGTCCAAAGTCTTATCTGTAAGGGTTTAATGATAATGCCTATCTAAGTGCCTTACAGTCATTTGGTTTGAGACAGGATTGCTGAGATTACATTTTCAAATTTCAGTGTCTAACTTTGGTTTAAGCATCGAAGCGATAAGTTCGGTCTTACACTTTGGTTTTAGTAAAAGATAAAGTGACTCATACCCATTGAGAATTTCCCAAAAATGTGAACTTTTTCTTTGATATGGCCAAGATATGCAGGAATGATGGTTTTTAAGCTTCATAAATCATAATGGATCATAAATGTTTGGCCAACTCCCCGGACCGTCTGAGGGAACGTACAGGGAATGTCCTATTGTCCCCTCAGTGTAAGGGACACGTTGGATAATTTTGACCTTCAGTTTTCGGCTGCTGTTGCCCATCCTTCCTTGCCCATTTGCTTCCTTACTTATCTACTTCTTCGAGAATAGGCCCGCCGCCCGTTCCATTTCCAGGCCGGAGGTCATAGGAGGCGACCAAACCTAGTCTTTTTTGTTACGGATGCATGTTCAATTTTGTTGTGTTTGATTTAGTTTTTCAGTACTAATCCAAGGGATTGGCTGGGAAGAGCGTCTCTGAAATGGCCTATTTTATGTTGGGTGGTACGTAAAACGTTAACTCAGTCGAGCTGTTACCACCGGCATCGTCAGAGCAGTGAGGATGGTCGATGTGTTGCAGCCGAGTGAACATGAAGAGGTGAAAGACTGGGTACTGGCAGTGTCGATGGACCAGAAGGCCGTGAGAGAACTGCCACACGATGAAAGGGACACGTATGAAGCCAGCCTGACTAACGCTCACACTGGTTCTCCGTCTCTGCCGTGTGTCATCACAGGTCGGTGTCTGTCACTGTCAGCTTGAACGTGTATCTATGTTTCGCTGTGCACATGCAAGGATTATGATGGAGCATACTGTACATCAGGATGTGCCTCTTGTGAGCCTACAGCAGTGGTTTCCAACCGTTTTACCATTTTTGTCCCATGCACAATTTTTGTCATATATAAGAATGTCTTTCCAAGATTGTCTGACTCAAGAGATGCATTCTAAGTAACATGAGACGTTATGCAGTGAAACATTATATAATTTGTGATTAAAATGTGCCTCGTAGATCGTCTCCTTATGTGCTGTAGGTGATTTTGCATCATTACATCGCTGACACTTTGGCCTGGCTAGACAGTGATTGGAATTACTTCAGTTAAATGTGGTAAAAGATCAGTATTCCAACAGCCTGCACCTGTCAGTCTATGACCCCAGTTTCCCAAATACCCTGAAATTCCTCCTTTGGGGAATCTTCCTGGTTGGGAATCTCTGTCCTAGAGAATGAGATCTTCACGGATTTAGATTTTGCAGATGATGTAGCGCTACTCACAGAAATCTTTGAAATGCTTGTTCTTGCTTTGACAGTCATGGATCAATTGGCTCAAAACCAAGATCCTACAGATATGATAATTCACTTTCATGTTCAACATTCCAGGGCAGATGAACAAAAAAGTTGAAGTGGCCAGTTTATTTATCTACTTTCGAAGCATGATTGACTCCTGTGAGGTGAGTCCCACACTTGGATTTGTATGAATTTCCTGAAAAAAACGAATCTGAAAGTCAAGCATCCAGCTGGATACCAAGATACGACTATATAAGACCTACATAGTGCCAGCCTGACATATTATCGTGAAATGTGGTACACCACAACGTACGTGTGTGTGCGGATTAACGCATTTGACATGTAGGCTGTTCATAAGATCCTGAGGATTCCTTATCCTCGTCATACACTAAATGCTGAAATCTGGGTGTCTCCTACTCTCCACCGCTTGAGATTTTTTGGTCACGTTGCTCACAGTGCAGTTGATGTTGGAAGACCCAGTCTGACTGGAAGGATCCCTAGAAGACCCTACCACACATGGTTCTTTCTACCTTGTAAAAAGGCATCATCTCCAAAAAACGCGTTTGATAGTGAACATGGCAACGCACAAGAAGATAGGCCATGAAGAAAGAGAGCAAGAGTGTGACCATTAAAAAATAGTTATGGTTATAAAACTTATAATAGAACAAGCCTTAAGAAAGGTTTGTTTTATGTTTGTGTGTGAAATCTGCTGTTGTTGACTTGAGTTGATTGTCATACAGGTTATCCAGTTTTGCGTAACAAAGTTGACTTCAAGCGACAAGACAAGGCAGCGAACAAGGAGGACTTGAACAGAATTGTCACTGCTACGAAGGTAACAGAAAGCTGTTTGCAGATGTCTCTGGTGTGCTTTGCACAATTTTCTGAATGACAGTTTATCACATCAGCCACTTGCTGTAACTCAGGAGTTCCATGGTTGTTAATCTCTGCTGCGTTGCTGACTGCTTCTCAATGAGTGTCGACCTAGTAGCAGCAGTAGCGTTAGTAGAGCCATTCCCATTAGCAAGTATGGCAGGTAGACTCGTGACCTAAGTGTGGCTTCTAAGGCCCTTGATCACTGGTGGATACTCAGTGCTCAGGTGTTAACTCTGTTGATTTTGTCATTTTCCGTCTGACAAGTTCAACAAACTCCACTTTGGATGCTTCCAACTGTGATCTGGTATCAGTATGTAACAGTCCTGCCGACTGTCAAGAAACCTCATTCCAATGTGCTAGCCTTGGGATATGGCTTTATGAGCGTGTATACTCGTAGCAGCCCCCGATAAAAGTGCTGTAGAGGAGCTATTTAAATTGACATTTTTTGATTGATGATTGATTGACTGATAGATTATACTACAGTGCTTAAATCCTAAGCAACAAGTATGTCCATCCTTATAATGGAAATGTACGCTGGTCGCGTCGCGTGCTGCACCCTGGTGAGTCGCGTTGAGTATTTCGCCGACAGGACGGACGGACGGACGGACCGTGACATTACGCTTTCCGCTAGATGCAGCCAGCATAATAACGTTTTTTACCATATGAATACTGTGCATTGAATGATGCTGGTGTGTGTGTTTGTTGTAGACGACACACAGTCGTCAGTTGCAGGATGTACTCAAGTTCATCGGCGAATGGTGTGGAACTCCACCTGGCTTCTCGTTCTAAACGCACACTGCCTTGCCTCCTGCATGCTCTCTATATTGCCATTTTTATGTATTTGTAAAAACACGTGTAAAATATATGAGCGACGATTAACAAATATGAGGGATGATGGACAGTTTCTAGGACTAATAGTCGTAAAAATGCAACAGCAAAGAATCTTCATGCTGCAGTTGTATTGCTTGTTAACATAGTATCCCTGCAGTTAAACACACCATTCCAAAAACTCTGCTGATCTCCTAAAGCCAGTGACAGACAAATCTTTGTTGGTGGTATGCATGTACGTCAGCGCACGCCGTCCTGATTCCCTTAGTGTATTTGTCGTTTTAAATTTTGACAAGCCACGAAGTTTTTGTCGGTCGTCTAAACTAATAAAAGTTACCTTGAACTGATTCTGAAACTTTGAATTGTATGTTGGACGAAATATCAGTTTCTGTGTCGTCTCTAAATTTCTGCGTTGTCTGTGAAGTGAAGGGTCATTTTAAGTTGAAGAACTGATTTTTTGCTGCTGTTGTTTTGGTCTCTTTTGATGCATCAGACGAAAAACAATGGCAAGTATTGGTAATAAAAGAAATAATGTATTCATTGTGAGTCACTATCGCATAAAATGAACAACAGCGACAACGTAACCCTAACCATTCTAGAAATTATATAAATTTGCACACAGACGGCGCGCCAGCACTAATGTCGATGACATTCCGACAGTGCTGGCGCCAGCGGTGGAGCCATGGGCAGGGCCCCCTGTAAGAAATTCTGGTTGCCCAACCCATTAGACGTAGCCAGGAATTTTGAGTGGGTTGTCCTATACTTTATCAAGTGCCAAGCCAAACTGCATTTGTTGTGGGGACATACGCTACATTAGTCCTATATGCTCCACAATCCACATAGTAATGTTATTTGTAGTGCATAGGCCAGCACTTTGTTTAGTTTTCATTGACTTGCATAGGCCTAAGCTATAGAGGACAAGTAAATTAGCTGACTCGGTAGTCTAGTGGTTAGGGCGTGGGACTCGCGGCTCGATAGTCGTGAGTTCGACTCCCGGTCGCCGCGCTGTCGGGCTGTCACACCCGCATGCCCATGGTAGAGTGTATTTAACATGACAGCCTTGGGCACGGGCTGTACACCTTTACTGCACTGCCTTCCAGCAGACTCGGCCTTCCACCCTCCGTGGGACGGTAAAATGAGTATCAGCTTTCGAGCTCAGTAGTGATAATAAATGGCGATGGTGGTGTCTATGCCAGTAGCCTACCGGCGGACTCAGCCCAAGCCAGTTGAGTCTGTTCTGTTCTTTAGCCGTCCTCGATCCGAGGGTTGGCCACACTATGGGCATATTTTCTCCATCTATCTCATCTGCCCACTCCTCTGTCATTCTGACTGACTAATCACGTACTACACTCCCTCCTTCCGCCACCATCTAGCGCATCACAAAGATACAATCTGCGAAACCGAACTCATCTATTGCAATTACCTGATCATACTACACACCTGTCAGACAAAAACTTCATCACTCACATGTTATATAAAAACGCATACTAGGCCTAGATACAGCTGTCTGCTCCTACAGTGTTATATGTAACCTTCTAACTAAACTTACTTATGGAACAGTTCAGGAGACTATCGATGACATTATTTTTTGTTACGTGGACATTTTTTTACATTTTTATTGTTATGGCATGCGTTCTGTCATGCTACAAATAAACGAATATGATGATGATGATGATGACTCTTCCACGGGGAGTCCTGCCCACGTATTTATCATCTAGGCCGTGCGTGGTCTCTGAAGTGGCCAACAGGATGATCTCTTTAGCTTAGCGAAGATTCGTGACTATTTGCCCTCCAATTTGTAGTCCACTTTGAAACCAATCGACGGTCTCCCTTATCACCATCTCCGCTAGGATGCTGAACAAGTACGGAGAAAGGACACAACCTTGTCGGACTCCTTTCTTAACACGAAACCATTATGATGGTGTTCCCGCTACTTTGACTTTAGCTAGCTGTTTCCTGTACAGTTTGGCTAGCAAGTCAATCAAGTGCAAATGATATCCCATGTCCATCATAGTCACCCAGAGTTTATCATGGGAGATCGAATCGAATGCCTTCTTGAAGTCCACAAAGCACATACAGAGAGATGCAAAAAGGCACGCGAGCACCAGCAACCAGTATTCTGACTCTGAGATTCGTCATTTGGCTTACGTGGAGAACGTCCATTCCTCTGGCCACTCGCCAGTTTCCCAGATCGCCAGTCGCCACACATTTTGTGCATCCTGTCCAGTACTGTTTCGATCTCCTGCTTTGTGGGACCTCATCAGGACCTGTGGCTTTGCGATTTGCGACTCCCACAATTCGTGCCGACCAGTAGCAGCTGCATAATGACGATTGCTACAAGATTGCACACTGTTCAGACATTATGGAAAATGATTTAAGCGTCACTCAGCTATTCTGCAACAACTTGACGATAGTTCGTTTGCTCTTAGTACGCCCTTCACTTGTGTAGGCCTACTCCGCATAGCATTTCATCAAAATTAATAAGCCATTTCCACTTTGGCGCATTGAAGAATAAGTAGGCCTATTACTTAGTACTGTTAAGTGTACTGCAGTTATTTATGCTGAATGTTAACGTTTTTAATGTCTTTACGAGGAATGAAGTGAAACGCAGTGCGGTGTTTCCCAGTCGACTATACGCCGGCTACTGAGCACGTTGCGCTGACGTCCTGCGTGGCCACTAAACTGCGGTGAGTATGCCGCAATGTCGTTAGCGAGCAGCGCGTATAATACAAGAAGTATGTCTTGCTTCCTTACTGTCGGGCCGAAATGTACGCTGGTTGCGTCGCATGCTGGCCTCTGGCGACTGGTGAGTCACGGTGAGTAGTATGCTGACGGGACAGACAGACAGATGGACGGACGTCAGACCGTTTATTACGCTTTCCGCTATGGACGCGGCCAGCGTATTAAAATCAACAACGGCAACGTTGTAACCATTGCAGAAACTACGTAAAAATTGCCTGTAGATTTCGCGCCGGCATGACATACTGACGATTGCTACAAAAATTACCTTGAACCGATTGTATGACGGACGAAATAACAGTTTGTCTAGTCTCTAAATTTCTGTGTTGTCCGTGACGCGAGGGTCATTTTTGTTGAAGAACGACTTTTGGCTGCTGCATTTTTTGCATCATTTGAGGCATCAAACGGAAACGAATGGCTTGTATTGGTAATAATCCGTCCGTCCCGCCCGGCAGTTAAAATTAATTTGTTACTGCTATGGGAGATGAACTGTGCGGCGAAGTTGCGTTCCATCAATAATCCGCTGCAATGAACGCATGCAGCCGTGCAGTTCAATACATTACGCGGTCGAATCGATGGTTTCAGTTCGCTATCCGTTAAACGGACTGCAAAATCGGTGTCGTAAAATAACAGCAGGCAACTGTGGCGGGCACCATTGCTGCTGTGCTATCGCAACGTGGGACACTGGTGAAAATCGGTCGATGCCTGGAAGCATTAATAAGCAGATACCGGTAGTTCACGCTTCTGTTGGAGCGTGGCGTGGCGAGGAACGACAGTGAAATAATGTCTCCCAACTGTGATATATTTCCGTCATTTGTAGTAGTGTAGCAACACTGATCTACTTACCGGCCTTTATTTCCCACGAAACGGAGAAATTGTAGCGATTTTAAGAGGCTGACGGTCGTGTGATATTTTTCATTGGCGTGTGTACTTCACGAAGTTCACGTCGAAAGGCTAACCAGTCGGCAGACGGTTTGACTCGTTTCGTTGGGTTTTATTGCGCCGAATCCGGCCTTCATGCACCATGGGAACAGTGAACCGTGGATTTTGTCCGAGATCTACAGCGCCGTCTATGCCAATTGAACGACGTCCAGGTGACGGTTCGATACACTCGCGAGTTGCGACCGTCTGGTACTCACGTGGCGCGCTATCATCGGACATTGGCTACGTCGGCGAGACCCGCGCTCAGCCCGGATGTTTTGTGACTCGTGACCTTGACCTTTGACCTTATGATCCCAAAATGAATGGGTTTCCTTGACTCATCGTGGAACGTTTCTGTATCAAGTTTGGTGATCCTGGCTGCATGAGTTTTTGAGATATCGTATGGAAAAAAACAGACAGTCGGACGAGACCCGCGCTCAGCCCGGATGTTTTGTGACTTGTGACCTTGACCTTTGACCTTATGATCCCAAAATGAATGGGTTTCCTTGACTCATCGTGGAACGTTTCTGTATCAAGTTTGGTGATCCTGGCTACATGAGTTTTTGAGATACCGTATGGAAAAACAGACAGTCAGACACACAGACAAACGGAGGTAAAACCCTACCCCGCGACTGCGTCGGCGTGTTAATCATTGTTCCCATTATCCTTCGGTAAACAGAATAGCCACCGTATATTATTTCGCCAATATTTCACCGACAAATGTCGGTTTAACTGCCTCGCACATCTGCGCCATGTAACTGCCTTCGTCTCCATTTTAGCGGCCCTTTTGCAGGTGAAAGCCGGTTCGCCCATCGACTCTGTTCGCCCACTTGTTCCGGAACAGAACGTTTGGGATAAAGGGTACGCGTTTTTACGGGCCTGATGTCAGTCCTGTCACCCGACCAACAGTGTCAAGCACTGCAGGAAATTCGGGCCACACAACAGATAAATGCGAGCTCGATGCATTGGCCGTTGGAGGATAACTGGGTGGAATATGTCACATTCGGTACCAGGTGGAAGAAATTGAGCTGACTGTCTACACACCCAGGCGTCTTATACAGTAAGTTATACTTGTACCAATCGGACAGCCCATCCAACTAGAAAGCCCTCGCACGAGGTCACACCGACCACTTTAGCAACGGTTTCCTCCTGTGACTCGGTGGCTCGGTTGTATAGTGGTTAGGGCAACTTAGGGTGTCGGACTTGCGACTCATTGGCCGTGAGTTCGATCCCGGCAGCCTCACTGTCGGTCGGTCGGTACTGGGATGGGTGACCGTCTTCGGGCGGGCATTCACCTTGGTATATAACAAGCCACCCAGGCCAACTCAGCCTCTTACCCTCTGTGGGATGGGGAATGAGTACCGGCCAAACTGCGCTGATGCTCTGCGGATGGGGTAAAGGCAGGACGGCTCACTCCATTCGTGAATAAACGTGTGGGTGGCAGGTAAAACTGTGTGAGATGAGTTTCGTAATTATAACCGCTGTACAAATCTACGGCTTTACCTTGAACTTTGACCTATGACGCTGACCGTGGAACTTTACCTATATAGTTGGGGTTAAGATGTAGCCTACCGTCAAGCCAAATATCCGCGTCAAATGTCACCGAGTTCAAAACTTACTGTACGCACACACAAAGACACACACCCGACCGAGTGGTTCACCCGGACCACGAAAGTTGTCGGTGTATACCATACTGCTGCATAATAGTTCTTTGCTGTGGACATTTATATAATGCGCACTAAGGGGTTAGTATATTATCACACAGACAGTCGCTGCTGCTGCTGCTGCTGGTGGTGGTGGTGGTGGTGGTGGTGCTGGTGCTGAATCAGACGTTCACGCTTGGCTGGGCGCTGATCAACTGCGCCAGTCCCGGCTGTTGTACATCATACTCGACTACATCGCCGGACAGATTACGCTCGACCGCGATATCCACATGCCACGCATATGCCGATACCGCTGTACGAATCGCGATCGGTGTAGCTGGCCACGTTGACTCGTTGAGTTCGCCAGGTGGCATCACCGGAGGCAAAGTCTGCCGTCTCCAACTGCATCTTGTATTACTTGTGCCGATTCGATTTTAATCTGAACTTTTAGGCGGTCGTTATTAAAAATGTATCACTTAGGCCTACAGCAAGCGACGAATCGTGGGACGAATGTAGTGACAAGAAAGCTATTACCATTGGCGTAGACACTAGACACTATCTTTGACTGGGGATGTCCTATCCTATACTCTGTCGATTGTTTTTCAAACCCAAAAAATTTAATGTAATTTTATGCTGTAGCTTATAAAATTCTTTTTCATATACTATCATCGAATATTCAAAACTGTACATTAGCCTACTGTCAGCGCTAAAGTGTACATTGTACAATGTACCGTGTGTCCTAATTCCATCCTTGATAAACATTACCCGTGGGTTGGGGTTTCCCAGGCTATTACGCAGGAGACGCCCATTATAGCGGTGCAGAATTATAATACGCGAGAAAGGAAACACATGCTTAGGCTGAAAACCGTTACAACACAGAAATGACAAGCATAAAATAGTTTGCCAATTGAACAATTCCTGTCTTTTGTAGGTTTGCCGGATGACAGATGCGAATTGATGATGCAATTTCATAGGGTGATGAGACGGACAATAGAAAGAGAAGGTGAAAATGACGAAACGTGTGGGTAATGAGAAATGACTACGAAGGCAGACATGGCGGCATATACATCGGCTGATAGCCGATCGCCGTGCGTTCGTTCGTTCCGTCGGTCACGCGTCGGCTCATTGTCGCCCTGCGCCGCTTCGCTCCGCTCGGCGGTAATCTCGTAACGACGCCGTTTAATGCGTCCGTCGACGGACACCGGGCGCCCGCTGCACGGCACCGCGTCGCCGGCAAATTTCATGCCCGGCCCGGCCGGCCATGCAGGTAGCGTGATTTCCGGAAGCCGTCCCATTCTTCCGGCTAAATTATGTATGAACGCATCACCTCGTTTAGCATTCGCCCAGCTATTCCGTCGGCGTTGCGTAGATCATGGCCGGCAGCGAGGCGACGACGCTTCAGTTGCCGCGAGCGTGACGGCTCGCTGCGGCCTATACGTCCGTCAACATGACTGCACGCATTGTCATCCCTTCAGCCAGCTTTTACTTATTTATTTGCATTATCGTCATGATTTGCGACAGTAATGTTCTAGTCTGCGATCGGAGCGGTCGCGGTACGATGATGATATCTGTCGGACGCCAGTGACGGGACGGTGTGTACCCGGGGTACCCGATTCATTACCCGAATGCTACCCAGCAATCCAATTTCTCCACTGCTAGTTTGTGCACTGCGTATGTTTATTTCGCCCACGCTGGGTGCAAAGTATTATGATCAGCGTGTCTGTCTGCTTGTCTGTCTTTAAGCTCGCATATCTCAAACCATGCATCCAAATTTCGCCAAATTTTCTGAACATGCTACCTGCGGGCGTGGCTCGGTGACGGTCTCTCTCGGACGGCAGTGCAATACGATACGATACGGTAGATTAACGTGCGCTCAAAAGCTGATGAGATGGGCAGCTAAATCTTGCGCACGGCACAGAAACGAAAAAATAAGGAAGAACTAAAAACAAAAACCCGAGTGCTCAGAAGAAACGGTCCGGGCAATAGTCCGAGACGGCAGTCCGGGAGGAAGAAGTGAAGGGGGTAGGATTTATGAAACAGGTAAGCCGGGAGTGAGAGAGGGAGTAATGGATGAGCAGAGTTGTGAATCAGAAGAGGAAGGAGTGATGGGTAAAGGAATAGGTGAGTCGGAAATGCAACAACTGGTGCCAGAATGAGGTTGACGAAGAGATGAATGGAGTTGATTCTAGAGACAAGGTGAAGCATAACGAAAGGAGCGATCAGTTATTTTTAGAGAGGATGATGACGGTGACCTAGCAAGAGTAACGACGGATGAAGTCTTAGAGCAATGCGTTATGTACGTCTGGTTTTGTGATGACGTCATTATATAATGGAGGGAATAGGCCAAATCAAAGACGCGTATGTTTCGTCAAGTTCGCCAGGTGGCGGAACGGGGGGCGAAGTCGGCCGTCTGCGAATACGTCTTGTTATAAGTGATTATAAGTGATGTTTAAATGATTGCACGAGGGTGATTTTTGAGGACGATACGGTCTCCTAAATAAGTAGCCAAGTAAGTCACTTTATCGGTACCCGATTTGTTACCAGACGGATACCCGGTGCCAAAAATGCCCAAAGATCCCATTAAAGGCATGGATTTGTATAGCGCTTAATTATGAAACTCATCTCTAAAGCGCTCAGGATGGCATGTGTTAACAAGGGATCACACAGTTTTACCTGCGATCCACACGTTTATCCACGAATTGAATAAGCCATCCTGCCTTTACTCCCCAGCTGCAGAGCATCACTGCACTTTGGCCGGTACTCATTTCTCGTCCCACAGACGGTAGGAGGCTGAGTTGGCCTGAGGTGGCTGGTCACATACCGAGGTGGTATGCCCGCACGATTAAACTGTAGCCTATCAGAATAATTTTTTCACCGTTGTGTTTCATGTTGGAATAATTGCCATCAACTGTTACCAGTGCTACTTCCTTGAAACAGTTTAGAAATGCACTGGCACGAGTATAGACCTAACAAATTACTTGCAGTACAGATTTTAATTTTATTCGTTTTTTATTTTTTGTGTTTTTGTTGCGGTGTCATGTTAGCGGCGTTTTAAGCCCTGTGAACACCGTGGAGTTCATATACTATTTTTATCTTAGTTTTTATATTGTATAATTTTGTATTATATGTTCTCCGAAGTTTTCACATAAATAAATAAATAAATAAAAAGACGGTCACCCATCTCAGTACCAATAACCGACCGATGCAGCGGTCGGGGATCGAACTCATAACCACTGAGTCGCAAGTCATTTAACATGGATTGTTTTCTTTATTTTCGTTAATTTTTAAAAAAAATTTAAATGAGTAAAAAACAGCCTTAGTTCACTCCATATTGAGGTGAGTCACAATAGAGTACTCCACTCCGTACTTTTAAAACACGATTGAAAAGACAACGTCACTGCAGAGACGTGAAACAGATTCTACAGCTATAATAACTGACCACTGGCCGATAGTCATTGGTTTGGTCTGGTTCTGCGTTTGTTGGCGTAATCATGTAAGGCGTCACTTGTGGCACGCGACGCAACCCCGTGGCGAGCAATTATTCGTGTAGCCGAAACACGGTGGTCTACCGCAGTCTATAGCCCTCTAGAGGTGCTACATTGTGCAGCTGCCGTGTAGACTGGCGACAAAGACGTCGGCAAAGACGTCGGCTAGGGTCTCGTTAAGTTACATTGTACTGCAGTAGTCGAGACGACCGCATCATTTAGCGTTCTACCTCTCAGCAAATATACGGAAATTATTACGCTGGCCGCGTCTAGCGGTAAGCTTAGTGTAATTACGGTCTGGTGTCCGTCTGTCTGTCTGTCCCATCTTTTAGGTCGACTCTTCGACACAGTCGATTTAATAAAGCCGGTCTCAAATGTCCGTCCATTCGTCCGTGCGCACGTACCCAAGGTCAAGATCAAGGTCACGAGCCCATTAAAGTTGGAAATCATGCCACTTTCAACAGCCATTACCTCCGCCATTTACAATGGCAGCTGGCAACCAACCACGGATTCTCAAACTAGGGCGCAATATCTAAATTTGGCCGGATTTTTGATACTTGTCCTAATTTCCGTGTCGCGTGACTTTGAATTTGGCAAAAACGTCAGTTGCGAAAAGTCGACCGTCACTTTAATAGGGCGCGCGGCGCATACTCAACTATCGTGTAAATGTTTACAAAATTAAACAACAGTGTAATGGAATATTGCTGCAATGACGAAATTTGGTGATACGTTGTCAAGAAAATCACGCATATACATTATGTGCGTTGAAAATAACAAACCCGCTGCTTGAAATATTACACTGTAGTGGCTGTACTTACCGGCATAGAGAAAACGTCGAACACAATCATGATGTACAACTACAAACCTCCCCTATAAAAGGCAGCAAAACATTATGTAGAACAACACGACGTAATAATGTTTCCATTAGCAGAACCTTCCACTTTTGTTCACTGTCGTTCGTTATGTGCACAAAGTTGACGACTGTGGCGCTGTATTGTATAAATTGTATTATTTGGTTTTTATTTTATTTTTATTTTTTTTTAGGTTTAGTTGTCATGGGCAGACATAAGCGCGAAGATATCGCCTGTCTGTCCAGCCAAATGCAATGCAAACTCATTGTTATATTGTGTACTGAATTTATGGCAAAATAAATTTGATTTGAAATTTGATTTGAAAAAGATTTATTTGCAAATGCGTTTACATGCTGTTGTGGTACAAGTTTTCGTCAAGCTTGTTAACAAAAACCTTTACCGTCATTTTCTGCAAATTAAACCAATTTCCCGAGTATTCCCACGAAAAATGTGGTATTAGCTAGTGACAGATTTCCGGAATGTGCTTTGCGTTAGAAAGGCAGTTCCTTTTTCGTCAATTCTGTGATGGATGAAAGCTGCAATAGGTCAAATAGTCACATCTAGAGCGCAATATTGCCCAATTAGTTTTAAAATTGCTTTCAGCTTCAGAGGGGCTTAGCCCCTGACTTTCTGACTAGGGGCTTTGCCCCTGGACCCCACTGGGCGCATAGCCCCATACCCCCACTATGGGCTCGCGCTACTGTGCTCGCCATGACTGGGGGCTATCCCCCAAAGAGTATATTCTGGCCTCTCCCCTGGGTCAAGGAGAGCCACCATGCCAAACATATAGGTAAGAGATTATTTCGTTCTGAAGTTATTGTTCGGACACACACACACAAACACAATCGACCGACTGCTCTACACGGCCGCTGAATTAGTCGGCAACACCGTTCAAACAAACACCGACAGTGTTGTTCGTCGCAGCAACTCAGGCCACTGCCGCCGAAATGCGAGTCGATCGGTGACAGCGTGATACGAACGAAGAAAAACACATCGAACTCTCTAGCTTCTCGCTGGCGTGCGGCACGTCATCGCAACCAAGCTCCCCAAGTTGATAGAAGGGATCGTTCTATGTTTATATCTGTATTACTCTTTCATATCTCTTCAATAATTTCGTCCATATTTGTTCCATACGTTAGAAACGATTTTTAACGCATTTTAACGATTTTACTTCGCTTTGAAAGTATGGAGCAACAACAGTTTTGTCGCTTTATGCCCGTAACTCCCACCACGCATGAGCGTAAATCACGGTGGGACGGGGGACGAGTCCCCCAGAATTTATTTATTTTGTTATTTAAAAACTTTGGAGAAATTTGGAGTGGGGGACGCTAATGCAAATTGTCCCCCAGATTTTGTCATGTTTTAACATTAAAAGCACCAGATTGCTTGCGTTACGTACTACTTACTTAGCACTTAGTTCCCCCGGTCCCTTCTCAGGACAATGAACAGCAGGTTTCGGTCGGCCGCTAGTTCTCCGCCTCGCAGCAGCTGACTCCTCTTGCATGCAGATTGTCACAAAATCTGTTGACCGCCAGGTCTTCCTTGGCCGGCCTTTTCTTTTTCTGTCATCTGCTGGTATCCAATCTCTTGCACATGTGAGCTGGGCGGTCTGGTGCCATACAATGCAGTAAAAAGCTTACCAACCCCACGACTGTAACAGAGTATTCACTACTTCCCAAAACCTCATCTTTAACTTCCACCAAATCACCACTTCATGCGGAAAATTCAACAATTTTTTCTGGCGAGGACATGGACAAAAATCCCGTTCAGAATGCATAAAAACACGCCATATCAAGTGAAAAAAATCATTTTTTCTGGGAAGGGACCTAGCTGCCATCCAGAGTCTTTCCCCAGTGGGGAGGAGTTAACCCTTTCACACCCTACCTCTTGCCCCATCAAGCCTTCCGGATACGAACCTGCGTCCCCCCAGAATTCCAGCCAGATTTATACCACTGCCACCACGGGTAATCTCTTAGTTCCGGTTTTTCCACCACGAATTAATCTGCCATTAACGTTAATGGGAGATCAATATAACGGTGGAAAACCGGCCTTTAATATCCAGGACTTTCTAATCCGTTGAGTGAAAGCGATCAAATTATACAGACGCACTCTACAGACGCGAATAAGCCGTAGTACGAATAGTATAAGGCCAGTAAGGGATACACCCATGCAGGGCGGGCGCATTCCAGTTGTTAAAAATTCACATTTTTCGCAGTTTAGGAGGTCTTAAAGCAAACACACACCACGGTCTGTTCATTTAAACATTTTGCCTCTGCAGTGTGAAAAAAAATCCAAAACGATCGACCCCAGTGACTAAACGAGATACCGACAGATTGCTCTACGGGTAATCCTGCCGGTAATAATGATTGTTATTTGATGCTTGGTAAAATTTCATTTCTGTGAGTCGTTTTATGAAACAATAACACGTGTGTGCCTTCATTATTAACTTCACTTAGTCTCGGCAAAAGTCGTTTTGCGTCTACTGTTTTCGGTTGTAAGCGTAAATTAATTTATCATTTCTAGTGACAAAATAGCGTATACACTGCTGTGGTGATGTAGTTGCAAGAGGAAAATGTCTACACAGCTATAACTAGAAGAAGCCAGCACTCACAAGAATGTAAAGACACATGCCAGTTGACTGTGACCTTGACCTTTGACCTTTCGACACCAAAAATAGACGGATTTAGGCCTATAGGACTCATCATGAAACAATTCAAGTTTGGTGATCCTAGCTGCATTGGTGTTTGAGATATCGTGCAGAAAAACAGACAGACAAACAGCGGTGAAAATTCTGCTCTCCGACTACCGTCGGCATGGGTAGAGAGACAGTCAAGAGCATGTATTCGGTGCGTGTGGGAAATGAGAAGTAAAGACGTTGATAAGGTTGTCAGGCGCTGTATTCTGCCGAGGGCGAGCGGAACAAACGTGACGACGCGACGACGGTCGAGAGCACACGGTGTCGTCGGCCCGGTGACAGAGTTGGGTCGGCGGCACGATGAACGGTGTCGGCGCGGGTGGGCGTCGACCGGTCGTGTTCAATCATCTCGGCAATCACGTGCCGTGTAGCCGGCGGTCGGTCGTCCTGCAATCCACGTCTATGACTCTATCCGAACGTGACTGAGTGCTTCTGTCTCATCCCTCCAACATCGCTGCTGCTGCTGATTCCGCTGGCCAAGACCTACGTCTCGCAGCGCAGTTTCTCGCCGACTGAGTATGCACACATGCTCACTCGTGACGGTTTTACAGCTCACGAACGAATTCAGGTAAGTCATTGACTAAACTTTCAACAGTAATACTAGCCCGTCCGGCATCGCGATGCCGCCAGCGGGCTTATGTTTTACAGTTGTTACTTTTATAAATGTCGCCCCTCTTATTCAACATCGGGTGGACGGATTGCTACGCGGATTGTTGGAATCGAAAGCATTCTTTAATTGCCCAGTTAGCCCCCGACAGCTCAGATCTTTTAACCATGTTGTCGTATCATGTGGTAGAAAAATGTTCAATGTAAACACTTCTGAAAATGCTGATGAGTGCCTAAAAATGTTTGGAGTTTGTGACGTCGCCGAGGCTGTGGCCACTCGCAAAGACAAATTCGTTAAGAGATATGCGTTGAGTAGCAGTGTAGTCTGCGTGATATGCTCTATTTGTAGTTAAGTTTTCTATATGTATATTTTACATGCTACCGTTCTTTTACGGTGAATAAAGA
>Ga0209780_1000876_pt1 | contig 18128 bp, 16 predicted proteins | sample WorMetexBAHAMAS2_FD_187384 | JGI IMG/M metagenome (GOLD analysis project Ga0209780, IMG submission 187384) | Marine gutless worms symbiont microbial communities from Max Planck institute for Marine Microbiology, Germany - Inanidrilus exumae... | ecosystem: Host-associated > Annelida > Digestive...
GACTTGTCCAGGTGTGGTTCTCGCCAGGTGAGACGATTGGACTTGTCCAGGTGTGGTTCTCGTCAGGCGAGACGACTGGACTTGTTCAGGTGTTGTTCTCGTCAGGTGAGACGATTGGACTTGTCCAGGTGTGGTTCTCGCCAGGTGAGACGATTGGACTTGTCCAGGTGTGGTTCTCGTCAGGTGAGACGATTGAACTTGTCCAGGTGTTGTTCTCGCCAGGTGAGATGATTGGCTCATTGAACACGGTCTCACTACATTTTTGGTTTCTGTTGTTTAGGTCGACTCTTTTGAGTCGTGTTAGTAAAGTGGGTCCGTGCGTACATACGTACGTACATACGTCCGTCCGTCTACAAAACGTTTCTTTGATTTCTGTGATATTTGGCGTGTAGGTAGAGGTTGACGAGTGATGCATGACAGTATGCAGTATGACCCGATCCAAGGTCAAGGTCACGAGCCCTTTAGGGTTGGAAATTCAGCCATTTTAGAACGCTATCTCCTCTGCCGTTTACAATGGAAGCTGGCAACTGACCACTGATTCTTAAACTAGGGCACAATATCTAAATTTTGTCAGGCCGGATTTTTTGATATTTGTCCTAGTTTTTGTGTCACGTGACTTTGAACTTGGCAGAAACGTCAATTGCGAAGAGTCGACCGTCAGTCGCATACTGGTCTAATTTTCTTTGTCATAATGGTCTTATTAACAAGCGGCCAGCAACGTCTTTGATCTGTGACGTATCCACAAAGCTGCTAATGTGACTTCATAGCTGGTTGACTGTTGTTCTTTGGTACATATGCTAGATATGCTCTGATTGCATGTTGCATAACCATAGTCCATCATGTACTTGACTGGATTTGTGTTTATGGCTGCGTATTTGGTCCCAACCATTTGTTACTGGCCCGCCTACACATAGTGTAGGGGGCCAGACTAGTAACGGTTGCTGGCGTCTGTCGTCGTCGTCTGTAACACCCCACAGCGGTCCTGCAGGCGGCTTCACCCGCGCAGGCCAGGACATCGCCTGGTCTGCGCGGGTGTGGCCGCCGGCAGGACCGCTGTGGGGTGTTACAGACGACGACAGACGCCAGCGACCGTGTTTATGTAGGTGGACATGTCATGTCGCCTCCAGTTTAATTATAGCTCCATGGCTGCACGGCGGGCCAGTAGTGTTACGTCACGTTGTAATGGTTCTGTCAGTGGCCTAGAGTTGCTAGTGTGGTTAGCACCCCGTGTATGTATGTGTTTATGTAGGTGGATATGTGTAAGCGTGTGCTGAATATCTACCGGTTTCTAGTGATGAATGTCAAGCTTGATGCAACCACGTGGTTTGTAGCAACACCTTCACGCTCCGTCTCACAACTGGTTTTGTTACCCGCACCAACGGCAGTTGTGTGGGGGTCGGGTGTTAACTTCCATTCGTCTTGTCTGTTTTTACGCAGGATGTCTCAACCAATGCAGCTAGGATCACCAAACGTGACACGAAACTGTTCCACGATGAGTCCTGGAAACCAGTTTATTTTGGGGTCAAAAGGTCAATATCACAAGTCACAAAAACATTGAGGGCGTGGGTCTTTGCACTCTTGTGAGTGCTGGCTTCTTCTAATTCCTGAAGTACGGTATTTAGACGTGACGTTTAACACAGTTTTTTGACCTAAAATGATAACAGAGATATTTGTCACGCTGACATAAAATTGCTACGTGGCATGGTGTAAATAAATATTCATGAGCTTGATGGACTCGGGGTGGATGGCTGCTCATGACAATTTTGGGAGTGCTCTGACCGATTGAAAAGCATTGTGAGTCACTGCTGCGGTGTACACAGCAAAAAATAACAGCGTCATTACGACTGCTGCAGGCGATTGCATTGCTTCTGATGTCACACTAACATTTCACCCATGAAGATCCTGCTGTCCCTTATAATGTGACCTCTTGTCAAAATACCTTGACCATTTGTTACTGGCCCGCCTACACACAGTGTTGGGGGGGGGCAGACTAGTAACGGTCGCTGGCGTCTGTCGTCGTCTGTAACACAAACCTGGAAAACCTGGAATTGTCAGGGAATTTTGTAAACCTAGAAAAGTCGGGGAATTTGCGATATGGTCAGGGAATTGTTTTATGAGATATGTCACCAGACTGTTTTTGTGCAATCAACATTTTTAGTTACTGGTGTGGAAAGCTCCGCAAAATGTCTGGAAATACTTTAAAGTTATCTCGAAAAGTCAGGTAATTTTATTTTGCCTAACCCGTGGGAACCATGTAACACCGGCACATATGCAACGTAACTCACCCGGGTGCAGCACGCAACGGCGGGCCAGTAATGTTACGTCCCATTAGGGCGACACCTTGTTTAGTCCGACATATTGCTTTTGTTCTTTTGTTTTTAATTTTCATTTTTATATATTTTACTTTGTTTACCCTGTGTACGAATCTCATTTTAAATAAAATAAATAAGTGGACAGTATTATTATGCTATAAAACATTTAAATTTGCCGTTTGCATAACGTTAAGTTTTATTACGTGCCAGTATACTCTGATATGGGCTATTGTGAGTGAACAACTGTTTACTTACTTATGGCCGACAGGGAGCAGCTGTTGAGAGTTCTGCTGATGATCACGTCGGCCGTGTTGACGGTGGCGCCACCTGTTGTTCACCGCGAGAAATCTCTCGGAGATCGGCTCGCAGAACATCTGCTGAAGGTGAGTTGCAGTAGTCCGGGCTGAAGAGATTTGTCTGTGATCCAGCATTTAGATGTGTTTGTTGTCGACTGCCTTTGTCACTGTGTCACTGTTGGTTGAGTGCCTGGAAAAGATATCATTCCGACATTAATCTGAGGTTTTCATGGAGAGCATTGCAGGACAACCTGTGGATCAGTATGGAAGATAGTAGATGCAGTGGTCCATGCGTGTAACTGTGGGTGTGTCCGATGTTTTCAGGGTGAGTCTAGGGATGTGCATATTGTTTAATTTAGCAAGCATGTTTACAACACTTGTAAACATTTACTGAACGTCTGCACTCATCATGGTTCGCGGTAACAAAATGCAGACTGTTCTCAGTAAAGATAATAGTATTTCAGTAATTTTTAGCTCGACTCCTCCGAGTCGACCTAATAAAGTGGGTCTCAGATGCCCATCCGTATGTTCGTTTGACCACAAAACGTTTCTTCGATTTCAATGACATTCTGTATGTAGGTAGAGGTTGACGAGTGATGCATGATCGTATGCAGTATGACCCGATCCAAGGTCAAGGTCACGAGCCCTTGAAAGTAGGAAATTCGAACATTTTCAAACGCTATCTCCTCCCCCATTTATAACGGGGGCTGGCAAATGATCACAGATTCTTAAATTACGACACAATACCTAAGGCTTGTCGCGGCCGGATTTTTGATTTTAGTTTCCAGTTTTTGTGTCATGTGACTTTGAAGTTGGCAGTAAGTAGGAGTCGACCGCCAGTCCCGTATGGGGCTAATTTATATTTTGTCAGCATAGATGAAAGATCAGCCATGGCATCACGACCAAACTTGACCCTTAGGTTGGAAGTGGTGTTAATTTACAAATGTTTCCAAAAATTTTGAGGGGGCTTTCAACTCAGTATATCGTCAGAACAAAACGTCGCATCGACAAAGAAAATGCTACTGTCGATCTACAATGTGTCCTTTATAAGTTGACCTACTTTCCGTGACCTTTGACCCAGAAACGGCTTAGATCCGTTTGCTAGTTTTGACCCACCCTTCGGAGGCCATTGTGATACAACGATCAAAGTTGTGACATCTCTAGTTTAATTTAGTAAAAGTTTACACGACCGACTGACTGACTGACTGATTGATTGACGATGCACTGATGATATTATTATTAATTGATTATTAAAAATGTACTTTTTTAAGTGACACTGTCACGCAGAACGCTGCAGGGGCACTTTACACAGTCAACGAGGTACCGGCGTATAACATAGGAGGAGACAGTGAATTGGCGACTAGTGGTCCGGAAAACTCGAGTGAAAAAGAAATGTTTCCAGTTATATGGTGAGCGACGATGCAGCCCGTACGGCTGACGGCAGACTGTTCCATGCCCGTGGAGCGGCGACAGAGAATGATCGGTCGCCCAGGGTTACTTACTTACTTACTTATTTACTTACTTACTTACTTATTTATTTATTGGTTGACTGATTGATTGACGATGCACTGATGATAGAGAGTGATTGGTTGGTTGTTGAACTTGTAGACGTTGATTGTGACGTGGATAAAAGCGAGTCTGAACGTCGCCGTCTCGGAGCAGTTGTGGGAAGAATTCATCATCGTTCTGTCGTCACTGACTGGCTGGGTGCAGCTCGTCCGCGAGTGGGCGGTATGATTAAGCATCGTGTGTCATTATGTCTGATATGATTAAGTGTCATGCGTCATTGTCTCTGATATGAATGATAAAGTATAGTGTGTCATTGTGCAGGGGACAGTAGCTGACTGCTGACGGTTGTTTCTAGGTCGACTCTTTGACAGAGTCGACCTCATAAAACCAGTCTCAAGCGTCTGTTTGTTCATTTGTCCGTCCGTCCGTCTGTCCACAAAAAAGCTTCTTCGATTTCAGTGAAATTAGGCATGTAGGTAGAGGTCAATGAGTGATGCATGACAGTATGCAGTATGACCCGACCCAAGGTCAAGGTCACGAGCCCTTTAAAGTTGGAAATCCGGCCATTTTCAACGTTTTTTCCTTCCAATTTACAATGGGAGCTGGCAACTGACCACAGATTCTTAAACTAGGGCACAATATCTAAGTTTGTTCGGGCCAGATTTCTGATATTTGTTCTAGTTTTCGTGTCACGTGACTTTGAACTTGGTAAAAACATCAGTTGTGAAGTGTCGACCGTCACTCCCGTACGGGGCTAATTTTTTAATGTTTACTTTGTGTTATAGTATATTTTGTTACGGGTGCATGATTGCTTTTGTTGTGTTTGATTTAGTTTTATTTCAGTACTGAGCCAAGAAATTGGCTGCGAAGAATGTCTCTGAAATGACCTTTTTTATGTTGGGTGGGACGTTAAACTTTAACTCAATCAATATGCTGATGATATGCTAATTTACTAAACTATGCTAATGAGGTGCTGATGGTGTTGGCTGTTGTAGAAAACGATGGACGTGATGACCAGTGTGCTGGCGCGGCATGTCTACTCCATCGACCTGCGTCACCTGCCGCTGGACAAACTGAGTGAAGACCGCGTGACGAGGATCCGCGCTCCGCACTCCACCAGTCGTACAGGTGTGCCAGTCGTGAGTTTATATAGGGCATAGTCGCAAAGCCTGTAATTCCAGTGTGTACACTAGAAGACTGAGAACAAAAAGAAGTTTTCAAATCTAGCTGTGCTGTTCGCGATTTTCATCAGTCGGTTCGGCTTTGGTTGAGGTTTGGCAGGAAATCTAGTCAACACAGAGGTATCTAGAGGACATTGGCAGTCGTGTCAGCATGCAGACCCTCGCCGGCAACGGCTGTAGCACAGCGTTGTGCTCGGTTACCGAATATCGGTCATAGTCACTGTGACTACGACGGTTTTCGTAACCGTGTGACCTTGACCTTTGACCTTTTGACCTCTGAGTCAGTGCATGCCGAGCGACTATAATAGAGTATACGTGTTCCAAGGTTGGTTTTGATATCTCTAGCCGTTTGCCTGTTAGAACGCGGACAGACAAACAGACAAATGCAACTGAACGCCCTACTGAGCATAAGCAGGGTGCTTATCTGCGATGATGGTTAGATAGATAGATAGATAGATACATTTATTTATATAGCGCCTATAAGTCGAAAAGAGTCACTAGGCGCTTGGTTAGACCACAGTAATGCAAATCTGTATGTTGACATTTTTAGAGAGACTTTGTACACATATCCTCTGAAGTAGTCGCTCGGCATGCGTCGACCCAGAGGTCAAAAGGGCACAGGTCAAGGTGACATGGTTACGAAAACCGTCACGGTCACACGGTTGCTAGTGACACGTGCTGCTACGGCCGTGTGCTGCTGCTGCCGGCGTGAGTCTGCATGTCGATACGACTGCCTATGTCTGCTAGTTACGTGAACGTTTGAGATGTGTATGACTTGTGGCTAGGGTCATTGAAGGGTAACGACCGTCATCATAAACGCAACTTTCTGATGCAGCTCTCGGCTGACAATGCCGCCGTTGCAGTCAACTCAACTGACAACGTTCCTACTTCTGGTCAGTAGAACGTTTTGATGTGTTTTGATGTCACAACATCTTGCTTACAGTTTTCGCCTGCGTTTTTAACACTGTATGTCGTCGGTTTGTGTAAAAAGCAACAGCTATTAATCAAACTGTTCTTCGCCATCGGTGATAACGGATCTGTACTTATACTACAAGTAGCACTTTCTTTGACGCTGTCGCACAGTAGCTTTCGACCCCCGTGCGCGGCATGTATGCGACCGCGGGTGACAGGTTCTCTAGCATTGCTAGACGTCTGTATGTAGTGTTCTCAGTAACATCATCATGGATGGATTGATTGATTGTTTGATGGACGATGCGTTGTGAATGTTTCAGAGGCGAAAGTAGTTTGTCCGACAGTGTCGCGTGTGACATCCATCCGTCAGCGATCTCGCAGTGGCGACTCATCGCCCGTCTGTCAGTCACAGATCGACATCGTTGCTAGCGGCAGCGTCGGCATGGCAACCGCATCCGGCGCCGTTAGCAACGGCAGCGGAATGATTCGCAGCAGCAGCGACAGCAACATTCTCCTTGACACCGATAAACACAAAGGTCAGTCTGTCTCTTTGACCTGACCTAGTTTTTATTAGCAAGGCCACTGAGAAAGTGTTGTCGGGCAGATGCCATTCTATCTATGGATGTGTGCTTCTATGTGTGAATGTGTGTGTGTTTCTATGTATGTCAGCAACAGTGGCAGCGAAGATGGACAAAGCCAGCACTCATGAGAGTGCAGTGACCCACGCCGGCACTGTTTTTGTGACTCCGTACCTTGACCTTTGACCTTTTGACCCCAAAATAATTGGATTAAAAGGACTCACCATGGAACATTACTGTGTGAAGTTTGGTGATCTTAGCTGCATCGGTTTTTGAGATATCGTGCGGGAAAAAACAGACAGACAAAGACCAATAAAAATCCTGTTCTCACGCGACTGCTACGTCTATTTCAAGAGTAGTTTTCTTGATAGATCTTGATTGGTCATTCTTCAGCACCTGTTGTTTCATATGACCAGCTATGTAGGGTTAAGTGGAACGGCATTTGACAGGCAGCAATAGTCCATCCAACAGTGTTAGAGCACTGAGGGTAACTCAGCGTGTCATCTATATCAGCCTGGAAAACTCATCCACAGACCTAATTGTTTCATTCATGTTGGACTTCTAGAGAAAGGGCGTCACTGTGTTTACTCCGGCTGTCTGATGCTGTTGTCATCGAAGCTGTAGATTCTTTGCCACCATTGCCAGATTCGCAAAATTTGCCACTGCCACAAATTCTTGCATTTTGACTCATTACCTCCCCATCGATTGTGATGGGAGGTTACATTTTCGCCGGCGTCGGTATGTAGGTAGATATATTTATAGTTACGTTTGTGAACAACTTCCTGGCACCAATTCGACTCCGATTGTCACCAAACTTCGTCACTCATACCCTTGGCCACAGCGGACGAGATGATTAAATGTTGGAAGTTCAAGGTCGGTGGGGGAGGTATGCACTCTACTGAATGCCCTTTCTAGTTTTATATGTTAATGTCACAAAAACGTGCATTTATTGTCTTATTAAGTCATAGCAACCCTTGTTGAATCACTGACTGATTTGATGTGAATGTCTATACTGTAGTGATTAACTCACTAGCGAGTCTTTTGATTTACGTTCAGTTAATGTTGTTTGTTATATAAGCAAAAATATAATTTTACTTTTCACTTTCACTTCTGAAGGGTGTATTTGATGTGTTTGTATTGCTATGATTTCACTGTGAAATTCTGCATTTTCTGCTGTGAGTTGAGCACGATTTACGTCCTTAATTATCACAATCATCATTGTTCATTATTATATCAGCAGCGTTACTTGTTGTGTGTTTCAGGTTTGCTGAAACCCGGTGCAGAGAGTCCTATAATCACCCTAGTAACGGATGGAGTCGTTGACAACAGGGACGGCTCCGTACCACGGCCGGGGACCACCATTGTCCGTGGCTCTGTAGAATCATCATCATCCTTGTCATGTGTCAACGGACATCAGCGGATACCGTCGTCCGACGTCGGCCAAACACGAAGCAGTAGGACCAGCTCAGTTCTCGTTTGTTATTGGTCCACCTACACATAGTGTAGAGGGCGGGCCAGTCTAGTACCGGTCGTTGGCGTCTGTTGTCGTTGTCTGTAACGTTGCCGGCGGGCGGGAGGGCCGGCCATCTGGCGCGTGGGCAGTCAGGCAGACGGGCGCATAGGCGGTCAGGCGGCCGACACTGCATGGCGGGCCAAAACAAGTGGGTTTCCAGGACTCATCGTGGAACATTTGTGTGTCAGGTTTTATGACACTGGCTGCATCGGTTTTTGAGATCTCATGATGAAAAACAGATAGATAATCACGTGGTTGGTTATTAATATATGTACTGGAAATCTAACATCATTCAAACTGTCTGCATAATAGTCAAAATCAACACTTTGAAGCATTTTGTGGATTTTATTAATGTAAAGCCAACAGTTTTCCAACTCGTCATGTGTTATTTTTATCCACAGTGACAATAGTCACAAGGTCAGGGTTTTTTCCAGTACATATATTAATAACCAACCACGTGATTGGCAGTTGTGCGTCGTCTGTCACCTTTCGTACGGTCTGGTATTCCTCTGTCTGATACAAGTTTTCCATCATCACTACTGACTTTTGAGCGTAACCTCAACTTCTACTTATATTTCCCTGCTTAATCTCATCCACCTGTCGCCTGCCTCAACATCTGATTCAGTCTTTTATGCCTGACCAAGTGCTCATTATAATCTGGCATGTGTGTATGATATGGTTTACGGACGTTTCTCAGAAATTCACTGTCCCATAAAGACTTTTTCTGGAAAGACTGTTTTCCCAGAATTTGACACAGAAAGTAACTTTTACCCAACATGTGGCGATTTTGTGTTAGTCGAGTTGTATAGAGACGGTTTATCTGTGCGACGTCATTTAGGCCGCAATTCTGCAGTTTTTGTTAGCAGAGCCTTTCACTTTGCTGCCGTTTATGACCGTCTTTGATCATGTTCACGTCTAGTCCGGCAGTTGTAAGTAGTGCAGTGTTTTAACAACGAAATGCTGCGTTGCGTCCTCTGTGTTTTTCTTTGTGTGTCGTTACTTCTGTCCGAGAAACATCCATTTTATGACTGCACCATTCCGGGAAACGTCTTTCCGGGAAAGTGACGTTCCGGGAAACGTCCATAATCCGTGTGTATGTATTGAAAGTCCGTCCGTGAGATTGTGAGGTGAATGAACCAGGATGGCGGCCGCGGCCGCTGGTGACGTTTGTTCGTCGTTGGTCGGCGACATTTGAGAAATGTGAAGCGGAGGCGCAGGCGGCCAGCAGATGTCTGCTCGGTGATGATGATGAAGATAATGATGATGATGGAGCTGGTGAGAATGTCCAGCCCAGTTGCTCGGCTGCTGAAGACAGTTGGGATGATGAAGATGATAGCGATCGCCATGGCGATGATGACGACGAAGTGTTTGAGAGAGGTTGGCGAGCTAGTGCTAAGAAGCGCATGATCGACACATCGGCCGCACCTAACAGCGTTCTGACTTAGTTAAGATAACATTCACAGTAGCGACAAGTGTTGCACTTTGCGCGAAGTATTTGGCTAATTGTGTAAGTATGTCTGGTTACCTTTGATTCGACTGGTTGATGTTTGCTCACCGGTTTTGATTTAAAGTTTAAAAATTAACTGAAGAGCACTTGTGATGCATTTGTGAGTGTGTTCTTTAGTGTTAAGTGAAGTTACTAACGTCGGTTGTTCCTTGTACACGTTTCACTGCATCCAGCACTCAAATTGTCTGTGATGAACATAATTGTAAATGATACTTGTGTATATGCTTTTACAAACATACCGTATTTCCTCCTCTAATAACAGCCCCCGGCTTCTATTAGAACAATAGTGTCAGACCCCCGGCTTCTATTAGAGACCCAGCTTCTATTAGAACAATAGTGTCAGACCCCCGGCTTCTATTAGAGACCCGGCTTGTATTAGAACCACCCGGTTCACCGATGAACATGTACTTAGAACACCAAGATTCTTGGTTTTATATTTAATACTGCAAAGCGAAATACCCAGTAGGCCTACGACCAGTCTGGCAGTGTATTCGCCCTTAGACCTCCCCCCGGTTTCTATTAGAGACCCGGCTTCTATTAGAGGAAATACGGTATATACCTGCTGTCCATTTATCAAGTATTTTTGGCGTATGAGTTTACGGTATGTGAGCAATGTTAGGTTTTGTTAGGTTTTGTTGAGTTCTTGGGACGGCAGGTATTTCCTGTGTACTTTTTATCGAAAACCTGTCTGAAAAACCTGGAATGTCACGGCGTTTGACAACTGTCTCGGAATTGATCAAAAGTCGGGGGGGAAATCTTGTCAGGGAAAACTGTTGATTGATAACTTCATGTTTGCTGCTACACCAGTGTTTATTAGCTATGCTTAGCTTAGAGGCAAATAATGGATTTACTCTGCCTGGGCAAAAGAACAGTGTTTACACGTTCGGCTATAACTCCGCCCAAAGTGAACTGATTTGGACGAAATCTGGAGCACCGTGAGCACATTGTTGGGGGCTGGCCCTGGCAGATTTTGGGCGCGATCCGCACGGTAGCAACAGTTTGAGAGGCAGCCGAAATTTTTTTTGGTCGGGTTAGCAATGCACAACTTGACTGGATAGCTGACAGCTTTGAGGCGAATACTGTATTGTGTTTATTCAACACAATACCGACGTCTAGTTAGGTCACTATTGAGTTATTGGGTCTCTAGGTATTCATTTGTTCACACAGATCTTGTTACCACGGTATCTCATGAACGGCTTGAACAATCTCAATAAAACGTACGGCGAGTATTCACTAGCCGCTACTGATGACCTGATTAGATTATGGAGGTCAAAGGTCAAGGTCACAGCAGGCCATCAAGATGGCGAAGGCATCCAAGTCGACACCAGTCAAGGTCTACATTCTGGCTTTAAGCTAGATGTTTGCACAGTGCATGTCACATATACAAGACATACGTATGGTTTGATATTCCATGACCATATGTCCATCCGTCTGTCACATTCCACGGTTTTATCCAAGCTGTTGAACTACATTAAGCATTCTATGTCGTATGGTAGCCTTGGATTTCTGTTCTTGTCATATCAAAAACGGGTGAGAAATACACCTGGGATGGGACAAATTGTCGCTGTATGTTGGAGATGATAAAAGACGGGCGTAGGGTGGTGACCTGTCATGCAGTAGTGTAATGGATAGTGTTGATATAGTGACGATGCACATGTTTTCAGATATGATTTGTCGCACAGTAATGCTGCAATTAACCATTGCTGTTGTGAATCATGGGGATGACATTATTTTCACAGACTGTGATTATAAAGGGTAACATAGCGTACAGTTTACTTAACAACATTTGCAATTGACGCGCAGCTTTGCTGTTGAGTTTCTTGTAAAACTGATTGAGAACACGTCTTAAGTCGGTGAAGATGTAAGAGAGGACATGTTTCAGTTGGTGAAGTTGTAAAGATAGACACAGAACTGGTAGCCATCAGGCAGGTGTCACTAGGCATCCAGAGCTAAAAGCTTGAGACTCTACAGACTAATGGTGGCACCAGAGACCCGAAACTGGATCTAATGGTTAGTCAAAAATAGGGATTTGACCATGTCCGGCCCTAATCGGAGGGTGAATGGCTTTGCTAGTAATGGAATGTCATCGTCATTCATAGATCGTACACACATTGATGGGATGGTGAAGTATTCAGTACTGTGTGGCGGAACATGTTGGCAAAATGGATTGAATATTGGTGTTAAATTTTTCGTAGCAATTCAAGGAAATAGCGGTGCTCTTGGAACATTCGAGATTCTAAGCCGACAGCATGAGGCGGTCACTGAATGTGTGAGTCTTGGGCTGAATTTGTGACGCTTGGTAGGTGTGGCTAAACGGAGAGTGGCTTGTGTGTTATGTAGATGTTCGTCTGTCATTGGACAGCGACGGTGTGAGTGACACTCTGACTCCGCCCACAGTGCCGACATTAACGAGGCTAGCGGCTGCCGACAATGTGAGCGTTGCCAGTGGCGACAGTCAGCACCAGCTGCCGTATCACATAATGCTGGATGATAACACGAGTATGGATCAGGCCAGCTACTCGGATACCGAAGGACTTCTCCGAGGTGAGTAGAATTACCAAATCACCAGTCACGTCTACTCACAGTGTTGGTACAAATACTCATCATTGTGACGCAGTCCAATTGTCCTTCTAAGTTTATTAGGTCGACTCCTCCGAGTCGACCTAATAAGGTCTGTGTCAAATGTCCATCTGTACGTCCATCCGTTCGTCCACAAAACATTTCTTCGATTTCAATGAAATTTGGTATGTAGGCAGAGGTCGACGACTGATGCATGACGGTATGCAGTATGAGCCGATCCAAGGTCAAGGTCACGAGCCCTTGAAAGTCGGAAATTCGGCCATTTTCAAAGACTGTTTTTTTCTTCATTTATAATGGGGGCTGGCAAATGACCATGGATGCTTATATTAGGGGGCAATACCTAAAGCCTATCGTTGCCAGATTTTTAATTTTTGTCCATTTTTTTGTGTCACGTGACTTTGAAGTTAGCCGTAAGTAGGAGTCGACCGTCAGTCCCGTACGTGGCTAATTTATTAGTTTTCCTTGTGCTGCCAGCATAACTAGGCATGGTGGATGGATTTTTCGGAAAATTAGCAACTGTTTTGAAATTAGCGAAAGACCGCATACGAGTCACATGATTGTAAGAATAACCCGTTCCATCCATTTCTGTGTATTTTGTTATGGATGCATGTTATGCTTTTGTTGTGTTTGATTTAGTTTTTCAGAACTAAGCCAAGAGATTGGCTGGGAAGAACGTCTCCAGAGTGAGCTATTTTGTGTCGGGTGGGATGTAAAACGTCAACTCAGTCTAACAATATTTGTTTGATTACTGCTGCGAAACCTGTCACTGCATTGCTTTGTGAAGTCTTCGGCACCTGTTGCCCAATGGTGTCATTTACTGCACCATCCTGTAGCGTGGCAGTGAGTAGTGGTTACTGCACCACCCTGTAGCGTGGCAGTGAGTAGTGGTTACTGCTCCACCCTGTAGCGTGGCAAGTGATGGTGTGTCCAGTGTCGGACTCTACAAGCCTTGGCTCCAGTCACAGCGGTGTCAGTCATCAGCATCTTCATCATCGTCCCCGGCTACGACATCCATCCGCCGACCAGCATGTCCCCGCATCGTCGCAGTGTAACGGTGCCGGTGACAGTCCGGGGACGGACTACATCCACCAACACTTGCCGGATGAGGACGCGGCGATGGAGGATGGAATATCTGCCGAGTATGTGTCACTTGACGTTTTATTTCTGTACAACCCGAGCTTGTTACTTACCGTACCATGAGTCCATGACCTCGATACCCTGGTAGGTCCTTACGTCTGGTAGTAGAGTGACTGGGTGGGGGTGGTGCTTGCTGTTTCCACCCATCAACCGGTGATACAAGGTGGCCCATCACCCATGATGTCGTCGACGGCTGGTTCCTCATCGTCACAACCTCTCAGCACATTGTCATCTTCGTCGTTGTCTGTAGCTGCCACGTATCCGGCCGCGTTTTTATGTAGCTCTGTAGATGTCTGTTGCAGCCATCATCAATGTCAGAATGACTACTTGTCTGAGAAACCCGGAATATCGGGAAATTTGACAACTGTCTGGGAATGTCAGGGAATTCACAGAAAGTCAGGGACATGTCTGGGAATTGACCAAAAGTTAGGGGGGAAATCTTGTCGGGGAAAACTGTTGGTTGCAATCTTCATGTTTGCTGCTACACCATTGTTTAGTAGTTTGTTGTGGGTCACCTCGTATCACCTGTTTCATTCTGGGCCACTTTGTATCACCCATTTTGAAGACTTTGCTGCTGAGTAAGTCATTGTGAACAGTTGTGTAGAATATCTATCGACGTCTGTAGTGTTATGATGACTCTGACAATAATATGTGAATGACGCGGGGCATGCAACATGGGTTTGAGTGCCATGAAGGGTTAGTGAAATGTGCAGGAAACATCAGGAAATTTCACAGAGCCTGGAGAGTGGTTCATCCTGCTGTTTACATTGCCGTCTGTTTGCGTTGACACGGCTGATGTTACTGGCAACGGAACCGACACTAGATGGAAAGTACTCGGAGAGAGTACAAGTCCCCGCGAAAGCGTTTTTGTCGCCAACACTTGGCAACACTTGCCACACCTAAATGTACTATTTTGCGGCCCGCTAGTTCCGAATTTCCCGACGGAGTATTTTGTAAACAATCGCCGGTTTACAGAGTTTGTTGACCGTTACTTGCACTCTCTCTACTGATTGTAATGAAACACGAACTTGATCTTCCCTTTCCCCCTAGGAACCTTCGCATAAACTTTGGTGCAAATCCATCCACAATTTTTTTTAGTTGTAGTGGTCACAGACAGACACACACACAAACCAACGCCGTTGAATACATATTCTCTCGCTTTCACGGGGGTAATAAGGCGTGAATGCTCATTCTATCAGGAGTCCGGCCGTGGAACAAGAAAGGATTATGCCAGTCGGCGATTTTCCGTGGTTGAGATTCCGTGCTTTTAAGTTGCCGTCGATGACTTGATGCTGTGACATGACTGGCATTCGGCCTGTAAAAAACCTAGGCAACTTATCCCCAGAGGTTCTTGCTGGAGCAAATAGAGGTAGTAAAGCAGGGGTACCAGCTAGCCAAGGTTGAGTTGGAAAACGGTCATTGAGGTGGTGATGTTTTGATACAGGAGTGGTGCGGAGTTTGGTACGGCTGCGGATGGGATGGTCGGTTTCGGAGACGAGGATGAGAACGGGACTCCAGTCGATGACCCGACGACCACGATCGACGTGAGTGTGGAGGATGCTACAGACGACGAAGATGACAACGTGCTGAGAGGTTTTGACGACGAAGAACCGGCCGTCAGCGACATCATGGGTGATCACAAACCTCACGACCGAGTCAGTTTGAGAATTGACGACGGTGACGTCATTGCAGCGCCAGGTAAACCAGGTACTCATGCGCTAATCACTGGCAATCTGTATCTAATAATCGGACTGTCCCGATGTCATGCCACTCGCTTGGCTTACGTGCGGGGATGGACGGTTGGGCGTGGCAGGCACGGGCGGCAACCGGCGAGCACAGACCGCCTGCGGGCCGGAATAGACAGCTCGGGCGGCGGCGGGGGCGTGGCTTACAAAGACGGACAGATGGGCGGCAGGTACAAGCAAGGCTTGGCAGACTTGGCAGACGGACGGGCGGGCAGGTGGACGGCCCAAATCGAGCCAAAATCGCACGTTTTTGATCGTGTTCCTTCACATCTGCAAACTGTTAATAGATTGTCCACTCTGGTGTGTATCCTTTCAGGCAGCAGAAATGCAATGTATTGTTGGCTGCCACCTGTGTGAAAGCTGACCATATGTCCTTCCAATCTGTCCAGTCACAATGGCAGCCAGGAACATAGTGTCTGTAATTTTTAGGTGGACTCCTCTGAGTCGACCTAATAAAGTGGGTCTCAAATGTCCGTCCGCCCGTATGTCCACAAAAAGTTCCTTCGATTTCAGTGAAATTTGGTCTGTATGTAGAGGTTGATGAGTGATGCACGATGGTATGCAGTATGACCCGATCCATGGTTAAGGTGACGAGCCCTTGAAAGTCGGAAATTCGGCCATTTTCAAAGGCTATCTACTCCCCAGAGTATAATGGGGGCTGGCAGATGACCACAGATTCTTAAATTGGGGGCAATACCTAAAGCTTATTGGGACCGGATTTGATTTTTGTCCTAGTTTTTGTGTCATGTGACTTTGAAGTTGGCAGTAAGTAGGAGTTGACCATCAGTCCCGTACGGGGCTCAATTATCAGTGTTTTGTTTTTAATGATTTTGCATCCAGTGACCTTCACATAAACTTTTGACAGTATATTGTACACCGTCTTCATTTTTTGCTTTTTGTACTTTTGTAGAAAACTTTCTTCAAATTTGATTCTTGACTCAGTTTTCTTAGGTGTTTTTTGCGGAATGCCTATCTCACTCCACCCACGCTGTGATTGTAGTGCTAATTGAGTGGACTGTTGTAGGTATGATTAATGTTTGTTCGCTGTTTACAGCACAGTGGACTGTCTGAGCTGCTGCTATCTATCAGTGTGTAAACTGGTGGTTGGTGTTGTGGCAGATCTGCTGGACAAGCCCGGTGGAGCGGTCAGCGTGCTGGCCGGAGGATGTGTTCCTGGATGGTCACCAGAGGTCGCCGTCGTCTTGTGGAGGCGGGTTCTCGGTTGTCTTGGCAACGTAAACAAGATCCGTGATGCGGGGATTCATGAACAAGTCTATGAATTCCTGTGTGACCTTGTCAGCACGCTCGTCAAGGTCAGAATTCCTTCAGTGCTGGCCCTGTACTGACTCAAAGGTCATCCAGCCTCTAAGAAGCCCCTTACACACTCTGGGGCTGTAATTTGCCCTGATTTATTAGTTAATTTCGGTGCTATAGAAATTGTTTGTTTGTTTACTTACCTTCCTTCTTTACTTTCTACTTTCCTTATACTTTCTTCCTTACTTATTTATTTACTTCCTTACTTGTTTACTTCCTGACCTACTACTCCTTGCAGAATAGGCCTGTTTCACGTCAAGGCCCAGGTCGTAGGAGGCAACTAAACCTGGCTTTAGTTTTCTTGTGTTATTTTTATGTTGTAGTATATTTTGTTACGGATGCATGTGACGAACGAACGCCTTCAAAATGAGCTCTATTTTGTGTCGGGTGGGACGTAAAGCCGCATTTTTATCAGTCAGTCAGCCTCTAAAAAAGAAAGATTTGTGTTTGGAAAACTCGGCCGACCTTGGAATGACTCTGAACGCCTGATGAATGGTATGCCAAATGTGACTCGGGGTATGGAAATGAAGGCCACACAAGACCGAGTCAGCAGAGAAGTGTGTATGTCGTTGTGTGTCTAGATCCGAAACAATCAGGGAGTGCCGAAGGACAAGTTGACAACGCCTCCGCCACCGACCTTTGTACCTCCAATCCTCTTCATTGCTCCGTGGCTATTCGAGGTATTATTGATATTTGTGTGACACACTCACTCATAGTTTAGTCCATTTGAGGCTCTCCCTTTTGTTATGTGCTGTTAGAACTTAAACTGTTGACATTAGAGCTGAGGACGGCATCTTTTTGTAGGTCAGATGCCCTTGATGTAAGTTAGTAAGTAAGTAAGAATATTTGTACACGTCGTAGAAAAGCAACAGTCACTATGCGCCGCAGCCCTAGACAAACAAAAGTGTTTTCAAAAGTCTCTTAAACTGTACAAGTGAGATGTCTCTGTCACGTAATGTAACAGGCAGAGAGTTCCGGAGACACGATCCAGCGATGGACAAACTCCTGTCTCCGAGACATGTTCGTGTTCTTCTTGTGGCGCACGTCAAGACATCAGTCGATGTCTGCATGGCAGCTTACATGCACCTGGTTGTCTTGATCGCAGGTGACGCCTCATCATGTGAAAGCGGAAATACGACCACATCACATCAACATTGCGCGACGATTTGCACTGGCTGCCTATTCGTCAGTGAATATTGTACGAGCTGAACACCATTGTCTACAAGTGTATTCATCGGGCAGCTCCATCTTATCTGACAAATTTATGTGTCCCAGTCGCTACCAATACAAGTCGTCGTTATCTTCGCTCAGCAACACATGGAAACCTGCTGGTGCCTAGGACGAGAACGGTGACCTATGGACCACGGAGTTTTGCTGTTTCTGGTCCTACTATCTGGAACACTTTGCCATCGACCATACGTGCATCGACCACTACACTCGGACAGTTTCAGAGTGGACTAAATACAATACTGGTTCGTTTGGCCTACGGGGCATGACTAGGCGCTTTCGTGACTGTTTAGGCCGTTAGATTAGCGCCGTATAAA
>Ga0209780_1000877_pt1 | contig 18123 bp, 18 predicted proteins | sample WorMetexBAHAMAS2_FD_187384 | JGI IMG/M metagenome (GOLD analysis project Ga0209780, IMG submission 187384) | Marine gutless worms symbiont microbial communities from Max Planck institute for Marine Microbiology, Germany - Inanidrilus exumae... | ecosystem: Host-associated > Annelida > Digestive...
TTCTTTTCCAAGGAAAAAGGGTGAACCGGGATATACATGGGGCTAGAAATATTTTGATTCGTTTTTTGACAAAGGTGATAGATGTTTTATCACCCCAGGGAGCTTACCCCTTAAACATAACCAACCCCTGATTTGGTGTTTTTGGTGTTTAAAAGTAAGAGCTTGTCCATCTAAGAGAACTTGTTCACCTTGTAATTGTAGACGCTCTTCTGCAAACCAATGTATCGCTTGCGGATAAATACGATGTTCTTCTCGTAATACCCGCGCAGCCAAACTCTCTTCATCATCATCCACCAAAACTGGTACACGCGCTTGGATTATCACTGGTCCAGCATCTAAATCCGCAGTAACAAAATGCACACTGGCACCATGTTCCTTAACCCCTGCTTCTAAGGCGCGTCTGTGTGTATCTAAACCTCTAAAAGCCGGCAAAAGTGCCGGATGAATGTTTAACAAACGTCCTTGGTAATGGGCGACAAATTCAGGACTTAAAATTCGCATAAAGCCGGCTAATACCACCAATTTAGGTTGATAAGAATCGATGCGAATTTGTAATGCCATATCAAAGTCTAGACGAGACTTAAATTGCGTATGATCTAGCACTTCGGTAGGAATATCGGCTTGTTGTGCATAAATTAATCCGCCGGCTTGCGGACGATTACTGATAACTGCACGTATTTCAACCAAAGGATCATCGGCATCAATAATAGCTTTTAAATTGCTACCACGCCCCGAAATTAGTGCGACTATGGGTAATTTCTTTGCCATGTCCTAAATTCCGTGCAATCTAATGGTATCTACTGGGTGAGCCTCAACATTACCAATAGCCCACGCCGTTTCCCCCATTTCTTTTAGATAGTTCAAACTCTTATCAAGATTGGCTTGCGCCACACAAACGACCATACCAATACCACAATTAAAAGCACGATACATTTCCCTATTAGAGATATTACCCTGTTGTTGTAACCAATCAAAAATCGGCGGGCGCGTCCAACTGCTCGCATCGATATTCGCACAAACACCCGACGGTAAAACACGCGGCACATTTTCCAACAAGCCGCCCCCGGTGATATGTGCTAATGCAAGAATCGGGATTTTTTGCATCAACTGCAACAAGGGTTTTACATAAATACGGGTGGGTTCCAATAAGACTTCTCCTAAACTGTGCCCATCAAATCCATCCTCCAACTGATGTCCCCTTTCTTCAAGGATTTTACGAATCAGTGAATAACCGTTAGAATGCGCGCCGCTGGAGGCAATCCCTATTAAGGCATCACCGGCTTGCACCTGGCTACCGTCAATAATAGCGTCCTTTTCGACAATGCCCACACAAAAGCCGGCTATATCATAATCACCTTGACGATACAATCCGGGCATTTCTGCAGTTTCTCCACCGACTAAGGCTGCCCTGGCCAATTCACAGCCTTTTCCAATACCCTCAATAACTTGCGCTGCAACTTCCACATCCAGATGACCAGTCGCGTAATAATCCAAAAAAAACAATGGCTCCGCACCCGAAGTCACAATGTCATTGACACACATGGCGACTAAATCAATGCCAATCGTGTCATATTTACCAAAAGCTTGAGCCAATTTTAATTTAGTACCTACACCGTCAGTGCCCGATACCAGCACCGGGTTTTTATAACGATCCAAGGGAATTTCAAATAAAGCCCCAAAACCGCCCAATCCACCTAATATTTCTGGACGGTGGGTGCGTGCAGCAATGGGTTTGATACGTTTGACTAACAGATTACCGCTGTCGATGTTGACACCGGCATCGCGGTAATTGAAGGAAGGGGGATTGTTGTCTTTCATGGAGAGACAAATTAAAAAAAAGCATACGATATGAAAAATCCTATTTCTTAAAGAAATAGGATTTTTTTTAAAAAAACGAAACATTAATCAGGTTGGTCACAACCATTTCTGCCAAAGGGATTTCGGAGCGGACAACTCTCGTTATCGGCATCCCCTTTTTCGCAAGCCGCAGTAAACTGGATAACACTACTGCTCTCGCTACCAGCTACCGAAGTACGGGCCGTTATTTCCGCAGTTACCCAGTTAGCATATTGTATAGCATACACCACATCAAAATCTGCATAACCTGGTGACGGTGTGGTTGTATGATTAGGAGGATTGGGCTTCCCAGTAGTGAGCGTTAAACTGTCTACAGTGATAACATTGCCAGGATCAAGTCTGCCATTTCCATTTGTATCTTCCCCAGCATCTAATAGACCATTGCGATTAACATCTTCATTGGGGCATAGATATGCAACATCATCATTCGCGTTTGTCGGATCGCCTGAATTATATTTTATGTAAGCCAAAGGATAAATGCTCAATTTTACCTCTACATCATTTGTAGGCGTTCCATTAGAGTCTGTAACCAAGACAGTATGGAACACTCTATATCTAATCCCCTCATCTTTCGTCAGTTGATTGCCAGAGCCTATCTTCACAAACAAACTTTTTGCAGCTACCGTCAAATTAACTGATTTTGATACAGCAGGCGTATCAGCAACGCTAGCTGTCACCCTTACACCATTTGCAGCGCTGGAAGAGGGGCCAGCAATATACGTTGTACTGGCCCTTCCAAAGTCATCTGTAAACGCAAAACCTTGAGTCAAACGTCCACCGCTAATATCGCTTAAAACAAAATTCACTCGCTTACCAAAAACCTGATTGTTATCAGGATCACGCACCACAGCCAAAATTTCGCTTTGTTCTGTATCCGTGCCTACAGAATTGACACCAATCACGGCGGGAGTGGCTTGAATCGTGATACTATTAACGTTGGTTGCCACAAATTTTATATTAAATTCCTGAGAAGGCCCACCTGCTCTCTCTGCAACAACCGTAATGATACTATTCCCTGCATTTCCACTCGGAGACACTGTGAATAACGCTTCACCATTGGCATTGGTTGTAATTGCGTTATTATCTAAAGTACCACGGGTTGTAGAAAGGATTATTTGTTCATTGACTTGAGCAACCCCCCCTTCATCCCAATGTACACTAAACTGCTGACCCCCGCTGAGATTGAGGGGCACCTGACAACCCAAATCTAGCCTACCGTTGCCATTAAGATCCTCACCCGCATCAAGTATGCGATTATTATTAGTATCCTCATTCTCAGAGATTAAAGTGCAAAGATTATTTGATGAGGATATCGGCGTTACAATGAAATTACTGTCGGAAATACTCACCTGAATGCTATCTCCATCAACTCCAGTCTTGCTTGCTGTAATCACGTCCTCTCCGGCATTACTTGCCGTGTAGACGACCTCAGCTTGACCTTGAGCGTTGGTCACGGGAGAAGGGGGGTTGAAAGTATTATTTAACCGAGAACTGAGGCTTACAGTTTTACCGGCTATACCTTTGTCCGCAGAATCCTTTAGGGAAATCACAAAGTTTGCTTCTGTGTTGATAACAACCGATGTGGGGCCGGTTATACTAAGAGTCGTGCCTATAACATCAATGCTAATACTATCTTCTAGAGTTCCCCCGGACTTGGTAGCCACCTTTGCCGTAACAGTAATGGTACGATTATCAGAATTGGATTGCGTAGTTAAACGAGCCTGGGCACGTCCTGATACATCCGTAACCCCCGCTTCTGCCGAACTACCTTCTATTTGAATTGGCCTAAGCTCTCCAGAACTTGCATTAAAACTTACCTCTGCCCCTTCCACCAAATTGTTCTCTTGATTCTTTACTATCGCCGTGATAACCACACCATCGCTATTACCTTCCGAACCCAGTTGGGTGCTATTGGTTACTAAAAGAATACTCTTTACTTCTTTCAAGTCATCCGATGACTGCGCGATAAATGTAATAGTCACATTTTTAGGCTGAATAGAACTCCCTTTAACCCCGATGCTCACCCTGACATTACCAGCCGCAGTGGAGGTGATCTGGGTTGAAAAGAATCCATTTTCATTAGTGTTATTCTCAGAAGGATTGGCAACTGCCACCGAACCCTGTGGAATCAGCACTACAATAGGCACATCCTTTACAGCCTGCCCACTCTGGTTTCTGGCAACAACATCAATTTGAATTGCATCTTCACCATTTGCAGGTTGTTCATCATTAACAACATTGACACTCAACTGGACATCATTAAAAACACCCGCATCAGTAATAAATGTTACAATCACTTCTTGGCTTGGAATCGAAGTACCATCAACCGCAATCGTTACTTTAAAATCACCTGCCAATGTCGATGTAATATTTGTACTAAAAAAACCATTGGCATCCGTGTTCTTTTGAGAAGGCTCCGCGACAGCGACTCCCTGCATCCGCACCGTAATGGGAACACCTTCTACCGCATTTCCAGCGCCATTTCTGGCAACCACATCAACTCGAACCGCATCTTCACCATTCGCGATTTGCCTGTTATTAAAAATATTAACACTTAATCGAATATCATCGGGAATACTACTCACAAACTTAATATCGATTGAAGACTCGATAGCACCTGCCCTCGCATTCACCGTGAATGTGCCTGCCACGCTATTGCTGACTTTGAAAACGGCCGTTCCACCGGCGCTGGTTTCGGCCGTGCTCTTATCGAAAATGGCCGTGTTGGCCGTAGCCCCCGTGGCAAATACACTCACTGGCACACCTGACAAGCCGATGTTCGCATCGTCACGTACAATAACTGTTATAGTAATTTGCTCAGTACCATTAGCAATTTGTTGGGTTAGGGAGCTTAATAAAGTAACAGACCGAACAGCGGCAGCATTATTTGTTCTAGTCGTGTCTTCGTTTGATTCTTGATCAGAGTTATTTGACAGTAGCCCACTTGGCTCATCATCGCCACCACCACAAGCAGTCAGCAAAGTCAGCATGAATATCAGCCAGGGGCTGAAAAAACGTATTGACATTATGTTTATCCTTTTTTATAGAATGTGTTTTATATGGAAAACTTTTTGGCATATAACCAGATAAAATTTAAAAAATTACATTAAAATAAATCAGTTACATCTTGATTATTTTTCAGTTTTATATTGGAATTAAGGTATTTTGGAGCCCAAGATCAATCTTGGACTCCAAAATGCATGAGGTTATGGATCAGTACTTACTTAGGTAGCTTGGGTGTTGCCCCCCCCCTTTTTTTTAACTGCTTTCTTTCAAAATCTTGGGCGTAACAAAAATCAGGATTTCGGATTTTGTATCTCGGTTTGAGCGATTTTTGAAAAGATGACCTACAACAGGTAAGTCAGCAAAAAATGGTACTTTATTGAGTCCATTAGTTCTGGTTCGTTCATAAACACCACCCAACACAATAGTATCACCGTCATCAACCAGCACGTTTGTCTTGATTTCACGTTTGTCGATACTAGCAAGACCGTTTATTTCACTCCCTGGCGCATCTTTTTTCACAAATAACTCAAGATTAACACGATCATCTGGGGTAATATGCGGTGTTACTTTTAGTTCAATTGTGGCATCCTTCCATTCTATGTCGCCAGCAGTGCCAACTCCTCCAGACGTCTGGTAGGGAATTTGCGTTCCCTGCATGATAAAAGCCTCTTGTTGATTACCCGTGATCAGACGTGGATTGGAGATAATTTCTCCATTCCCTTCTGACTGCATGGCTGATAATTCCAACTGCAACAAATAACTACCAATTTTACCAAGCGCCAATCCAACTTTCGCAGCATTGCTAGCATTAGCGGGCAAACTCACTAAAAAATTTTCCGTCGCACCCCCAGTCGTAAACGCGGTACCACCAGAAAATTCAGTATCACCCGCAACTTTACCGCCTAATATAACCCCATGTCCATTGCCCAAATCTTCATTGGCACTGTAACCAAATTTTACACCTAAATCTTTGTTAAAACTACTGCTAGCAATCACAATTTTAGATTCTATCAATACTTGGCGTATAGGCGTATCCAGGGAAGCAATTAATTTCCGTATTTCTGTCAATCTGGTTTTCGTATCTTGAATGATTAAGGTATTCGTTCTTTCATCAGTCGATACATTCCCACGTTCAGATAAAAATGAATGCTTATCCGTAGTTCTTAGGAGTTCTTCAAGATCCTTAGCCTTTGCATAATTTATAGTTATAAATTCCGTATGAATGGGCTCAAGTTCCTTGATTTGTTTCTGTGCCTCTAATTCGCGTTGCTTACGAGCATCGAGATTCTTTTTTAGATCTATGAGAACTACATTACCTATCTGTCGCTTGCCCAATTCTCTCGCTTCAAGAATAATATCTAATGCTTGATCCCAAGGAACGTTTGTTAACTGCAAGCTAATAGAGCCACCAACCTCACTACCCGCGATCATATTGAGCCCTGGTAAATCTAACAGCAACTTGAGAACTGCACGCACATCAATATCTTGAAAATTAAAAGAAACCAGTTTTCCACTATACTGACGCTCCTCAATGGCTAAACCTTCAGTTTTTATTTCAACTTTTTTATTAACTTCAATCGTGTAAAGATTTTCATTTTGGTAAGCATGATATTCATAATTGCCTTTGACAGATATTTTCACACGGACATTGCTAGCATCAATCGGGAAAGTGTCTATCATACTGATTGGAGTGCCAAAATCTAACACATCTAAACGCCGATCCAATCGCTTGGGCAAGCGAGTATTGGGAAAGTCGAGCACAAGTTCACCACCTTCTTGGCGTATATCCGCAATAATAGACGGTTCTGACAGCGTGATGATAATACGTCCGGCAGCATCTGGTGTACGGCGAAAATCTATATTTTGTATGTGGCGATCTTGTAGGCTTGCCGTTGTTGGCATACTAGGACTATAGATTGAGTCGCTTGTTGAGGGGGGGAGTGAGGGTGTGGATGCGCCCACTGACACTAATACCCTGTTACCATCCGCACTTATGTTAAACGGCACCATTCGTACCAATTTAAGAACTACGCGGGTACGGTCGCGACTCTCCACTGCTGTTAAGGCATCTAATGCTCCAATACCTATTTGTTTATATTTTTGCCTCAATTTCAGTTTCGTATCCGGAAATTCCAACACAATACGGGCTGGGTTATCCGTCGAAAAGCTTGAAGGCGTTCTTGCAGTATCCGCAAAAACCAATCTAACTTCTACGCGATTGCCTGACATGGCAGAAAAACCCAGTTCTTCTAATTGGTTGGAACCAGCCACAGCCACAGTGTTGTTGCTCAACAATAGACTGTAACAAATCAACAATTTCACAATTATTCGGAAAACCAGGCATACTTTATTTGAACCATTCATAAATTTTCATCCTTTAATCAAAACTGAACTATTCTCAATTACTGAGTTTTACTCGTCAAGCGAATATGTGTGACTTCTTGTGTCCAACACCCATTGCCATCTGGAAGCAGTTCCAATATGTCAATTTTCTCTTCATAAATATTGATAATTTGCCCGTAATTGTCCCCAAGGTAATCATTTTGTTTGACATTATAAAGGGTGCCATCATTTGTTGACTCCACCAAAGCCCACAAAGTACCCTCCTTTGTCATTGTACCAACCATTTGTAGAGCATCAAGGGGCATTTCTTCCAAACCAACACGTACCCGATTAGCATCAGGGCGGCTTGGACAAGCGTTTTCATTTGGCGTATTTTCCCCTAAAATCCCTGGATCCACCGTTTTTCTTGTATCTGTATCTATCAAAGGTATAAACGGATCTCGTTGGTTTTTTGCTTCATAAAAGAAGGGGGGGGTATGTCTATATTCTGGAATTGGAGAAACCTGCGGATTTTCTATTGCCTTGATTTTTGCAACATACTCTCGCAAATCCGTCAAACCAGGATCGACACAACCTGACAATAGGCTTGTTATTAAGCCCAGATAAAAGAGGTCAATAGACCAATGTTTATCATGCAACCTATCATTTTTCATTGAAGTTCTCCTTTTATTTAACTTATTCCTAAATAAATCATCTATTAACGGTTTGTAGTATAATACTAAGAATTTTTAGGGACAAGTCTATTATAAAAGTACGTCTTTCCAACCTTGGCTTTCCTGTAGCTATAAACATACGTATTCTGCTTAATAAATACATACTTACTGAAAAAAAGTTCTCGGTTTAATAACTGAGATAGCCAAGATTATTTAATTTATTTTTTCCCTTTTTTATTCTTGGTATCTTCTTCAAGATAACGATAAATGTGTGCGGTTATTTCCATCGTTAATGGCTTTTCACTACCAGCTTTGCCGGAAGTTGAGATAGAAACATCATGTTGAGTCACAATACGATTCATGGCAGCAACACCACTCACAAATTTTCCAAAAGCATGATAATCACCGGTTGCACGCAATTTCACAGGTAATTCTACATAAAGACCCTTTTCCTCTTTTTGTGCTTGGTATTGTGGTTCAAATAATTCTTGCTTTAAACCACTGGCGAGTACAGTTTGAGAAATATTTCTGATAAGTTCATCTACTTGAGCATCACTGGGCAATTTTTTGACTAATTCCTTTAGAATTAATTCAATTTGCACCAATTGTTCTTCAAGTTGAGGTAAAGAGGTAGCTTTCAACTGCTTAGTTTTAAAGCTTTGTTTCAGCCCCTCTTGTTCTTGTTTAACTTTAGCTAATTCAGCTATTTGATGTTGAGTGTCAAACCAATAGCCAGCAAACAGTGCTGCAATACAACACACAAGGATTATTAAGCCCTTAACAGGAACTGGCCAATTGCCAAAATGGGCTGGATCCAAGTTACGGAACTCTTCTATATTCATGGGGAGTTATCCTTTTTTGTAGGCGCAGTTTGAGTAATCTCCAATTTAAAATTGCTAAGGCGACGTTTTCTATACGTAGTAGAGCTTTTTAGATTCTTATCTTCCATAGCTTTAATGGAATAAATTTTGGGATTAGTCAACCATTGAGACGCTTCAATATTTATCATCAGCGAAGAGACACGGGCATCCGATTGTGCAACACCTTCAAGGGCAATTTGATCACCCTTTTGTTTCATGCTGGTAAAATACACACCATTTGGTATTTGTTTGGCAAGCTCATCAAATAAATGCACAACATTAGAACGGCTTTCTTCAAGTTCTTGAATAATCTCCATGCGATCAACCAAACGTTGTCTCTCCTGTTTTAAGTTTTCAATATTCTTGATTTTAGCCTCAACCTTTTTAATTTCGCTCTTCAAATACTGATTGCGCCGCTGCTGATAATCGATCTGGTCGACCATGTATAGATGCACCAATATCACCACCAATCCCATCAAGAACAAAAATATACCAGTGATGATATAGAAACGAATTTCGCGTTCTTTTTCAAGCGTATCGCGCCAGGGTAATAAGTTAATATGTGGCATAACTGATAATTGATCATGGTGTTACGGTTTTAAAACCACTCACCACTTATATCCTCCATTAATTAAAATTAGTCAAAACTTCGTAGGGCTAATCCACAAGCTAGCATTAACGCGGGAGCATCCTTTTTCAAGGCGGTTTGATTGATTCGTCGGGCACATGACATGGACGCAAATGGATCAACTATTTTCACGTACCCAGCAACCTTGTTGCTCACTTGTTCAACAATACCATCTATAGATGCACAACCACCGGCAATAAGTACATGTGATAGTTTGCCATAATCCGACTGGTTATAATAATGCTGTATCATCCGGCTGGCTTCTTGAGCCATCTCGTCTTTAAATGGCTCAAGAATCGTATGAAAATAGTCGGGATCAAGCGTATTGTTACGTTTAGCAAGATTCGCCTCTTCATAACTCAGCTCATAACGGTTTTGAATTTCTTCAGTCAGTTGTTGCCCTCCAAACGTTCCGTCATGTGAGAATACTATTGCTGGCTTACCGTTTTTTTCGCCCAGCACACTCAATGAGCTGGTGGTTGCGCCAACTTCAATTAAGGCAACAGTATCGCCATCATCAATTTCCTCATCGTTTTGTGCGATCCTAATTAGGGCCTTTTCAAGTGCAGATTTTTCTGTATCCACTATATGTGCTTTTAAGCCGCCCATATCAAGGACTGCGACACGCCCATCTATTGTTTCATGAAGAGAGGCTGTTAACAAGATATCAACACGCTCTTCCTCTTTTTCATTAGGACCCAGAGTTTCAAAGTCGAATTCAATACCCTCACTATCTCGACCAAAATATTGAGCAGGATCAGCCCCAATTTGTTCTTTTATCTCTTGATCGGATAACCCCCCCTCCATAGTGATCACTTTGGTAATTACGGTGGGTCCCGCCACCGCTACGGCTGCATATTGAGTACGCGGCTTAGCTCGCTTGACGACACGCTCAACGGCAGCGCCAACGCTTTCTAACTCAATAATGTTCTTGTCTTCTACCGATTTTTCTGGTAAAGGCTCCATAGCATAACTTTCCACTCGAAATCCTCTACCTGTCCGGCTAAGCTCAAGCAACTTGACTGCAGTTGAGCTTATATCTATACCTACCACCGGTTCTGGCTTTAAACTAAATATGCTCATGTCTCTATTGTGCTTCTTATATGCTCAGTGATTTTTGTATGGTTTATATTAAACACTATTTGTAACTATAGTTCAAGACTGATTTAAAATACATTTTTTTCATCGTATTACACGTAGACTGGAAAACCAGTGACATTAACTTATACGCTGTCTTTTTAAGATACCTGTCATGGAGACAAAACCTTCTTGAATAAAGATACCATTTTTATGGCTGTCAGATATTATTTTTACAAAATTCTGCATGTCACCTTATTGATGGGCTTACTGTGGATCCTATTAGCTACAAGCGTTGTTATGGCCATTCAATGGTATTTTATCCCTCAATTGCCCTCTATAGAACGCTTGATGGATGTACGTATGCAAGTTCCACTCCAAATTTATACTAAAGACGGCCTTTTTATCGCTGAATATGGCGAACAACGTCGCACACCTATAACAGTGGATCAGATGCCTGAACTTTTAATTAAAGCAGTATTGGCGGCAGAGGATAGCAGTTTTTATCTGCATTCTGGGGTCGATCTTAAGGGCTTATTTCGAGCTGTATTCAATTTACTAAAAACGGGTAAAAAGCAGCAAGGTGGTAGTACCATCACCATGCAAGTAGCCCGTAATTTTTTTCTCTCCCGTAAAAGAACCTTTAGTCGCAAACTCAATGAAATTTTATTAGCCCTTAAAATTGACGAAGCCCTATCAAAAAGCGAAATCCTTGAATTATATTTAAATAAGATTTACCTTGGTCATCGCGCCTATGGTGTTGAGGCGGCGGCTCAAGTCTATTATGGCAAAAGTATTTTTGATTTAAACCTAGCGCAATTGGCAATGTTGGCAGGTTTACCGAAAGCACCTTCGACCAATAATCCGTTGACAAATCCTACACGGGCTTTGGAACGGAGAAATTATGTCCTCAGACGTATGTTGACTTTAAAATATATTAGTCAAGAGGCATATGATACCGCCATTAATGCTCCCTTAACTGCAAAACGCCAAAAAAAACGTGCTGGGAGTGTGGACGCCTTATATGTTGCTGAAATGGTTCGTTCTTTTTTATTGGACAAATTTGGTGAAGAGGCAGCTTATACTCATGGCTATAAAGTATTCACAACCATTGACAGTCACCTGCAAAAAACAGCGAATTCGGCTTTACGTAACGCTTTATTTAGCTATGATCAACGGCATGGCTTTAAAGGAGTACTTGCTCACGTATCGATACCTGAGCAGATATCGGATGTGAACAACTGGGCGCATGACATTTTACAAAGATATCGCACCAAAGGTAATTTAGTGCCCAGCCTGGTGCTAAATGTGAAAACTAAAAGCGTCACCGCTTATAATCAAAAAGCGGGACAATTTGAAATTGTTTGGGACGATATTTCCTGGGCGCGTCGCTATATCAATGACAAAAAACGTGGTCAAGCCCTCAAAAGCGCGAAAACTATCCTCAAACGAGGAGACATTATTATGGCGCGCCCCATAAAAACTAAAGAAAAAGTACGCTGGGCATTATCTCAAGTCCCAGAGATTGAAGGAGCTTTGGTCGCCCTAAATAGTAACGACGGAGCAATTATCGCACTGGGAGGTGGATTTGATTTTTATCACAGCAAATTTAATCGGGCGACTCAAGCCTTGAGGCAACCGGGTTCGAGTTTTAAACCGTTTATTTTTTCAGCAGCCCTGGCAAAAGGTATGTCGGATACTAGCCGCATCCATGACGCTCCCTTATCTTTTAGAGTTGGTAAAAAAAGATGGAGTCCCCAAAATTCTACCCATAAATATTACGGTTGGACGACGCTCAGAAAAGCATTAACCCACTCCTTTAACGTATCTGCGGTACGCTTATTAAATAAAATAAGGGTCAAATATACGATTAAGCATTTAACCAAGTTTGGCTTTGAACCGGCGAGAATTCCAAAAAACCTGACGATGACATTGGGAACGGGCGAATTGACTCCTCTAGAATTGGCATCGGGCTATGCGGTGTTTGCCAATGGGGGCTTTCGAGTCAAACCTTACTTCATTGAGCGCATTGAGGACATTAATGGCAAAGTGATTTTATCAGCCAATCCACTAATAATTTGTCGTCAATGCCCACCAGAAATTTTAACAGCCTATGAAAATAAGCCACAGTTTGACATCCTTGCTCCCGAGACAATCTGTACACAAACAGCTCGCTATGGGCCGCAAGCCATAAGCACCCGCAATGCTTATACGATGACTTCTATACTTAAGGATGTAATTCGTGTTGGTACGGGGCGCCGTTCCAAATTACAGCGCGAAGATATTGCAGGAAAAACTGGGACGACTAATGAATTACGTGACGCCTGGTTTGCAGGTTACTCGCCCGATATAGTGACGACGGTTTGGGTTGGTTTTGACAAACCGCGTTCTCTTGGTCCTAAGGAATATGGAGGAAAAGCCGCACTACCTATGTGGGCGGAATTTATGAATGCAGCTTTAAAAGACAAACCCGTGAAATCTTTTCCACAACACAACCACCCAAAGATAATCCCTCTCCCTCTCCGCTTTAAAAAAAAACCAAACCACATCCAAAATACTAGGAAGTGAGGCTTTAGCCTCACAATGTGTAAGTAATTAAATAACACCCAAATGATAATTTATATATTATTGATAATAATCGCTTATTTGCTAGGCTCCATCTCTGGAGCACTAATTGTGAGTAAAATAATGGGATTACCCGATCCACGCACACAAGGATCAGGCAATCCAGGAGCCACTAATGTATTGCGCTACAGCGGCAAAACAGCGGCTCTGCTGACTTTACTCCTAGACGTGTTAAAAGCTGTCATAGCAATATTAATGACAAAATTTATCACCACCGAGCCGACAATATTAGCCAGCGCAGGCTTAGCCGTATTTTTAGGACACTTATACCCGATTTTCTTTCAATTTCGCGGTGGCAAAGGAGTAGCAACCGCCTTTGGCGCAATATTAATATTGGCATGGCCGGTAAGTTTAGCCGCATTAACAACATGGTTAATAATGAGCCTAATCTTTCGCTACTCATCATTATCCGCCATCACCGCTGCCATCCTCACACCAAGCTATATGTTCTGGTTTACAAATAGCTTGGAATATACCCTTATGGCATTTATAATCACAGCCTTACTGATTTGGCGACACCGTTCTAATATTTACAACCTATTGAACGGTCAAGAGAATAAAATCGGCAAAACATAATTAACTGATAACTGATAACTGATATGGCAGGACATAGTAAATGGGCAAATATCCAACACCGTAAAGGAGCCCAAGATGCAAAACGCGCTAAATTATTTACCAGACTAATTCGTGAAATTACCGTCGCAGCGCGTATGGGCGGCGAAGATCCCAATTCTAATCCACGTCTACGTGCCGCCATCGACAAAGGTTTGGCTGGCAATATGACCAAAGATGCGATAGAACGCGCTATCAAACGAGGTGCAAAAACAACTGACGGAAACAATTACGAAGAAGTCCGTTATGAAGGTTACGGTCCCGGTGGCATAGCAATCATGGTCGATTGCATGACCGACAATCGCAATCGCACTGTGGCTGAAATACGCCACACATTTAGCAAATGTGGCGGTAACTTAGGCACCTCTGGCTCGGTAGCGTATTTATTTGAAAAAGTTGGAATTCTCAGCTTTCCCCCCGACAGCGATGAAGAAAAAATCATGGAAGCTGCATTAGAAGCAGGGGCTCAAGACGTAGTTGACGATGACGTATTGACTGCACCTGATGATTTTTATCCAGTAAAAGAGGCTATGGAAAAAGCCAAACTGATACCAACTCAAGCCGAAGTGACAATGCGAGCCTCAACCAATATTGCCCTAGATTTAGATAACGCAAAAAAAATGCTACGCCTACTAGACATGCTAGAAGATTTAGACGACGTTCAACAAGTTTACTCTAACGCCGATATTAGCGACGATATCATGGCGCAACTAGCCTAATTATCTATGACACGCATCTTAGGCATAGATCCCGGTTCTCGGCTCACCGGATTTGGCATCATAGAAATCCATCGTTTTAAAGCAGTATATATAACTAGCGGCTGCATACGCACGCAATCAAAGCCGATGCCCTTGCGCTTGCAAGAAATTTATACCGGTATCAATCAAATTATTGAACAATACCAACCGACGCTGTCAGCGGTTGAAGAAGTTTTTATGTACCGCAATGCAGCCTCCGCCCTAAAACTAGGTCAAGCGCGGGGCGCTGCCATTGTTGCCTGTGTCCAACAAGGCTTGCCAGTGCATGAATACGCGCCCACCCAAATTAAACAAGCCGTTGTAGGCAACGGTCATGCTGACAAAGTGCAAGTTCAACACATGATCAAAGCCTTATTATCCCTCTCCGACACTCCCCAAGAAGATGCTGCGGACGCTTTAGCAGTAGCTCTTTGTCACACACATCATGATATTGGAGTCCATACGAGGTAAAAAAATAAAATGATTAGCTGTTTACATGGCGAATTAATAGAAAAACAACCGCCCCAATTAGTGATTGACGTACAAGGCGTAGGCTACGAAGTACTTGCGCCCATGTCCACTTTTTACAACTTACCCGAACTCAACACCAAAATCCGTTTACTAACCCATCTCAACATACGTGACGACGCACATATACTTTATGGCTTTCTCACCGAATCCGAACGCTACCTATTTCGTGATCTGATTCGCGTCAGCGGCATTGGTCCCAAATTAGCACTCAGCATCCTATCTTCGATGGAATTGAGCACATTTGTCCAATGCGTTCACGACAACAATACCACTCGTCTAATTCGTATCCCCGGTGTGGGCAAAAAAATGGCTGAAAGATTAGTGATAGAAATGCGTGATCGTTTAAAAAATTGGGGCGCAAGCACAACACCCTCTTCACCCCCCACCACTGCCCCTATTATCACAGAAACCACAACCAGTCCCGTTGAAGACGCCATCAGCGCTTTGACTGCCTTAGGCTACAAACCCAATGATGCCCGTCGCTGGGTACTTGCCGTCGCAGAAGAAGGCTTGACTAGTGAAACCTTGATTCGTCGCGCCCTACAATCTGCCCTATAATCCTCCACAGCATTAAATTCAAATAACTATGATCATCATCATGCAACCCCAAGTCACCGATGCAGAAATTAACGGTGTCAAAGACAAATTAAAAACATTAGGCTTAAAAAGCAACATATCACGCGGCATTGAAAGAACCATCATCGGTGCCATTGGCGATGAACGTAAAATACACAAAGAAAGCCTACAAGCTTTGCCCGGCGTTGAAGACGTCATACGTGTCGTTAAGCCCTACAAAATTGTCGCGCGTGAATGGCACCAAGCCGACACTATAATAAATATTAAAGGCATACCAATTGGCGGAAAAACCATACAAATCATAGGCGGACCATGTTCCGTTGAAACACAAACACAAATGGATTTAGCAGCACAAGGCATCGCCCATGCGGGTTGTCGCCTAATGCGCGGTGGCGCATTTAAACCACGCACCAGCCCCTATACCTTTCAGGGCAAAGGGCTTGAAGGCTTGAAAATATTTCGCCAAGCGGCTGACAAACACAACTTGCCGATTGTCACAGAATTAATGGACGTGCGTTACCTTGACGCTTTTTTAGAATACGGTGTTGACGTTATACAAATCGGCACTCGTAATATGCAAAACTTTGATTTACTAAAAGAAGTAGGAAAAATTCACACACCAATTATACTCAAACGCGGACTATGCGCCACCCTGTCAGAATGGCTAATGTCGGCAGAATATATAGCAGCAGGCGGCAATCACAACATTATATTATGCGAACGCGGCGTACGTAGCTTTGAAAAAGCCTACCGTAATATGCTAGATGTCACCGCGATTCCCGTACTGAAAAAAGAAACCCATTTGCCAATAATTGTCGATCCCAGCCATGCTGGCGGCAAAGCCTGGTTAGTACCCACACTATCAAAAGCCGCCATTGCAGCGGGGGCAGACGGTTTATTGGTAGAAATGCACCCACAACCGTGCGATGCCTGGTGTGATGCTGATCAAGCCCTTACGCCTGACGAATTGAAAAATTTGATGGGAGAACTGCGGGGGATCGCACAAGCGGTGGAACGTAAACTTTAAATAATAATCACCTGTTAAACAAACGTCGTTCGTATCTTGACGTTCGGCATACATATTATCGTATAATGTGTCAACGTCCCACTTCTAAAGGAGAAAGATCGTGTTAGCCGTAGTTCAAAAATGGGGTAATAGTCAAGGACTATCCTTTTCTAAGGATATTCTTAACAAAGCACAACTTTCTATTGGTGATGAAGTCTTTGTTAGCGTTCAAGATAGACAAATCATTGTCAAAGCGGCAGCTCAAGTAGTACGAGGGAAATATAGTTTACAAGAATTGCTTGCAAAAATGCCCCACGATTATAAACCATATGAAGAAAACTGGGGGTCTCCAGTTGGAAAGGAAATTTGGTAAATGGCACGTTACATACCGAAAAAAGGTGAGTTTGTTGCTTTGACATTCGATCCGCAGTCAGGCCATGAACAAAAAGGTAGAAGACCCGCCTTAGTTATCAGCAACGATTTATTCAACCAACATACCGGACTAGCGATTGTTTGCCCCATTACCAATACTAACAGAAATCTTCCATTTCATGTCAAGATACCAGAAGGAAGATCGCTCACCGGTTTTGTTATGGTTGACCAAGTGAAATCCATTGATTATGCGGCTAGGAACGTCAAGCGGATTGAGACAGCGCCAACTCAGTTAGTCAATGAGGTACTGGCAATTTTAGACGCTTGTTTGTACTAGGTTTTTCGATCCAGAGCAATGTTATAGATAGAGATTCAGAATGTGCGATGCTGATCAAGCCCTCACGCCTGACGAATTGAAAAATTTGATGGGAGAACTGCGGGGGATCGCACAAGCGGTGGGACGTGAACTTTAAATAATAATCACCCGTCAAACAAACGTCGTTCGTATCTTGACGTTCGGCATACATATTATCGTATAATGTGTCAACGTCCCACCCCGTCAAGTTACCTAAAATAAGTTGGTTATCGGAGTATATAATATGTCGTATTCCTATTTTAGAATATGTTTGTTGAAAATTTGTTTGCTATTCCCATCCATTGGATTTGCTGTGGGAACCTGTCCGCCTCCGCCACCTCCACCATCTCAGTTGCCACCTGATAGTTCTCCGGCTTTAGATTCACTAAATAAAATGGTGACAGATACTCTTTCTGAAGAAATTCCCATTTTACAACGTACCCATTCGTATGAACTTTCAGACACTACACCACCAAGTTTGCAAGAACAGATAAAAGAAGTCATAGTTAATATGCATTACAATATCGAACAGAATGCAGATAACAACGCCTTATGGACAGCAACGAGCAGGCGTTTTCCAAATTCAAGGTACGGCATAACTTTTGAAAAACAATCCTGGGTAATGCATGATCTCTTCAAGGGGGATGCTGATATTTATGCGAATGACGTTATCGAAGCTATGTGGGCAAAGGCGCAAACTTCAACCAATTCTGTTGAAGATGTAACCAAGCCCGTGATCATCACACAAAAAAATGTTGGAGGCCGGGCAGCGCATGCATATCTCAATGCCATTAAGTTAATAATTAATTCCTTTAGTTTCAATAGGATATTTGATTGGTCTGCCTATATTTTTTGGTGCCGCAAAAAAACCTAAGCCAACAGAAT
>Ga0209780_1000878_pt1 | contig 18123 bp, 9 predicted proteins | sample WorMetexBAHAMAS2_FD_187384 | JGI IMG/M metagenome (GOLD analysis project Ga0209780, IMG submission 187384) | Marine gutless worms symbiont microbial communities from Max Planck institute for Marine Microbiology, Germany - Inanidrilus exumae... | ecosystem: Host-associated > Annelida > Digestive...
CCGCTGTAAGCCACGCCCCTGGCGTGACATCGCCATTTTGGCTTGCCCGCAGCCGCCCGCACCCATTGCCCCACCCGCAGCCGGTTTGCGCCCGTCGCCTGCGCTCGGCCCTCGCCTGTCCGACCGCCCACGTAAGGCACGCCCCTAGCCAGATTCACAATCCGATTATTATATATAGATTACGTGATGTCTTAAATCTTCTAGTACCAGGTTCATCCCATCTATCGCTTCTTTTCAGACTGTAATCATTAGAGTACATATGTACTAGTACATCACCGACTGTTAACTTATTATCAGAGAAAGATTTTTGAGCAGGTTAATCGATGGGTTAATTTACGGCTTATCTACCTCATTTGCCCATCTTTTGCTTTCTTCCACTGCTGAATTTCATTGCCTTTTATGAATTTCATTGCCTTTTAAATACCTGTTAATGGTAACTAGTTGTTGAGTAGTCACACAGTAGTTGTCGTGAGAGGTGGCTAGTAGTTGGAGTTTGATGTGCTTGTCAGTTGAGTGAAGTGCTTCTGATGCTGTGTGATGCTGGTGAACATCAGCAAGTGACTAGTTTGGTGTCTCAACTCGTCGCACAGTTTGCCAACAGCACACGCTGGTTGTACAGGCAACTGTAAGTTTTATTTACCATCCTGAAAGCACATCTTCAGTTCATTTTTACCGCGCGACGCTATGCTAGCGCAGTATATGCTATGGTTATGTGTCTGTCTGTGTGTCCAACACATGTTGGATTTCTATCAAACTGCACAAACGTATCATCAGAAAAACAACGCCACATGGTAACTGTAGTTTTTGGACGTCAAAGGTCTCTTTGAAATTCTATTTGTAACCAATCTGGCATCAAATACACGTGAGGTAGGAAAAATTTGCAATGTTCGACAGATAACTACTACATCTCAAATACAGCACAAGATAGATGCAAATGTGTATTGTATTGCATGGTGACATTTGCGATCACCTTGAATGACATAACAACCCAAGCCATCCATAATTTTACGTCTTCATATCTCTAGAAAGGCTGAAGCTAGGCGTCTTCAAGTTTTGTACACAGGTACGCCATATCAAGTGTTAGCATTGAGATTACAGTCTACACCTTAATATATGTTGTCATAGTCACGTGACCAATTTTTACTTTGGGGGCCCTAGTCATATCTCTGGAACAGCTGAAGCTAGAGTTGTTAAATTTGCTAAACAGGAAGGCCATATCCAGTATTAGCCTTTGGTGTCAAAAAAAATCTTCAAATGGCATGGACGAGGCAGTGTATTGTATTGAAGGCTGTCCGTCCTATGCTTTTGTCCATTCATTCGTCCTTTCATTCATCTGTTCCTTTGTCAGGACAGATCTTGTTACCATCTTCATTTGGGACTCATATCTCTGGAAAAGGTAAACTTCAAATTTGATATGCAGATTGATAGATTATCCTCAAATGTGGTGTGTTCAGCCTTCAGGGTCATGTGATCTCTTAATATTTTGGTAAAGAACTGATAATAACTCGGAAACAGTACATGCTAGAGACAAAGTTGCAATGACCTTAATTGAACTTGAAAGTCATTTTGGCTGTTTGAAACCTTTCTAACTGCATGACCTCAGGAAATATAGCACATATTAACCATGCTATGTTTATACATTAATTGGAATGTGTTTATGGCATGTAAGTTCAACACCTCGTATTAAAACTGGCAGACTTCTTAAGTTCACAGGCAGTCACGTACATCGTGGTGCGAGATGCTGACAGAACGGTAATAAAAAGTGATATACTGTCTATCGAATAGCACCACTTCCGATCATCCTTACTGATCTTCAAAGTCCAATGCCATTTTTATGTCGACTCCTCCGAGTCGACCTAATAACATTAGTGGGTCTCAAATGTCCGTCCGTCCGGACGTACGTACGTCCGTCCGTCCACAAAAAGTTTCTTCGATTTTAATGAAATTTGGCGTGTAGGTAGAGGTCGACGAGTGATGCATGACGGTGTGCAGTATGACCCGATCCGAGGTCAAGGTCAGGGTCACGAGCCCATGAAAGTCGGAAATTCGACCATTATCAAAGGGCTGTCTCCTCCCCCAGTTATAATGGGGCTGGCAAATGACCACGGATACTTAAATTAGGGGGCAATACCTAAAACTTACCCGGCCGGAATTTTGATGTTTGTCCTAGTTTTTGTGTCACGTGACTTTGAAGTTGGCAGTAAGTAGGAGTCGACCGTCAGTCCCGTATGGGCTAATTTTATACAGTTGTACAGCTGTCGACAGGATTACAACAGACACACCGCATCACGCAGTGCCTGTGTGATAGCTGAGCTATAGTGAGTGTCTTGCTGAGACTGGTTAATAATGGAAATGTGTTTTTTGAGTTCGGTATCTTTCACTCTTTCGTTCATTGGCATACTCCAAGGAGCATAGCAGTGCTGACAACTTCACGCCTGTGAGCTCTATCGGATGGTTTGTGCCACGCAGAATTAAGTCCGAGGTCCAGTTTCCTACAGTACTGAACATCGCTTCCATTCTGGAGGATCGAGGTCTTTGGAGTGCTGCCGCGACAACTCTATGATATCTTCCCTGGGTGAGGCCCGGGCTGGATGACCAAAGTGTCGCAACCACGTGTATCTCACCAAGTCCGATAGAGGCTCACATCCTGTGGTATTCCTAACCTCTGCATTGGTTACATGCCTGGTGTAAGGAATTCAACGAATCTTCCTAAGGCACCACATGTCACATGGATGACTAAAAAAACTGTAAAACAGCATTTTCATTCATGTGTTCAGCGTACGTCATTTTAATTAATTCTTTGCCTCATTTTCGTGCTAATTAGTTGTGTTGTTGATGATTGTCTAAACACATTTGTAGGTATGTGTTACTATGCAATGAAGTATTCAAGGGCCTTTTACAACACAACAAGCCAGTGCACGGTGCGGCCGTCGACTTAATGAATCAGCTGTTGCCTTCGTTACTGCTACTGCATCGCGACGTCGTTCCAAATGTTAGAATAACGTTTGCACGATGTCTGGCTCGACATTTCACCTGTTTCTGTATGTTCACATTTTTACATCGTTTTCCTCTAAATTGTATTCTAGAAACGTAAATTTCTTAATTTGATTCGCCGTGTGCTGTTCAGTGCTCCAAACAGTAGTAGCCTACCTGCCCATTTGTGATTGTTCAGTTTCATGATGACGTCGTTACTTTCAAGAATCTCCTCGATAATTGCTCAGTGTATTTCCAGTGATTTCAACGTAACTAGATGGATTACTTACTTAGTGAACAGTGTGATGCAGCTCAGATAGCGTTCGTTCATGTTTCAGGTAGAACTGCTGTTGGAAAAATGCATGGTCAGAAATTGCAATTTTTAATCACTGAAATTGAAATTTTAAAACTAATACCTAATCAGCATTCAAACTACTGACAAAATTTCGCCTTGTTACCCACGCCGGCTGTATAGCCGCCGGCGTGGGGTAGGGCGTTCAGTTGCGTCCGTCTATTTGTCCGCGCTCTAAAAGGAAAATGGCTTGATCTATCAGCACCAAAGTTGGTAGACATATAGTTCATGGCAGGACCTCGGCATGCACTGACCCTAATCCTAATCCTGTGCCTCAGGTTGAGGTTTTAACCTTTGCGATCGGCATGGGCCGGGGTGTGGCCCAGCGTGAGTCTGCATGTCGATACAACTGCACGTTTTTCTAGTTATTGATAGTTTATTTTTAATTATTTTCTTACACATTCATTCAAATCTATGGTGATTGATTTATTTTATCAGGTAATGTTCAGCAGGTAAGGCTGAAGGTAGGAAAACATTGTGTTATAATGTAATTGTGAGAGATTAAAATCTGAAGATACGTGTACGTAAGTTGTCATTTTTACTGTTGTTGATGAAGTCATAGAGCTGTGGCAACTAATAATTAATTAATCAATTAGTCCTTATAAATTTTGACATTCAAACTTAGATGTATATGTTACACCGTTTAAGTAAACATCATTGGTATTCTGATGCTATCAGAAGTCAGAACTAACTTTATCCTCAAAATCTTCACTTAATTGGCATGAAATGAATGGCCTCGTATTTCAAATATGTGTTCCTGCAGCCATCTTCTTTATCACACAACGCATGGCATATGCTAGCGCGATATATGCTGTCGATGTGTGTCTATCTGTCTGTCCGTCAATCTGTCTGTCACAAGCCAGTATTGTACCAAAATGGCTTCGATGTAGGATCACGGAAACAATGCAGTACAGTAGCCCAGGTACTCTAGTTTTATGTGTCTAAGACCTCGGCAAAATTACAATTGAATGGTATCAACCTCAGCGGGAGCTCCAAACAGATGTGGTGTAGGCTAAAATCGGCGATTTTCGACCAATATTTCAGTATATCTCAGAAATGGTGCAAGATAGAGACATAGTTACTATGGAACGCTAATAGCAAATTGTACATGCTCTATCAAATGGTGCTATTTTCAATGACTTTGAATGACTCCTAACTACCCCAAGCCAACCCATTTTCGATATTTTGTGTCGCCTTTCATATCTTCATAGTCGGTGGAGATAGAGACTTCAAATTTTGTAGATAGATTGATCGTAGCAAGTCCTAGCCCACGGATGGCAAAACCATCCCTGACAGGGGCGTGGTCATGTCACGTGAACAACTTAAATTTTAGTTGGCACCACCCATATCTCTGAAATGACTGAAGCTAGACTGCTAGAGTCGTCAAATGTTCCATATAACTGATACAAGTAGACTAAACCAAGTGATAGCTTACATAAAATGGGCATGGTCAAGGTCACATGTCTTGACGCCCGTAACTATAGCTCTGGAATGGCTGAACTGAGAGCTGCCAAATTTGTGTACAGGTAGAATATATCAAGTGTTAGCGTTGGGATGACAAACTGTCCCCTAATGGTCACGTGGCCCGTTTTTTACATTTTGGCCCCAATCATTTTTTTGGAAATTTTGAATAAGTGAAGCTAGGCACTTCGAATATCGTGTGCTAATTGACCCAGGAGTACTAGTGCATGCATGATAGTATCTCGAAAATGGTACAAGATAGATATAGTTGCAATGGAAAACTAACATGAAATCGCATGTGGCCTATCGAATGGCACCGTTACCAGTGACCTTTATTGACCTTGAAGATCACTTTCGCTGCTTGAAACCTTTCTATCTCACATACCTCGGGAAATACAGGATGTATTATCTATGAAACTATGACATATTTACACATGAATCAGAAAGAGCACTTGACTTGTAATTTCAACTATCTTTTCAGGTCACAGCCAGCCACATACACTGTAAATGTGGTAATATCTCGGAAACGGTGTCAGATAGAGTCATTGTTACTACAGACAGTATTAGGAAGTGATGTATGGCGCCGGCGGTTATACGGCCTATCAAATAGAGGCATTGCCAATGACACCTTGAGTCATCACGAGGTAATTCCATACTACTAGCTTTTCAAATATGATTTGTCGTACAGCTGTGCAGCAGCTGACATTACTTCAACTGACATAGCGCGTCGCGCGGTCCCTCTGCGGTAGTGGAGCTTCTTGTTTATTGTTATTGCGTCACAACTTCTGCTGATGTCAAGTAAGTAAATATAGTAAAGCCTATGTATGTGGTACAGCTAGCAGTAGCCGTTCTCCCCATCCGTTCTGGTACAGGCATCGCAACCCTAACGCAACTAACCCTAACCGTGACAGTGACTAAATGATTAAAAACCATCTCTAATGATTAAAAATCATCTCTATGTTGACGAAGGGCACAACGTCAACATGTCCACAGCGCGGCCGGTCTGCTGTTCCACAAACACTACTGTGACCATATGACGTCATCTGTGTGACCAGCGCTGATTGGATGTAAGCTGCCCGAACTCGCCACTAGGCAGCACTATAGTTCGGGCTTGCCTGTACTCTATAATATAGTATATACACTACATATAGTAAATTAATAAACGTAAACAAGTAAATAAACAGTAAATTAAGTACGTAAGTAAATTATCATCACATTTTACAAGTTTGAAATATTACTTTATAAAGTTAACTTTATCGTACTCGCAGCAGCCATCTAGCTCTGTAGCAGTTACATCACTGAACGTTTGAAATGAGTCGTTGATGTCAGGTTGAGATTGTTGTGTGTCGTACAGCGGAATCACAAGTGGACCACAGAGAAGATGTCAGTCACGTCATTGCGGTCCTGCAGAATGACTGTGATCGAGATGTTCGCTACCTCGTATCACAGTTGTCTTGTGTCACATCGGAAACGACGATGACGTAAGTTGGAACACTGCTGTACGGCACGTACAGCAGGAAGTTTGTTTACAGTCTGAACCATTTATTGATTGGAAAGACATCGAGACCACGTTTTATTTTAACGGTGAGAAATAAATAGACGTTTTATGTGACTTGCCTTAGTCCGTCATCATTGCTGGAAGTTGTTGGCCAGCACTGCACAACAGCACTCCACATGTCTTTTGTTGTGTCGCTGTCTGTTTGCCGTCTGGACCAACGTCCATATGCAAATGTCCTCATCCCTTGGCAGTTCTTCCTCGCTATACTCGGGCTCGAACATGTACTGTTGAATACGCCCGCCATTAACACTGTCCAAATTGCACGCCAGTACACATAACACAGTGACGTCACTGTCACCGTGGTCTTCTTGGCCGGTAGGAGTCGCCACACAGCAATGGAATTATTTAAATGCTTTTTATTTCGCTTATGTTGACAATACGCAACAAATCAGACTCACAAATCGTTCTAAAAAACATAGACCTTTACTATGTTTTTCTTGCCAGAGGTTTCAGTGAACCTTTAATGTCACCGGTAATGGTGCCAATTGATGCAACAACAGTCTTCCCGCTACACTGCGACAGCCTGACGTTGAACTCGGGCAGTTCAAACGACTTTTAAGGACATTTTTGTTTGGCGAGGCTGCAGTGCACTAGTGACTTTTTGTTTTTAATGTGCTGTGTATAAATTGATTTACTCACTCACTCACTCACTCACATGTGATTTCTTATTAATCTCCCATTGTGACCATGTCTCTATCTGGCACGAGATATTATCACCTGCTACCCAAAACTTAGAGGTCACGTGAGTGACGTGACCCTGAACACATCCCCTTCAAGAGTAATCTAGCATGCCTGTACTAGTATTAGAAGTTCACCAAATTTTTAGCCGCAGTAATTTTTTTCAACGACGGTGTTTATGCAACAATCCATGTTGCTGTCCGTCCATCCGTTGTCGAATGACGGGCGACATTTAAAAAAGTCGGTAAAACAAGCCTGACGGCGTCATCGTGATGCCTGTTGGGTGGACTAACAAATGCTGTGATAAATTCCTCACAGTATGTGAACAGCTGAACATCCAAACTGATTAAATAAAAAGAAGATCAGCTGTCACAGAGATAGCATGTGACATTACATATACAACTAGATGGAAAGTTCTCTGAGAGAGTACAACTCTCCGCAAAAGCGAAATTTGGGGGTTTTTGTCGCCAACACTTGGCAACACTTGTCACACCTACTATTAGAAGTATAAAATGTAAACAATCGCCGGTTTACGGAGTTTTTTGACCGTTACTTCCACATCTCTCTAACGATCGTAAAATTTGGTACAAATCCGTCCACAATCTTTTTAGTTATCGTGGTCACAGACAGACACACAGACAGCCAGACAAACAAACGCCGGTAAAAACATACTCCCTCGCTTTTGCAGGGAGAATTAATTTCGACAATATGCATGGTGATGACACAATTTCCTTTCCATTCAGGCATGACAGTAATTTCAATTATGATTTTGTTCTTGAAGAGAAAAGAGTAATTTCAGTGTTGTTTAATTTATTGTTCTTAAAATAATTTCCGTTTTTCGTTATACTTACATACTATAACTTAAGTTACTAATTTTATTTAGTTTCGATCAATTACCGTTAGTGAATACAGCACTGCAATGAAGATTGTGCACTGTTGATATTTATAGATGAAAGTTATTTCCAGCAGTGAGCAAGGCAGTAAATGCTGCATGATAGAAGCTGACAGTGCAGTCTACAGAATTAGTGGCTTCATGTTCAACTCTACGGCTAATTTTACTATGCGTGCTTTCAGCAGTTACTATACTGTGTATTCTTCACTCATGGAGACGTAATTCAAACAGGAAGGAAATAATTTGGTGACACACTGACATTAACTGGGGGTGGCCATTCAATAATTACGTCACGCTCTGGGAGGGAGGCGGTCTGCTGGGCGTAACAGTCGGTGACGGGGAGGTAGGGGGGTTCGTCTCTGCATATGTACGCACTGGTTGCCAGACGTTTGCTTGGTACCCGGATGGAGACTGCAATGGTTAGATAGACAGGTGAAGTCGATGAAGGCAACCACAATGGAAACTACATTTAGTCGTCACAGCTATACAGAACATCTGGCAGAAGTGTGGACTGAACATTAGATGAACTGACGAGATGTTTGACATTGGATGAGATTAATGAGATGTTTGAGACATTTAACTGATTATACGTTTGTGTTGAACAGATAATGACGACTGAGGGGGGTCATAAAGTGACATAATTATGAAGGGCGGTTTGGCTGAATGTGACACTGTGTGACATGGGGGAGGAAGGGATTAAAAATGGCCACAGATAGCGTGACATAACTGGATGGCCCCTGGAGAAAGATATTCATAGAAACTGCAAGGCACAGTACAGGCTGGCTCAAAAAAACTGGGCGACTGACCACTGTAAGTCAGTAAAGATACCAGTTCACTCTATGCCAAATGCTTACTGATTTTCAAGACTTTTTCGCCAGTAACACTAAATTTTTAATAAAATTAAAGATCGCATCACACATTAAGCATGTCACTTGGCCACCCTGCTATTTGACTCACGGTAATCAATGGGGCTCGATTTTTGCACCACCTTGCGTGAAGAGCTGGCCAGTGAAAGTGACCATGATTGAGGTACAGTTACAACTGAATGAGCATGCTCAGTTAGATGCACTGATGTGGGTCTACATTGAAAGACTAATAAAGAAGTATGTCCGTCCTTGTAATATTTGGATGGAAATGTATGCTGCCCACATCATGCGCTGCCCCCGGGTGAGTAACGTTGAGTATGCACTGTGCGTCCTATTAAGGTTAGAAAAAAAGACAGACGGCATACCATTACATTAGGCTTACCACTACATGCAGCGAGCATACAAATGCAGAGATAACAGAACTGCTGGGAGTGGAACTGCTCAGTGTGATGATGAGGAACGGTATATTGAGAACCTCGCAGGCAACTGGCCAACCAGATTAACGTAGAAATGGCCGTTAAAACAGCCTGGCTTGACGTAACTTACTGTCTGTGTGAACTCTGGTCGACTGCTAGTTAGTGATAATGCATACGTGCATAAAACGGCTTCAGCTTTGGTAGTCAGTAGATGTTACATACAAGACACATAAGTTGAATTCATTTGTGTATGAGTCAACAACTGTGATGTATAATACAGTCAGCAGTGTAAAGCTGTGTCTACACCATATCAGCTGTCAGCTGAATTCTGCTGCTTAGTGTCACGTGGTTCATGGCTGTACTGCATGGCAAGTCCCGTGGAGCCGTGCGCTGCACTATCTACTCGTGTTCTGCCCAGCTGTGGGTCAAGACCTTGCCATGAACGACTGACAAACGTGCTACCTGCATATATAACATGCTGCAGTTAGTGATATATAAAATCAATCAGTGTAGACTGCAGTGTCGTTTTTCATCAGAGTAATGACAAACACACCACCTCTGAAGTGACCTTACACTAGGACAGAAATGCACTGTGTTATTAGGCCGCATTGCATTGCACAGATGCAGCCTGTTACTACAGTGTTGCACATAGCGTGGTCTGCGTGTCTGTCTGTGTTGGGCACACGGGTGAGCTATGCAAAAATGGCCAAACTGATCAAGATGCCGTTTGGCGGGTTGAGCCCAAGGAACCACGGGTCAAGATACCCCACACGGGAAGGGGCTAGGGGCAATTTTGAGGGGATGTCTAACCAACTGAAAAGTATGCTCAGTGTATGCAGCAAAATGGATCGTTCAATCCCCAATAACTGCTGCAGCCGACTGCAATGCTCCCGACAGGTCGGTACTATTACATAACATTGTCACTCGTGAAAAATGCCCCGTGCGATGCAGCCTTTCATCAAGATTCTGAATGTGGCTTGAGTGCTGATCTGTCAGATACTGGCAACGACACTGAGTCCCTGAAGTTTGGGTTGTACCAGAGTCGCCAGATGTGGGAATTTGAGTCGAACCGCTGGCATAAAGGGTGCAGCATCCCTTACCTCAGCTATCAATTGATTGATCAACAAAGAACGAGAAATGCGTGGCAAAGCCCAGTGTGTAGCCCGCCTGGCGCAAACGCCTGCAAAAGCCAGAGGTTACTGGACCAAAGTTCACCAAATTTTTATCACACGTAACGTCGTAGATAGGTCATCGGCGGTGTTAATCATGTGCAAACCCATATTGTGATCCTCCCATCCACCGTGGAATGCTAGCAAAATGAAGGTTGGGTATGTCAATTTTTGCTGATTCGCGCCAAAATCGGTTACCATAGTAATGACCCTTGAGCGATCGCGAAAACAAGGTCCGATTGATCATGCCACCCATATGTGTGCCTATCGTAAAAATTGGCTGAAGATCGGTCCTGTAAACTAGGAGACAATTATTGGTGTCTGAGGGGACCATTGAAAAAGATAAGTAACATCGGCGCATCTTATAGCCGCCGCTGGGTGGCCTAAATGAGCCCGTGGGTGACTTTCTCTGGTTGGAGTAAGAATGTTTTCATTCTGTTAGTGACATGAAGGGCATCCAGCCTGTTAAAAACTGCTCCACTTGTCTCAAAACGTACTCTTTGGGGGATCTCCCCTAACCTGGCATAACTCTAGAGTCTAGAAAAGAAGGCTGGCTAGACAAACGTTAAATGTGTGAGTTGCACGAACACAGCTGCAAGTAACAATGTAACGAGCGACGTACTAGCTGAGTTGTTGGCGATGATCATCTGTTCGTTTATCTGAACGACGGCATCTCCGTGGTCACCGTCGGCAGGTTTAGTCACTGTACATCTCAGTCTACCAGTGACGAGTGAAACGTCTGTCTTTTCAACCACGTCGTCTGACATCTCACAGTAACTCAAGCCGCCTGTACACAGCCACACAGATACAACAACGAATGACAACACTGCTTCTGTAGACCATCAATGAGGATTTGACATGTTACATTCAGACAAGAGGGTGAACGCTGACATGGGTACGAGAGTATACAGGTACACAAGTCTTCTAAATATAGTACACCTAAACAAAAATTAACTTCTGCATTACACAGAGCCTTTCCTCTTATTTTCCATTTCCTTTAATAATTTTGCACTATAATTAATACATGCCATACTACTTTTGCTATGGGGCCATCCGTCCACAAAAATTATGTAGTATTTACACCATCCATCCCCTTGTCTGCTTTTGTTCCCATTTAGCGTAACCTCCCCTCCCCCGCTCTGCAGTTATAGTCCTATGCTAACAAACAATTTCAATGCAATTCAGACCAGCAGCTACCGTCAACTCGTCTACAGTGGCCATCATCAACTGCTAGCGGCCAATGCTATGAAATGCAATACAAATATGATTATTATACAGCAGTGACTGGACAGTGGACATGCTACACAGCGCCACTAGATAGTAAGGCGTGATATACCAGAGCCGCCGCATTCGCCATCGCTGCAGATAAACCCATAAGTCGAAACCAGTCGTTAAGCTACCTGCTACCGACTGGAGTCTCTAAGTTTCAGGCGCCGCCGACGTCAATAAGTTAACAGTAACATATGACTTAATGTAACTGGAATTCATGTACAAGTAAACTGTCGTTAAAGCAATATCAGATTCAGGCTGTCCCTATTCATGATCAACTTTACAAGTATATACTGCATTCATTACACAACTCTGTAGAAGTACATACTAATTGACACTGATAAACTGTGCTAATGTAATGCGTATGTAGTTACACAGTTTTACACCGTTGCAATATACGTTATAGTGAGCGGAATTCATCGAAGGCCTGAAGTTAGGATAAGCCTCCCTCCCCAGATATCCCAATTCCCAATGCATTGACTAAAAACAGTCTAAGGGCCGGTTTTTCCACCGCAAATTAATCTTCCATTAACCTTAATGGGAGATTAACTCTGTAACTCACAATAATGTTAATGGAGTTAATGTCCCACTAACGTTCATGGAAGATTAATTTGCGGTGGAAAAACCGGCCTTAAGAACCATAGTTGGACAAGACAGACTGAGATATTGAATGCAGACGTCCTGAATTAACAAAATCAGAAGTTGGAAGTCCTGCTACCAATGCAGACGTCCACATACGCTTACAACCAAACCCTGCCTCCCGCTTGTCTGCTTTTGTCCACATTTGACTCAAACCTCCCTCCCCACTCAGTGCGGATGTCCCTTACGGATGAGCCATTTTGTTGTCTGACGTATCATTCTTGGTTTAAACCAAACAAGGCCAGGTCACCAAAATTCAATAATGAATCATCAGATCCTTATTGAAGACTGGTCAATGATAATATTCCTCATACATCTTTATGTCTCTATGCATTTGTAAAATATGTTTAATGTCATGTACCATGTATGTACCACAGAAATTACAATGGGTGGTTTATTAGCAATTTTTTCATTTTTAAACCAAAATGCAACAAAATTGTTATTTGTTGGCATAAATTTCACGCTTTATGAGAGTAAGTTGATGTACTGTATTTGTTTAAATATTCACCATTATGCTGAGACATACAGGCTAGAATGAACACATGTCACCTGGTAGCAGCTGACGAAAATCCAATTCACATGTTCCTGTCCACTGTCGTTGGGGATTGCACGCAAGTTCCATCTCATATGGAGTGACTATTGGTCGAAAAAACTCTTTGCTGTCAATCAGACTGTTTTCAGGACAAGCTATTAGTACAAATATATCAATGTCAGAAAAGTTTGCCAGTTTGGCTGTATTGGGCTTTCCGACAACAAATCGGTAGACAGCTTTTCCTGCAAGTCTTATTGCTGACTCTAGTTGCAATGCTATGTCGAGATGGTTTGCAACGCCTAGTGTGCCTATGAGAATGCCAACACGCTGTGCATCACGAGCACGCTCAACAAGGTAATACCTTCTTGCCAGCGTCTTGCCTGATTCCCGTGAATCAATCTCAGCACTTGTGTTCGTTTCTGGATCATATGTCACACATCGTTTCACACCAAATGTCATCAGAACTGTAGTCAAGAACAGACATTCAGGATTTCCAATGTACAGAACTGTGTAATCAGAAATGTGTTGCATAACAGATGAAGGAAATATTCGCCCAAGCTGTACATAAGTGTCGTCTCCATGATGTGCTTGTACACTACCAGATTCTGGCAAAGCTAAACGTGGCACTGTTAAACTGCTGAACACTATCATAAGTTGTTCCGTCAAAGCATCTACAAACAAAATATAACAAGGTGTCGCCCTAACGGGATATAACAGTACACGACTGGCCCGCCGTGCAGTGTCGGCCGCCCGACAGCCCACACACCCGGCCGCCGGTGCGTCGACCGTCCATGCACCCGGCGGCCGGCCGGCCCGACCGCCGGCAGCGTTACAGACGACAGAAAACAGCCAGCAAAGTTAGTTAGTTGGAGTTTAACGTCCCCTTTAAGCACAAATATGGCTATATCAGAGACAAAAGGTCAGAGGTGGACCGTGGAGAGCTATCCATAGCCAGTGAAGAAAGGCCAGCGATGTATTAACCTCAACCCTGGCTGTCTTTTTGTTCAGCATCCACCCAAAAGGGAAAGGGAACGAGAGGCTCATTTAAATTATTACACTAGCGCCTACAACTGGGGAAGACAACTATCACACTGCAAGACTAAACTAAACCAAATACAACAAAACCAGAATAAATCTTAACTAAGCAATACAGATAACACAGTAATAAACAAAAACTAAACCCAGGTTCGGTCACCTCCTACGACCTCCGGCCTGGAAACGGAGTGGAACGATTCTGGTAGAAAGGGATGGGATGGACAATAGAAGAAAATAAGTAAAGTAAATGAGAAAAGGAAAAAGGGAAATAGTAATAAAGAGCAAAAGTTGAGGAAGTGAATGGACAAGGGAGGAACAAAGGTGGAAAGGGGGTACCCCGGCCCCATGCGGGGTAACAGCCAGCAAAACAATACTGGCCCATTAGGCGGGCCAGTAAGCCAGTCATAAGAGTGATCACACACTGTAATCAAAGTTAAATGAATGCAATAAAAACTCGAACTGTTCAAGGTCTGCAGAACACAGTGAATGGAAACGACTACGTGAATTACAAGTGAGCTGTTACAAGTGACATAATGCAGAATAATATATTAACATTAATTCATTTTTCCTCAAAATACAACAGCTTTCCACCAACAACACAAAAACTACCTACTGATGACTGCATGATGGTAGACAGTGTCATAGAGCAGCAAAACTGGCTGCTTGTGATCAGTTATCTGCTTGGAGACCTCCACAGTAAGGTGCTCAGGAGACACTGGCTGACGACCAAGTACATAATGAACAGGCAGCTTGCCTGGGGTTGGGCTCAAGCAAGCATGCCCATAATGAACAATAGCATCGACGCTGTAATGCTCTGCAGCTACTTCATCCACACAGCAACTACAAACACATCACCTAACCATCTGCCACCTGATCTTCAGTTCAGTCAACTGTGTAACATATTACTAGCAATAAACAGTCTCATTTTGGCTTTTCGCATTGTTGCTTTGGCGGTAGTAAAGGTACCGAGCCTGTAAAAACATACTCCATCTGCAAATTCCAAAAGTGTATTTTTGGGAGACTTGATCTAATCTATAGTAACTCTGGAAAACTAGGCTACCCAAGAACCAAAAGTAGAGATAATTCATCATACTTGTAGTGGTGGTCTTAATTGTTGTTGATGTGCCATTAAGAAACTAATCAACACACTCAAGAAGTCGTCTGCACTAAATACTTATAAACAATAAAGTATCGTGGTAATGAGTGGAATAACAGTGTAAGCAGCAAACTGCTGACTGATCACTGCAGTCCATGCCTCAAAATATACACTTGACTGGCTTATCTAGTGTGCATATAAACTAAACATGCTCAAGGAACAAAATCTTTATCTACCCCTACCCAATAATACTCTAAAAGTTTCATCATTGTTAATTGGCAACTGCCTATAATCAGATGATGGTATGTTTTATGATTAAAGATAAGGAGTTGGTAGTTAATGTAGTTCAGGTGTAGAAAGGAGGATTCGACTACTCATATGACGAAAATGGTGAAAATGAAATGCAAATACAGCTGTGGAATAATGGACATTAGTTCACAGATTTTAAGAGGAAATAAGTCCAGATCTTTGACCTACGTATATGGAATGCTGGTTCACACACACATGCACACACAACCATTTTACAGCCTTTCTACAGGTCATCATGGTTAGCTTGCACCACCAGCTAAGAACAAACGTTCTACTGCCCACATGCCCAGTGCATTTGGACTAGGAAGACAATGCTGAAGTTCTCCTCACTGGCATTACCTACACTGTCTTTGTATCACCTGGCATGGTGGTTCACCTTGACACTATTTAGGTCAAGTTCAAAGGTCAAGGTCATAGGTTAAAATTCGCAGTTTCAGGAGGAAAATGAGCTCAGCACTGCTGGGATGACAGACAGTGGCTGAAAATCAGACCTGAACTGGAAATTGTAAATAAGTAACAGCAAAGCACAATTCACGGTCAATTAAAACGTTGCTAAGGAGGTCAGTGCAACCTCCAGTACAGGCTTTCTAGTTTGTCGTGCAGCTTGCTGGCTGCTGAAAATGGAAAAGTGCAAAATTTAGTTCAACATTATGGTACATGACAAACATTCCACCTCCCATAAGACGTGTCAGCAAGTATGACAATTTCTGCTGTTGTCAATTTCTGCAGCATTTGTAGAACAGTAACAGATGTGCCCAATAGGTCATCTGGAAATTGTAATGCCACCTAGAACAACAAAATAAAAAGCACTAACTTTCTCTCCAATTAAAACAAGCAACCAATGGAAAATTCAATACAAAAATTTGATATTCAATTCTCAAGCATACATATTTATTGTTCTTGAACATTTTTTCTTATTTTGACAATCAACAGTGATGGGCACTAGTATTTTAAAAATTAGCTCAACTAAACTACAATAAAGTAGTTAAGCTAATTTCAACTAATTTCCAACTTTTTTCACACACAAGTTCGGCAATCCAAACAACAGCATTAAAGAAGCGCTGACACATGCAGCCTTTCATAAGCCACCAAAGTATCATCAGTGTATTACAGTTAAACAGTGCCAGCCTGTGCCAGGCGGTGGTTCAGAAAGTACAACAGTCACGTGAACAACTCAACACAACCAATGTGTAATGTGTTTCTACTGTCTTAATTTGTGTGGATGATGTGAATAGAATTTGACATAAGGAACAGCACATTCGGTAACTAATCACAAAATAGTTAGTGAATATTAGTTAAACTTTCAGTTAGTAACTAACCAAAAAGTAGTTAAACTACTGACTGAACTAGTTGATGAAAAAGTAGTTAAACTATTTGTGTAACTAAAAAAATTAGTTGAACTTGTAGTTGCAACTTTTTAGTTAACTAGTGCCCATCACTGACAAGCAATACCTAAACATTTTACGACAGACAAAGGGAGCACTTGTATGCAAAAACTGTTGTCATTCCATAAGTTATCTTTAGATGTATAAATCACTGTTTTACAAACCCTTCTAAAATTTTGTTCAGAAATCCACATAGCAGTTGACATAACATCAAACTCCTCAGCAGTGTCTGTAAATGATGACTGTGAACAAGGCGCTATCTGTCTTGTCATAACAATGTCCCCACTGCTGCTGAATGCTATAGCCATTGCAGCTCTACACAATTCACACAGTTCCACTGAATCCCTATACTTCTGGACACATATCTGTATGTTTTAAAACAAATTAACAGCATGATTACATGATTAACTATAGGCATGTTCTATATGCACAACTTTAGTTAACCATGACGTCACACAATAAACTGACCAAAACAAGAACGACCGACCAAATTCTGGTTAACCAAACCAAAATAAACAATGTCAATATCCAGGACGTATCACACATAACCATGGTAACCAACGTTCAACCAATTTCAACCGGAGCCTTACTCCGTTTAGTAAATCCCAGTTGTGGATAATTATTTTCCAAGTATAGTAACTAGGCTAATAGGTCAACGACAATCCGGTTGTGAGTATACAATGTGCCTTATGAAATAACCGACTTTTCTCAAACTGTGTAGTCTGTGTGCTTCCTCACGTACAACTCTACTCAGCACCTGTATTATTTTTAATCATAAAGTTACTTTTTGGCAATTCTGAGAGACACAAAAATGCATTATAAAATTCGATTACTAAATTATAGTACATCTTACACAAATCACATCCAGTAAATAGAAATCAAAAGCAACTTCTCAAAGTCACCACAGTACTGTCACAACATATTGAAAAGTCTACATTTAATTACTGCATTATGATCAGGGTTATGCTGAGTTTGTTATGATACAATACGATACGGTAGATTCATGTGCGCTCAAAAGCTGATGAGATGGCCAGCTTAATCTAGCGCACGGCCCAGAAACGAAAAATAAGGAAAAAATAAAATCAAAAACCGAGTAGCTCAGAAGAAACGGTGCAGGCAAACGTCCGTGGAGGCAGTCTGGGAGGAAGAAGTGAAACTACGGGGGGTGTGATTTGTGAAAGAGGTAGGTTTTAAGCTGGGAGTGAAAGAGAGATGGAGTTATATATGTACAAAGTGGTGAATCAGAAGAGGAAGAAATGATGGGTGAAGGAATAGGTGAGTAGGAAATGGAGGAACTGGTGCCAGAATGAGGTTTACAAAGAGACAAAGGGAGCTGATTCCAGAGACAAGGTGAAGCATAACAGAAGGAGCGATCAGTTATTTTTAGAGAGGATGACGAAGGTGGCCGAGCAAGAGTAACGACGGATGAAGAGCGAGTACTGCGAGGACGTTGAGTGGAGATGAGGTTATGAAGGTATGGAGGTTGGGTAGTT
>Ga0209780_1000879_pt1 | contig 18121 bp, 10 predicted proteins | sample WorMetexBAHAMAS2_FD_187384 | JGI IMG/M metagenome (GOLD analysis project Ga0209780, IMG submission 187384) | Marine gutless worms symbiont microbial communities from Max Planck institute for Marine Microbiology, Germany - Inanidrilus exumae... | ecosystem: Host-associated > Annelida > Digestive...
TCAATAACAGTAATAATATTACCCATAGAACCTGTCTAACTGTGCAATGCTCAATTTGTAATACACGGGTAGGCCTACTTTAAATAATGCAGATCGTGATAAAAATGAAAAATTATAAGTTGATGTGCAATGCTTACAAAGTATGAACCAAACATGGGGTGATACTCAGTTCAGAATTTGATAAGCTCCGAATATGTGGCGCTATAGTAACAGCAACCAAAGCAAGCTGAACAGCAGCCGACTGACATCAATCCGAGTTGCGCTGTAACTTCTCGATGGTACCAGTCAGAACGCCACGTGGAATAGCGTTGCAGTAGCCTACATGTAATAAATTCTCAAGGGAATCAAACTAGGACTATTTTCAACGTTAAATTATTGTCACGTGTTATGTTTACTACTTAGTTTCTTTCACTTTATTCGTCGTTTTTCGCGTTTAGATTAGCTGTAACTGCTGGCAAAACAAGGTGTCGCCCTACCGGGACGTAACACAACTGGCCCGCCGCATGCTGCTCCCTAGTGAGTTACGTTGCATATGCGCCGCGTTACAGACGACAGACACCAACGACCGTTACTATAGCCTGGCGCCCTACACGATATGTAGGCGGGCCAGTAATAAAGTGGATTATACACTCAGTATTTTATCGTAGACTTCGTAGTAAACTGGCAGATAATATCGCGACGTATCTGTAACTAAATAACGGCAAAATCCCTTTAATCGACTCAATATTGGCGAAGACATCAGCAATGACATTTCGCATTAATGCAGTATTAATCATGTACAGTGCTTGCGTTTGTTTATCATCGGCGAGGAATACAAAATAAGTGTGAGCAACAATACCATTCTGTAGATGTTTTTTGACGTCGTAGGCGACAACCTTAGCACGTGAACCACCTTCGTCGTCTGCAATAACGACTTGGATTATAGTTTCAGAGCTTGATCCGACTTTGGATACAATCCACCAAACCCCGCCGTCGTCGTCGTTATCGTCAGTGGCTTCGTTGCTTTTCTAAACGTCAAAATTTTATACCGCTTGGCAATTCAAATTTGTCGTAATTTTTATTTTTAACAGTTTTGCTGACATACATTGCATTATAGTTTTACAATGATCATCGGCCTACAGCAGTTAATTTAATTTAAATAAACAATTATACAGTTTTTACTTTATCACTTAAAGGGAAATATGCGTAAGTCATAAACAACAAATAATTTATAGCTGTTATTATCTTACAATGTGCCCGACCGTCTGGCTTAGTGGTACCGTATCGTATCGCGCGTTGGTCGCGATCAACGCAGTTGCTCTACGTCGGGCCCGGTTAGTACTGGGATGGGTAACCGTCTTCGGGCGTACAAACCATCTCGGTCTGTAACGAGCCACCCAGTTCAACTCAGCCTGGCCATCCTTCGTGGATTAGCATATGAGTACCAGCGAAAGCTAGGGCGTAATCTGGCACACCACGCGATACGTTAGCTGTATGTCGGTCAAATAGACCAATATAGGTGACCAGCTTAGCGTCTACAGACCGGTGGTTGATAAATGTCTGACAGCATCGTCTGTATGGCGTCCAGTCGAAATCCGGCGCCATATTGAAGCTTCAGTACCGCACCTACATACAGCAGCATACAGCGTTGCTATGATAAGCAAGCACCGGTAAACAGGATGCATAAGATCAACATGAGAATGGAAATTAATGTGACGCGAATGGCAGTAGAATTTTCAAAATGACATTCCCACTCCCATCCCACTATTTTCATTTCTATTTTTTGTGTGCTAAATTTACGTCATAATAACTACATTCTACTGTCAGTTCGTTATCAAGTATTTGTTGTTGTTGTGCATTTATTTTCATTTCTTTTGCGTTTTAGTTCTCGCACTCGGTTTAGAACCACATTACAAGGTTTACGGACGTTTCCCGGAAAGTCACTTCGCAGAAAGTCGTTTCCCGGAACGGCGCTGCCACGAAATATTACGCAGACGCTGCCACGCTACGCCATGCAGACCTCTCCGTCACCGCGGACCAGCTTGCGGGGTCGCCGTGGTGGTCGACGTGGCACTAGTCGTCGTGGCAGTCGACGAGCACCGTCGTCTCCGATGCACCGAGGCAGCCGTTCCCCCGTTGTCGAGGTGGTGCGCGAGGTCCGGGGCGTGGTCGCACTCCGGCCATCACACGGCGGCCGAGAGCTGGTCCAGCGACCGACCGCAGTGGCGGGGACGACGTGGTCTGTCGTGGCGGCGTCGATGTGACATCTTGTGAGAGTGTCGAACGTCTTTCCGGGAAAGTGACTTTCCGGGAAATGTCCGTGAAATTATTTACAAAATGGTGTACTTAACATTCCGGCCTCGGAACCAAAAACAGAAAAGATAAGAAAAAGAACTTTAAAAACAAAAACCGATTTGCTAAAAAGATACGGTCCAAATAATAGTCCGTTGATGAATTGTGAGGGAGGAAGAGAGACTATGATGGAAAGGATTTGTGAAACGGGTATGATTAAGCCGGGAGTGAAAGAGAAAGGAGTCATGGAGTGGTAAGTAAGTAAGTTTATTGTTATTGTTTTATTGTGGTGAACGACCAACGGGAAAACGATGTGACCGGCAGAGTAGGAGATGGGTCAGACTGGGATAAGGTTTATGAAGATAAAGGGATAGTTATTTCAACATTTTTGTTTGTTTATATTATGTTTGAGTTCTTGTATGTCGCATTATTAGCTAAATGGGCTTAGTAGTTTTTAATGTCGGATCACTAAGTGCTACACATATTTATTTAGCCTTGTGACTCCTGTATTGCAGTGTTCTCTTGATTTAACAAATTAAATGATTAAATTAAATGGTAACACAAAGGTGAAACATAGCGAAAGGAACGATCTATCTATAAACGAATCAAGTACGAGCATGAGTTTCAATAAAGTGAAACGAACGAAGACAAACCGCAGACGGCGCAGCAGTGTTGCCGAGGCAGGACAGGGTCGTAGCAAAGCGATTCGTTACAGCGAGCTGATTCGATTGCACAGACCTTATCCTTCAACTGTACGAACACAGTAAGCAAACGTTTTGGACAAATTAGAGGCGTGCACGGGAACAGAAATAAGAATGGTACTGGGGTGGGAATGGGAATTAATGTGACGCTAATGGCAGTAGAATTTTCATAATCATGTTTCCATTCCCAGCCGATCATTTTTTATTTCTATTTTGTGCTAAATTTACGTCACAATGACTGAATAACTGTCAGTTCGTTATTAAATAATGTTCTTCTGTTGTGCATTTATTTTCATTTCCTTTGCGTTTTAGTTCTCACACACGTTGTAGAACAATTATATTGCATACTAGTGGTGTGTACTGGGCAGGGCCGCGGTAAGCTTGCTGATTTATGACGACTATTCTTTTTTGTATAATGAATAATTAGTGTTTCATCTGTCACTTTCATAGCACCCGGTAGACAATGAAACCGATGATCAGTGATATTTACCGACCATGCACTGTAGTGGTCCAGTTACAACAAATCGATCCGGTTGTGTGCCTCTCTCTCCGCGTTTGTGCTTTGACAATACCTTTGAAACAAAGGGCGTAACCATACTGGCCCGCCGTGGAGTGTCGGCTGTCTGGCCGCCCACGCCCCTGGCGGCCGGCCGGCCCGCCCGCCCGCAGCGTTACAGACGACAAACGACGACAGACGCCAGCGAGCAAAACAATTAAACAATCCTGGCCCATTAAGAGAGCCAGTAAGAAATTACCTTTGACCTATCTGGGACTGTAGTTCATTTTGACCCTGACTATATCAAATTGAAGGTCAAGGTCACAAAGTCAAAGTTTGCGGTCACAGGATAAAATGTGTTACTTTTCGGCTTCGGATGCACGCTACGAAGTGACGTGTACATTCTGAATTGCCAGATGGCAGCACCAAAAGTGCACACAGCAGCACACTATTAAACTGAAATAGTCGGTACAGCCTCGAGCGAATGTTTTCTATACACATAATATGATCTAGGATCTAATTGTTATACAACGTGATTTCTGCGTTTTGGAGGTTTCATTTCAAGAACGTAGCCTTGGTTCATATAGACGACATAACTGTTGCTCGTATTCGTATCTTGTTTTGGGTCAGCGCGGGAAAATACAGGCCGTGGCTCGCTTTAAAACAATACTTTTGATTTTCTCGCGTCCGGAAGAACAGCGTCACGTGACCTGCTGGTTGTTGCAAGCACATCCGGTGACGTCATCACACCGGTTGTCATGGCTGACGGTGATGGTCGTGTCGCCACCTGTTGAATCGCGCACGAACTGACGACGTCCCAGGTCGCTGTCGATTCGCTCACGTAACTCGTTCGTTGTCAGTTCCTGCGACAACAAAATAGCATCCGTCGACGTAAACACACTGCAACCGACCCTAGCAGACCGTAACTGACCACTACATTAGCACTGAGTCAACGAACGGTCCACTAGTCTCCTGTTTCATCAAGAAATTGGTTGCTGTTCAGGTATCTGAAATTCATACGTGTCAAGTTCGCGAAATGCGTATACAGTCATTTTCCAGCAGTAAGAGTTTGAATGAATGAATGAATAAATGAATTTATTTGCTTGACAGAAAAATAACAAAAGTTCACTTTGGCAATGTACGCTTATTATGACCGCCTGTCTGGAAGTGATCTCCAAAATAAATGATGGAAAGATCCAAACTTCATCAAATTTCGCGCCTAATTGCTAGATATTGAGCGCTGTCATTCCACAGTGGTAAGGAATCAAATAAAATACAACAGTGTCAATTATTAATTATTCCTCTATACCGTCAACAAATTTAGTGGGGGCCCATGGAAAATGTCTGCGGCCGTGTTAACCAGCCTTCCAGCACAACTTAGCCTGGTCATCTCAGTGGGTGGCGCAACGAGTGCCAGCGAAAGATGGGAAGTTAGCGGGCACATCACTCGATACACTGGCCACAATCAGTCTTTCAGCATAAACAGATGTGCGTCTGTGTATAGACATCCAGACTTTCATCTCTGTTCAACCTCCTCGCAGCATTTGCTCTTTATCTGTTGTTACCCTTGCTCGGCCAGCAACATCATCCTCGCTACGAACAGGATAGCTGATCGCTCCTTTCGATATGCTTCACGTTGTCTCTGGGATCAACTACCTGTTTCTCTCTGTTAACCTCATACCAGCTTCTCTATTTTCTGATTCGTTTCTTCCCGTGCCCGTCACTTCTGCTTCCTCTGTCGATTCACCGCTCTCACATCAACTCGCAATGTGAGGTAGCCGAAATAGGAACGTTTTTCGTCCTCCGACCGTGAACTTTGACCTATGACCTAGACCTGCGATCATAGGGTCAAGTTGAACCATCGTGCATAAATATCAAGATCAAAGACCATTTTGTTAGAACGTTATTGTCCGGACACACAAACAGACACACATGAATGACCGATTGCTCATCCTGAACCACTAAACTGATCAGTAAATATTATACCTGATTTTCAATGCGGATTGTGCTGACGCGAATGTCCGCTCCGGAGTCAATGCCGACTACAAATCGCGAGTCGAATGGAAAAACTACGTCATCATACGAGCAAGGGATTCGCTCAGTGTGGAGTCGTCTCGGGGGATTCCTGTTGCATGCATCATTATCCTCCTCACACCAGTTTCTGACGTCATACCAAGAACGTGCATCCGACCCGTTGTAAAATGTATCTGAAAAACAATACAACTTACAGCGTGCCTTGGCTGTTCGCATTAAGCAGATAATTTATATAAATTATGTGAAGCTTCTATTACGCTGGCTGCGTCTAGTGGTAAACGTAATGCATCGCTCTGGCGTCCGTCCGTCTGTATGTCCGTCTGTATGTGCCATATTTTTTCTAACATTAATACGCGCACGGCGCACACTCAACGTGACTCACCAGGGGGCAGCACGTGACGCGGCCAGCGTACACGTTCCGTCCGAGTATCACGAGGACAGACATAGGTGTTGTATTGACGATGACGGTGATAATGCATGGTGACGGTGACAGACAGACAGACACACGACGACAGCATATACCGCTCCAGCGTAGCGACGCGCGGTAAAAATCTATCAACATTTACTGAAATGATGGGCAACAGTATAGTGGCGCCGTCTATTGACTCACACTGTACAAATATCACTAGCTGTCAACTGACCTTGCTCCTTGCACGTCGCGTCGTTGTCTGGCGCCGACGGAAACGTCAGAATAACGTCTTCGCCCAACACTATTTCTCCGTCGTTTGGCAGTACCTGAAATGCACAGAACGTAAAAACCGGCAACTACTAAGTGCCACTTAAAATACCGACTGACATACAGGTCTAGTTGTGTCAAGAAATACGTTGTATTGACGATGAAGGTGATAATGCATGAGATAACGGTGACAAATTTGCATGCGCACGCATTCAACGTGTTGTTGAAATATCACAGAGGTTACATTTACATCGATTAGACCTATAGCCTATTTTATTAGAAAGTCTATCGATAAAGGCTGGGGGCTGAGAGCCTAAGCTCCCCCTCCCGAACTCCCTTACTTTAAGCCCTGTGTATAGCGAAATTTTAATAAATTATAAAGCTAAATTATAACCGACCATTTCGAGCATGGTGTTGTTACGCTGAACGAAGACGGATACTGTGGCTGGCGGGAATTGAACGCGCTGGTTGTGACACGGCAGACGACCCGTGCGCCAATTTCGCGGGTTCTCAAAGTCCGAGTTGGGCACGAAACGCATAATTCTTCCATCACAGCCGAACAAGCCTACTGCAACAACAACCAAGTAGGTAACTAAGTAAGAAATTTTTATTGACACAATGTCATAACAAACGTATATGCAGCATTGGGATAACAAAACATAATTGAAAGCAGAGTTTACAGATAAAAACATACAATAACAATACATGATGATACACAATGAAACTATAATATGACAAGACAATGAAATATAAAAATTATCGGATACTGAGAAGTACTATTTACAATAAACGTATATGCAACATTATAATACAACATAAAGGAAACTATAATGAAATGAAATTATGAAAATTAGGGATTTTACGTAGAACGGCGTATTAAGAATACTTAAACAGACAATTGGTGAGAAGGACTGCTTATGAAGTTTGTATTTATAGCTGGGAAGTTCAAAGCCATGGTCTATTTCCCAGAGAGTTTGGTGCAGTGGTCTTCGATGTGAGAGGAGGTGAAAAACACAGTGACCAAAACCAAAATTTATTTTTGATCTTGGTCTCAAGGATTTGCTCTCGTCTGACAAAATGAACCGTTGAAACTCAGCATAGCCTACGTGATATCGGCCAAATTAATTAGCCGAAACACTGGAAATCTGATTTCACTGTTATCGACTAACTTCAGTTAATGTCATCAGCTGCTAGCAGCCGTTTCTACTTCGTGATACCAACACAACGCAACCTTTGTCGCTGAATCTGAAAAGATCATGCTGGTAAATGTTAAAGTAATTTAACAGATTAGGCCTACAACGGCGCGGTGGTTCACGGCGCAACATGGGCAGAATATAGTAGACCTATGTATCTATAGGACTGATTTTGACAACGAACTGGCAGTTGTTAAGAAGAACATGTCACACTTGTCATCGAATGTACATGTTCAAGCATATAAACGAAACATAGGTAGAGTAAAGGACACTGGATACACCTTTACCCAAAAGCAACTGGTAAAATATAAACGTATGAAAAACATATGGCTTATCTGTATTAAAAACATCACAACCTGAGAGAGACAATCAAACAGACATCAAGAGAAATAGTCAGTGAAGTCGAGCGCATCTTACTAAGGCAGACGACGGCTAGCACAGAGACGAGTGTTCTCATGATGAGATGTTACGACACTTCTCCCTTCACTAGCTGTTTCGTAAACGTGTACTAGTCACACAGGCCTGCCATACCGTCCGAACTGAAGCAACAGTGTTCGCAAAATGGTCGGCGTAGAATAATCTCAGTGCAGCTGAACTAGGCGGACTCTGCTCCCAGTTCCATCGTGCGTTCGCAATGCAACGAGCAACGCCAACTTGATGATGCAGAGGCTGACAACAGAGCGGCTACGTGTTTAAACTGTTTCAAAGTCTGCCAGGCTATCGCGACATCCACCATCAGCATTCGTCCCTCTAGCTGTGGGCCACCGATCACCGCCGTCACGATGCAACCCCGAGGGTCCCTCGCCGCTCATCCTGTTTGCATGCGGTTTGTTTACACGACACCCGATCCCAGCCAACGCGGATCTGCGGCCGGTAGCACGGACTGCTCTATAACAGTTGCCACTATGTAGGACTCCGTGGCTGATCGATGCAGGTCGGTGTCGCAGTGTCTCGTCAACCCGCAAAAAAGAAACTGCGCTTACTCGGGTCAAAACGATTTGCAGTCAACAGTCAGCTAGATAATTTTCAGGAAAAAACTGCACCAGTTTCGACTGAAATCTGATAAAGTCTTAAATGGAATTTACATCACCCGATGATAGTATGATTAGCCTAAAGAAAATTCGCATGATAGGCTAGATAGCCTAAGTCAAAAGCGACCGCCGGATGGGCCTAAAGCTAAAGCTATAGGGTACGATACGATACCGTACGATATTTTACATGCGCTCAAAAGCTGACGATATGGTCTAACGAAAAAATAAAGAAAAACTAAAAACAAAAACAGATTACCTCACAAGAAACGGTGCGGGCAAAAGTCCGTGATAGCAGTGAAGGGCTAACCAGGCCTGACTTTTTCGTATTGTAGATCACTCAGTGAATGGAAAGGAAGGCGAGCCATGATAGGACAGAATAATGGTAGGCGGTAACTCGGTTACGAAACGGGTCTCAAATTCAGTTATAGGCCTAGGTCTAATGATGCCTCCATAACATCGCTCCGGCATGGTCATGAAAGTTGTGTTAATCTGGATGGCCTAATTAAAACTGCCAGTTAAAGTTGAGGGTTATATGGATCCAGATCGTATGAGAACGGTCGCAATTAATTTCGACACAAATTTGACCGTGGTCGTGTTGACGTGATGGGGTTGTGCAGAACATTAGGACTGGAAAAGTGAATGCCGCAACACGCGCAGGTTTAACAGATCATTCATCTTGCATCTGTACTCTGACGTCGTAAGACCACTCGCTTGTGACGTCATTCAACGTGTCGCAGCTGTCCGGTTGCCATGACAACGGGCAGTCGATCGTGTTCAGCTAGGGTCTGACCCATATTTAGGTCGTCGTCATGACGACGATGTGACGTCACAGCCGCCGTACCTCAACAGAAAATACGTTGTGAAATATTATGCGACGTGACGAAAGTTGTTCGTCTGTGCTCAGCTGACGATGCACTCAAATGACCGTCGAGTACACGTGGGGCGTGTGCTGCTGACGCTGGCAGCGGCGTCTGTGATCTCCGCCAACTCCGTGCCGCTGGTGAATTGTTCCGTGACTCATCCGACAGGGTTGGTGGAGGAGCGGTTCCACTGGATTGTGACTCGCGACGGTGAGCTGGCGAACAGCGTACGAGACGTCGAGGACCCGGATGAACTCAGCCGCTACAGCGAGTTCGACGTCACCGTCAGACAGCGCCGGAAACGGACACTGTCGGACGATGATGTCATCGGACCAGTTGTAAATGCTTCGGCAGCACACCGCGGTAAGCGCGTACGGGCTGGCTTTTATTCAGGAAATCACATGTGCGGGTGAAATATCACTCGCGAGGATGAAAGCTGGAAGCTGGGGGTCAAATTGCGAGGCGAAACGCTAAGAACGATACGTCACAGACGTCGAGGGTTAGGGCATGGGCCCATCCAGCTATAATGTCTGTAGCAATAGGCCGCATCGAGCTATTGCTGCGATGCAATCAGTCATTTGACAATAGACTGCAAATGTATCGTGTTGCTGCCGCCAAACGAGTGTCATTTTATGGTATGATTAGGCCTACTATTTTCCATCCTAGAGACAATCAGATAGCTGTCGTTTTGTTAAATTCTTAGCGACATTCTGAACTACGACTGTTTTGAATTGACATCATGGTAACTTACTGCTCTACAGAGATTTATTATGCTCCACAATACTACTTTGCTGGCTTAGCACATTCAGATTTTTTTAGTTCATTGCGTACATTGCCGACATTGACACCTAATTAATGATTACTAGAGCTATGGGTGATGTGTGTATCTCCAGACAATAACAGTTGAACTAGATGACCTTTCACCTTGATATTTGTCAAGCTGGTTCAGCTTGGCCCTGTCCACGTCAAGTTAGAATGTCAAGGTCATAGGTAGAGTTCACGGTCACAACAGAAAAACGTTGCTAAATTGATTGATGCGACGTCGAGTGGGGATTTTCTAGTTGAAACTAGACATGAAGTAACTATGATGGTTGCAACGTAATGGCCGCCGAAGGGTGGGTCACAATGACGGAACGAATCTCAGCCGTTTCTCGGTCAAAGGTCACGGAAAGTAAGCCAGCGTTTAGGGCACACATCGTAGATTGACACTAGCGTTTTAGTTTGTCGATGCGACGTTTCTTTCCAGAGATATGCGTTGTCGAGTGCGGAAGTCGCGAAAACATGGTCCAAAATTTGATGTTTTTTGCGCCCCAATTTGGGGAAAGGTCCTAAAAATTTTGGGGCATTTGTAAATCGACACCACTTCCGACCTACTGGCCAAGTTCGGTTGAGATCCCATGGCTGGTCTTTCATCTGTACTGACGAAATAAAAATAGATTACAGCGGTAAAATATAATGAACTTGCGTTCGGCGGCCATAATAATTGTAGTTGCAGATGTTGTCAACAAGGGTGCGTACGTCAGTGCGGAGAAAGTGTCTCGGACTGAGACGGGTGGCAAGACACTTGTCGACGTCGTCATGCGTGGACGATCACGGCGGACTAGACGCGAAGCCACGTCCGACCTGCTCGGCGGACACGAAGAGCAGGTCAGAGATCTCGGCGACGCGCGAGATTTGCGGCGAGATGTCGATGGTTCGCGAGACTTGCGTGCGTTCGACGACAATGAAGACTTGGGACGACGCTCTGCAGTCCGCGACGACGACTACGACTACTTCTTCGACGACCGCGATGAACTGGTCATCATCATCATCATCATCATAGTAGTACTTGTAGGGTCGCTATTCAATAAGAACATGGACTGTTATCAGTTACCGCCGTTATTGACGGACAAATTAACATCCACCACGTCTTCAATATCACGTGGTAAAAATGCTGCTGTCTGTTACCGTTGAAATCTCCGGAACTCTCGGCTACTGTTGCGTGGTGGCTCAGCGGTAGGGCGTTGGACTTGCGATTTACAGGTTCAATTCCCAGCTGGTGGCTTTCACGTAACATAGGTCAACTCAGCCTTGCATCCCTCCGGGGTCGCTAAATCGAGTACCTGCTTCGGCTGGAGGTAAAAGCGGGATTCTCACCTCACCTCTGTCGGGTGGCATGTAACACTGTGTGATCCCATATGGTATGTGAGTTTCCCGTAGCGTAGAAAGCTAAGTTGATGCTAACTGCTATACATTGTTTACTTTACTTACTTACTTACTTTTGTAGCTGGCTTATAATCTGTTATTGCTCCCTCTTTACTCTTGTGTATCCACGTTGCGACTCCATACTGACCTTGTCTATCCCCTCCAAAATGCAAATACTACACTATACAGCGTGCACAAATGTTGCGAACAGAAACGGCGAGCCGCGGGCCCGTCGGATGAGGAGAAAGAGGAAGATCTGGAGATGTCTAAAGAGTTGGTGAACGTTCTTATTAAAGAGGTCTACAACAAGCTGCTCAAGAGCACCGGTCCCGAAGGCGTCAAAGATGTACGTGTATTGTCGTGTGTGTTTTCGTTAGTAAAGCGGTAACACTAAATTAGCGACTAATTTAGTGGACCAGGCAAAGTAAACGGTCCGTTGTGACCTAGATATTTGGCACGCTGGTTCATCTTGACACTATCTAGGCCACTTTCGAAGTTCAAGGTCATAGAATAAAGTTCACTGTTACAGGAGGACTCAATAAGAGCTCAACAACTGCTGGAACCGTGGCTGAAAAACACACACGAATTAGAAACTATAAATAAGTAACAACAGCCGCCAAATATTCATGGTCATCTAAATATTTTGCTAAATGATCGTTGCGACCTCGAGTGAGTGCCTGCTATTGTAAACGGCAATAATGAGGAGAAGTAGTCGAACTGCAGAGGCTTGGTGTGCCGTTTCCCTTACCTTGCTGCGGGATTCCAGATTCTAACGACGGAAATGCTGGCACTCTTATAACCGAATTCAGTGAGCAACAACTACTCTCATTCACCTCAATTTTCACAGATTATTCGGTAATTAGATGTGATTATCGTTGTACAATGCACGACGGTCTGAGCGCATTAGACGTAGTTACGACGATGCGCTATACAAATCGACGTACACTTTATACTTTTACTTTTACTACTGTGACGTAGGCATAAACGGATGTTAACGCTGTGACAATCATCTATTTAGATGACGTACTTAAGTTGTTCTTTTTCTTCGCTACCAGCTTGTCATTCCGGTGAATAAAGAGACTCAAACATAAGCTTGGATTTCTGATAATTATTATTCAGGATCCATTCTGAAAGACTGACCGTTTTGTTTTGCAGAGTGTAAAAGTTTGAGGCGTTTGCAGAATATGTCTGTTTTGGCATTTCAGACATAACAAGTGCTGAGTAGTAGAAGTTACGTTTGTATATTCAAAAACTGACAGAAAGTTTCATACTTACTAATTTAGCATTTCTGTCACTGAATAATATACAAGATCGACCGTGAATGTGTGTTGAACAGATAAGTGGTAAAGGTGGAAAGAAAGCAGCGGCAGGTGGAAAAGGAAAGAAAGGTGGTAAGGCAGGAGGTAAAAAGGATGAAAAGAAAGGTGGTAAAGGAAAGAAAAGTGGTAAGGCAGGAGGTAAAAAGGATGGGAAAAAAGGTGGTAAAGGAAAGAAGAAGGGCGGTAAGAAAGGCAAGAAAGGCAAGAAAGGCAAGAAAGGTGGAAGACGAAGACGAGTAAAGAGAGCTGCACGAGTACGGCGCTCGAACGGTACGTACGTCTGTTCGCTGAGGTATCTGTTCTTGATAAGGTACATTTCACTATCATCATCGTCGTCGGCGTCGTCATAATAATAATAATAATAATAATAAATACTAATAATAATATCCTGCACGATTAACTTTAATAATAATAATAATAATGTTCGTTTATTTGATTGACGACATAACACGCAATCTACAATAATTAACATCCGCCACGCAGGGCGGCACTAGGCTATATACGGAAAAGTTAAGCTCGGTTAAATTGCTGTCACATTACGGTGCACAACGGCTGATAACCGCACCGGCTTAACCCCGTGAACACCCACCAAATGGCGCGACCAGTACACATCCGATAAAGTTGCTCACTACTCAATTTATCGACCCCGAAAGGATGAAAGGCTGAGTTGGCCTAGTTGGCTGACCTGCAGCGGACGGCTTACCCACATATGCGGTCACCTGTCAGCTACAGGTCGAGCGTAGAACAAGGAAAGTTCGCCGGTTAAAGACCGACGTTCTACCGCTGTGCCACGCGAGGGGCGCATCATGCCGTTGTCTTTCACGCCTTTGCCAAAATACCAGCAGACGAAGCCTTCAGATCCGTTGTTTCTTTCTGTATATTTCTGTTAGTCGTAATTAGATGTTAGAACTCAACGTCTGTCACTGTCACACACTGCATGCATGTTATGTACATTCCTGGAGTCCGGACCCCCCCCCCAGTTACGACCATAATGAAATACTAGATTTTTTTACAAATTCGATGAGAAAGTACTTAGATAGTGGTCATCCTTCACCTCCCGATTGCTGTGGCTTTGTGCTTGACTCATGTTCTGGATGCCCTGGACAAAAATTTTCGGAACGCTCCTGGTCATCGGCGACTGTCTTCGCCGAGTCGGACAGTCAGCGGCAGTCATCCACATAAAGTAAAGTAAAGTAAACCTTATTATTCGCGTCGACGGTAGTCCCGGGCTACGGTTTTTACCGGCGTTTGTCTGTCTGTCCGTTTATCCGCACGATATCTCACAAACCGATGCAGCTATAGTCACCAAACTTGACGAAGAAAATGAATGTTCCCCGTGATAGTCCCTTAAACCCATTTATTTGGGGTCAAAAGGTCCAAGTTCAAAGTCACGAGGCACAAAAAACAGTGCCGTCGTGGGTTTTTGCACTCTTGTGAGCGCTTGTTTTTTTAGTTTGTACAGCGCTTTATTGTGAGTTGCTCATCTGTAAGGCAGTCAGGTAGGCCTATGATACGTGTTAACACGGGATCTGCCACCCAATAGTTTACCACACGATACGATACGGTAGATTAACGTGCGCTCAAAAGCTGACGAGATGGCCAGCTTAATCTAGCGCGCGGCTCAGAAACGAAAAAAATAAGCAAAAAAAAATAAAAACAAAACCGAGTAGCTCAGAAGAAACGGCCCAGGCAGTAATCCGTGGAGGCAGTCCGGGAGGTAGAAGTGCAAGGATTAGTGATAGAGGTAGGTTTTAAGCCGAGAGTGAAAGAGAAAGGGAGTTATATAGTGAAATACCTGTCATTACTTCTCAGCTGCAGAGTTCACAGCCCTTTGACTGGCACTCGTTTCCCATCCCGCTGGGTAGCTGATTACATACCTAGACGGTGTACTCGCGAAACGAAACGGTCACCCATCCGAGTACTAACCGGGCTCGACGTTGAGTAACTTCGACGAGACGCCTCACGTCGTTACCCATACGTCACTTCGCCACCATATACTCGTCCATTTACCGACGGAGGTCTTCTGACAACCCGCTATTATGTTTTCCGATCGACCTGTTTGAGATGATACAGTTCGGCACTTCCCTTTAGCAAGCCGCTGACATTTCCCATAACGTGCCTGTCTGTAGATCTGCCGAAGAACGAAGCGACGCAGATAGTTCTGACCGGGATCGAAGAGTCGATCTTCTGCCACATCGTCAAACGATTAGTCGGCGAGAAGCTAACAACAGACCAGATGTACAAACAGCTCATCACTAACAAGACCTGTTTCGACGTTAGTCGAATACGCAGACGAGCCGCGTGTTCCGGTAACTGGACGCTGTTATTGTGCGAAATCATTACGCTGCCGGCGTCTAGCGGTAAGCGTAATGCATCGGTCTGGCGTCCGTACATCCGTCTCTCCCATCATTTTTGTAACCTTAATACGGCGCGCGGCGCATACTCAACGTGACTCAATAGGTTGCAGCATGCGACGCGGCCAGCGTAGGTTTCTGTCCGAGTATTATGAGGAGGGACAAAATTGTTCATTTCGCAACGAGGTCCAGATAGTATTTGTAAGATTTAAACTAAAATACTCTCTAATTAAAACACGCAAATGCCGGCGGAAAAACTAAGGAAACATTCAGGACTGTCATTAACAGAACGACTGGTAAACAAAACACTATATTTGTTTGTCTGCTAGCGGGATAACTTTAAAAGTTATGCATGGATTATCATGACGTTTGGGTCTAGTAGTTTATGGATAAGAAACGAATTGGTTAAATTTTAAAAGGTTAGGGCCAGAGTTGTGGGTTAGGGTTATGATTGTGATTATAATCAGCAGCGTACGTCCTTGTCGACGGTGGAGACACGCGCTGTAGCGAATGTATGCCGTCAACTTTGCTCGGTGACAATGTCGTGCGAAGGTAGCGACTGTGAACCTCATCCAACGCCCATCGACCGCTCCGGTCCGAGCTCGTGTGCTCACCCAGGCTACGTCCGACGTCTGCCCGACGTCCAGCTCGTTCGTAACGGAGTCGTTGTTCGTAACGTGTCGCTGGAGTCGTTCCGTGAGACCGGCGGTTACTCGGTGCCCGGGCTACGTCGACGCGACCTCAACAACAACCGACGACGAGCGGCGCTGCAATTCAACTTCCGGCGTCCAGTCACCGTCCTGTCAATGCGCCTCGTCCAGACACGAGTAGGTTCCCTCGTCCCACATCTCTCTCAGAGTTCCCGCACCTAGTTCTCTGAACTAGATGATTTCCATTGTTGTGACATTCGAACTTTTTGAACTTTGCTTGAACTTGATTATAAATAACACAAAGTTCATAAAGTCAAAAATGCAAAAATGCAAATAATTGCGTGCATGACTACAAATATTTCTAAGGTTAATGAAACGTGTTAACTGTTAACATAATCATGATAATAAATTAACAGAAAGTCACATCACTGACGGTGGCCTTGGTGAAGTGCATTGTATGTACTGCAAGTAATTTAACATCGTTACAATATTGAGAATGATAAGTATCTTCGATTATAGTTGTGATTGAATGTAGATCTCGAACATTTTTAGTCTTTTAAACTTTATTACAAATTGAACTTTTTCGAACGTTTTTGAACTTTAAATTAATTTCTTTGAACTTCACAACTATGAAGATTTTCATTCTGTAGTGGTGTCAGCACGTCGATAACGTCGACTACATTCCGTATAAGATCTCCCACATGGTGCAGCGAAGCCGGCCTTTAAAACTTTTGATGCATATCAAACTTTTTTCGTAAAATTTTTATTAGCAATCGATTTTCAATAATCATTGTTGCTTCGTTTGACAACAGTGAGATGACGTCACTGATGACATGTAACCACTTTCGGCTATTTAGCAAAGAACATTTAAAAGCAGTATCTAAACCTCCTAGATCTAAACTATGTCCTCTTTCGTGTTTGCAATTAATTTCTGAAGATTCGGGTGAAAATCGCCTGACTGTGACTCACGCTTGCAAAGTTATGATGCTGTAAACTTTGTGCAGTTTTTTTTCAGGCACATCCTGTACACGACATTTTGTTTGGTTGACTGAAAGAGTTCGACGCTGTTTACAGCCGGCGGAAAAGAACGTGGTAAGCAGCGTGACGATGGAAGTGGAGCTAGCTGGAGAGAGGAATATGTGGACTCCGCTGCTCGACGCGCGTACCGGACATCCGCTAGTGAGTGTTTATCTCCGACATTAATCCGTCTTCGGCAACTCTACTGAGCCTGTAAACGCATTATGGAGCAGCTTAATAATCGGTATATCACTTATATCGTACAATAATGGCGGCTTAAGTGGGCGAGCATCCGTTCTTTGTACAATACGTCACCGCCAGTTTATTTACTCCTTAGACAAGTATAGGCGGGATGTTCATCTTCCTTCGTTAGGGCCATTGAGCCCGCAGTGGATTTACCACAGAGTCTGTGACACATGGTCGGTACGGCGCCAGACCTGCGGTTACCTTCCCACTCGTAGAACACTACCACTGCTCATTGGCCGGTACTCATTTCCCATCCCACTGAGGGTAGGAGGCCGAGTTCGCGTGTGTGGTTGATGTCATGCACGTCTCCGCACTTTACGGCCAGTGTGTCGACGTAATACTGTTTGATAGTAAAGTAAAAAAGTAAACAGTGTATAGCAGTTAGCATCAACTTACCTTTCGCCGCTGCGGGATACTCACATATGCCATCACACAGTGTTACCTGCCACCCAGCAGTGGTGAGAATCCCGCAGGTACTCGATTTAGCGACCTCGGAGGGATGCAAGGCTGAGTTGACCTATGTTACGCGAAAGCGACCGGCCGGGAATTGAACCCCGCGACCTGTAAAACGCAAGTCCAACGCCCTACCGCCACGCCACCACGCAATGATAATGCACTACAATTCGGGCATCGGCGTACAGCAAAACACGTCAAAGGTAATTTAGTTCAAAAGTTATTGTCCGGACACGTATTCACGTACACGCCGGCCCGGTTGATCTCGTGCACCACTAGTGGTTGATAATTATACTTCGATCTCCATCAACGTGAACGGGCGCGTGACCAGGTGAGTGTGATCTCGACGCCCGTCGTCTACCTGTCGCGACCGTTCACGCTGACCGGACTCCGCATCTACCCGCAGTCGTGGCCTGCACATCGTCATCCCGTCTTTCCGTATCCGGTCTTCGTCGCGTGCAACGCGCTGCCTGTCTCCGCAGCCGATGACGTTGTCGGAAAGGACGCTCCGTCGCTGGTTCCGGTGTCCCGCTACGACGCCTGGAGCGCGATGCTGGCGGCGGTCTTTACCGACAACGACGGACATCTCTAGCACCCAACCGCAGTCCAGATGGACATTCAATGAGTAGCAATTAG
>Ga0209780_1000880_pt1 | contig 18115 bp, 15 predicted proteins | sample WorMetexBAHAMAS2_FD_187384 | JGI IMG/M metagenome (GOLD analysis project Ga0209780, IMG submission 187384) | Marine gutless worms symbiont microbial communities from Max Planck institute for Marine Microbiology, Germany - Inanidrilus exumae... | ecosystem: Host-associated > Annelida > Digestive...
TCCAAATACCTGGGAAGTCCACAGTTTATCCATGGCTCTGAAAGCTACCCTTGCTTTACCCAGTCTTGCTTCTACATCCTGGTCGGTGCTTCCAGTAGTGCTTACTACACTTCCTAGGTATGTAAACTCTTCCACTTCCTCAATTGGACCCTTTGTCAACATCACTGCCTGTGGGCTGACGGCCTTCACTTTTATAAGTTTGGTCTTATTCTTGTTAATTCTTAAACCAACTGTAGCTGCCGTTTCTTCCAAACATCGAGTTTTCTCTTGTATGTGACCGAAAGAGTGAGACAGCAGTGCCAACCAAATGTTGTTGGCATATGGAATAATTTGCTAAATGGTATTATTTCTGCAAAGTCTCTGTATTCTTTCAAGTGCAGATGAACTTTTCAATTACGTCGTAAACACAGTATTGCTCTTTTTATTTTTTTGTGTATATTTGTGTATTTTGTACTTTTTGTAGGCCTTATGTTGTAGCATAGTGCATATTAGCTTTGTATTGTTTTTATTATAATATTATATTTTTTTAACATATACTGTATAATGTTGATACATTGATTCTATTTTCTAGAGATTTGCATTGCAAGTGGCCAGTCAGCCCTTATGCTGTAATAAATACGTACCTACATACAGGTGGTGGGCCGAAGACGATGTGGAAGGAATAAGGAAGTTGATAAAGATTTGAGTCGATATTGCAGTGGCAAACGGTAGATGGAGATGGTCACCAGATTGATAGTGATTAACACTGTGTGTATGAGTGATTTCTTGGATGAATCTGGAACCATCCCGGAATTAGGGCTTTAAACTGAATTTGTTAATGTTGTTGTTTTTGTGGGATTGGTACATCTTTATTTTAGTAACTTACAATGTTTTACTGGCAAAACTGTGTGCAGCGAGTCTATGATGAAGACGTGAGTGTTGCGGAAGGCAACGTTTCGGAGAAAAAGCTTGACGAGAAGGTGAGAGAAGTGTTTAGTTTACCTCATCTGTAATGTCGTTTACTTTGCAGCTGGATATTTCTGACTTTTACTGTAAATGACTGAGCTGTTCATGTAGCATAGTAGTCAAAACACTTGGGCGCCATGTGCAGTAGAGCGTGACATGCTCAGTGGCCGGGGTTCAAACCTCAGCTCGGGTGTGTCCGCCTACCAAAAAATCATTTCTAATAATTCCTACACACAATGAATAGGGAGATAATCGCGGGCAGGAAAAAGAGGGTTCGATGGTGTCCTCTATAAACAGTGAATGTTGCTGATGCCTTGATTAGAAGCGTCAAGACGTGAGCCGAAGCAGATAGATGTGGCAAGTCCACTGACTAGCGCTGCATAAGTGCCAGTCAGGGCTTAGCCAGACAGTAAGCCACGCTTAGAGGGGCACGTTATAGAAATACCCATCAAGTTGTTCACTCCTACTTAGCCCTCCTTGACCCTACATGTCACGCATACACTCGCATGCACCAACCAATTCCCTTTCTCTTCTGGGCCAGCGCATTTGACCTACATAAGGTCTCAGCGATGGTATACAGAGTAGGCTGGACCCCGGCCCGCAATAACGAACGAACGAACTGTAAATGACTTGAAGGATTTATGTTGGATTTTTTTTTAAAGTTTGTAGTCCGTTGCACATGTTTGGTAGTGTTTGAGCTTGTTATGTTATGGCATTTTCTGCTGCGTTTGACAAATTTACATAAAGCTTAATGACTCGTATAATCATGCCACTAAATATATACACCACCTAATAAGTACTATTTCCCTCACTGTTGGTTTGATGACACGGGGCATCCAGCTTGTGAAAACCGTCTACAATTATTCCAAGTGTTTAACTTGGAATAGCTCTGGAAAAATTGGTTGGTTAAACTAAACTGAAATTAGTAGTAATAGTCATTTGAATGCTGCTGTTACCAGTAGCAGTGCTATGTGTATGCCAGGCTGTCAGTCAAGAAGAGCGGGAGGCGGAGCTTGTGCGGCGTGTCAGAGAGGCCGTCTCTCTAGGCCTCGGCGTCCTTGATGCGGACTTTGAAAGACTAGACGTTGATGTCGCCAACTCAGATTCTGATGATGATGATGCTTCAGCAGCCAACACCAAGACGCCAGTGATGTTTGAACGCAAGGTCACCATTAAATTTGATGTTACTCACTCAATGACAATTTATCACTCGTTAATGTTTTTTTGACGAGTTTGTTATTGAAAGCGAAAACACTGTTTAATTTTTATGTCGGAAAGATGGATTTGGCTCTTTAACCTTGCCGACTGTACAGTCGCCGGCATGGGTAGGGCATTCAGTCGCGTCTGTCCGTTTGTCTATCTGTCCGTCTGTCTGTTTGTCTGCACTTTAAGAGGAAAACGGCTTGAGTATCAACACCAGACTTAGTACACATATACTCTATAGGAGTCACTTGGCATGCATTGACCCCGAGGTCAAAAGGTCAAGGTCACACGGTTGTGAAAACCGTCACGGTCACACAGTTGCTAGTGACGCATGCTGCTACAGCCGTGTACTGCTGCTGGGGTGGGTCTGCATGTCGATATGACTGCCTATGTTTTCTGGTTTCTATTGCTATAATTACGACCACAAATGATCCGCGAATTTGGCATTTTATGCTGTTAGTGGACCACTAATTTTTCGATTTTTATCTGCGAAAAATTGACAACCCTACCAACTATCATATGTTGCAGTGCTTACAGCTGGTGTCTTGCAGCTGATTTTGTGCTGTGCTTTTACCAGGACCCATATCTGCATCGGCCACTTCCGTTCCTGATTGGTTCCGAGGAGTTTGATCGCAGCAATGATGTTGGTATTGGCCAGCTAGAACAAGGTTATTTTCTTGATTTGTAACAGTAAATTGATACTCAGAAGTGAATAAATTTGTGCCGTTTTACTGGATTGCCTTCAGTGCCTTTAGTGCTTTGACACCATTTGTTTGGAACGAGGAAAAGCGTCTGGACTTCACTTCTGTATCAGTCTCCGCTCTCCGAAGATTTCACTGGAAACATTTGTGAACTGTTGGCTGACCATTGTGTTCACGAGACTCTGTATGTATGTATTGCTTGCAGTGACTATGTGAAAGTGTTCATGACAGTTTAATTACGTTTTTGAACAGTTTCAGTTGTATGGTATTTATTGTGCTTGCCTCATCCAGCAGTAAGCATAATGCATTGGTCTGGCATCTGTCTGTCCATGCGTCTGTCTGTCCCATCTTTTTCCCAACCTTAATATAGCATGCAGCATGTTTTTCTTTATTCTAACCATAATAGGACTTGTGGTCCATACACAATGTGACTGTCCAGGGGCAGCATATAGTTGTAAGCATAATGTGTTGGTCTGACATCTATCAGTCCATGCGTCTGTTTGCCCGCAGCATCTTTTTTTCTAACCTTAATAGGACTAGTGGCACATGCACAACATGACTGACCAGGGAAACACGTGACAACCAGCGATACGATATGGTATAGTATGTTTACATGCGCTCAAAAGCTGATGAGATGGCCAGTCTAATCATCTAGTGCACGGCACAGAAATGAAACAAATAAAGAAAAACTGAAAACAAAACCCGAGTAGCTCAGAAGAAATGGTCCGGGCAATAGTCAGTGAAGGCAGTCCGGGAGGAGGAAGTGAAACTACGGGGGTAGTATTTGTGAAACAGGTAGGTTTTAAGCCGAAAGTGAAAGAGAGAGAGAGAGTAATGGATGAGCAGAGTGGTGAATCAGAAGAGGAAGAAGTGATGGGTGAAGGAATAGGTGAGTCGGAAATGGAGAAGAGTAGTACCGGGATGCACATAGTTGTTTTTTGCATGTTGGAGAAACGTTGTATTTTTACTGTATGGTGGACGATGGGTATAGACTGTAGTTACGATATCAGTAGAGCCTGATAGTAGAATGTCATCTCAGTCGTCTCTTGCTGTATGTGATATCATGTGACTGATGCCGTAGCTGCGGAGGAGGACCATCATGAGTCAGACATTGATGAAGATGCAGCAATGTCTAATGACGTCACTGCTGCTCCTGCCTCAGCACCAGTTGCAGCTGCCAGAGCTCCAGCGTTTCATGACGATGACACGAGTTCTGAGGTGAATGGCCTGCTCTTGCTTGTTTGGCAGATTCTTTGTGTAACAGCATTTGTTGCCTGCTGTTGATTGCTGACAAACCCTGTGTGGGCCCTGGGCAATCCCGCCTTATCCCTTCACTTCCCCATTTCCCCACCTTCTGCTCTATTTTTTGTTGTCTTTTACTTTACTTTTTCCATTTCTTATATGTTATATGCTGTTTTAGGTAAAGATGCATGCTTGTTTTTGTTGTATTTGATTTAGTTTTGTTTTGCGGTGTGATAGTTGCCTTTCCCTTGTAGGCACTAGAATAATAATTTAAATGCGCCTCTCGATCCCTTTCACTTTTTGGATGGCTGCTGAACAAAAAGTTGGCCAGGGTTGAGATTGATATATCGCTGGCTTTCCTTTACTGTGCTGAAAAGGGATGTTAAACTCCAACTCACTAACTAATTGGTGACAAATGCTGTTACACTTATGTTTACACTTTTGAGATGAGTGCACAGTTGAGGCGATTGCGCAGGTGTGGCGAGTGTGTTATGTTCACTAAAGGATTGATTACTGATTCTGGTCTGTCATGGTTGCCGGTGCAATAGATAATGTTTCTTGTGTGTTTGACTAACAGAGCAGTGGCGACTTGTTCGGTCAAGCTGACATCAACGTGGAGAACAGAGCTGACGTTGTGAATGACGTTTTGCCACAGGTTGGTTTGTTTGTTGATTGGTTGGTTATGGTGTTCATGACGTTGTGTCATCTTACGTAAGTCTGTGCCGTGATTCACTGGTTGAGTTCTGTTGCGAATGGTACACACCACGATGCTGTCATTATTTTGTACTGCTGTTGCTGAAGTCAACTCCAGTTCTACGCAGTCAGAACACACAAACACACCGTCGGTTTTTGTTTAACAGTCCTTCTTACTTGGAGTTGCTCCCACTGTGACCAAGTCCGCAAACAGACAACCTGTGGGCCCAGGGCAATCCCTTCTCCCGTTATCTGTTCACTTCCCCACTTTATACTCTCTATCTTTTAGTATCTTTTACTTTTCCCTTTTCCCTTTCTTACTCGCTTCATCTATTTTCTGGTTTTACCATCCCTTTCCATTCTACCAGAATTGTCCCACTCCGTTTCCAGGCCGGATGTCATAGGAGGCAACTAAACCTGACTTTAGTTTTTTTCTGTATGTTGATTTTGTGTTATATGTATTTTTTAGGTAATGATGCATGCTTGTCATTTGTCGTATTTGATTTAGTTTTGTCTAGCTCTGTGATAGGTGCCTTCCCCCCTGTTAGGTGCTAGTGTGGGTGGCTGCTGAATAAAAAGGCAGCCAGAGTTGAAGGTTAATATATCGCTGGCCTTTCTTTATTGGGTAGGGGTAGCTCTCCACCCCTGACCTTTCGTCTCTGATATAGCCATATTTGTGATGAAAAGGGACGTTAAACTTCAATTAACTGACTCCACGGACTACCTGACCATTTCCGGCTTTACTTCGCTCAACAGCTTGATTTGTTTACATAGTGTGTTAGACAAAGCCGGCTCTCAGTCGGTTTTCAAACGCACTTAATATCCTCGCATTTTCATTCTTTCATTCATTCAAAGCAGGTATATACAGGCCAGACACCCTTCCTGAGACCCTGTTAAGAATGTGAAAGCAGTGAATGAAACTCAAAGCACTGATGACAACCGGCGAATATGCCACTGAGTGGTCTATTCTTTCTTGATCCAGCAGATGACACCTGCAGCAAGGGATGCCAAACCCTTTACTCTGGCTTTGTGATGACAGTATCCATTGTCTGAGTCGGAACCCATACAGTCATGCACATGTTTCTGAATCTGTTTTCATAGTTTGTCCAGTTATGTCCGTGGCTGGTGATAGTAACGAATCTCTGCTATATCTGCTGATGTTTATTTCATCGAAAGGCTTCAAAGCCAGCAGCTGCAGATGAGGCTAAGACTGAAAAGCAGAAGCATGTTCAGGAAAGAGACAGCAATCGCTCCAAGAGTCGACCTCGGCCAGGTTTCACGACTCAGTCCATCCATTGTTGATTGTTGTGCTGCCTCGTAGCATACTACCTGACTACATACTGTCGATATAGAATTATAGTCCTTGTTCAAGTGATACTTTTTAAAGTGATACTTACTTACGTGGTACTTGTAAAGTTTGTCGTTTTTTTGTGATATATGAATATTCATTTATATTAATGAATGTCAGTATAAAATTAAAAAAGGTAAAGGCTTCCCATACTCGTTACTGAGCGTTGAGCCTGGGGCTGATCCCAGTGTAAAGGCAGTCAGCTGCAGATGACTATAAGTCATCCACCTGGCGGTATGCTGCCATTACTTTCTGCCAGGCCTGCGGTTACCTTCCCAGCCACAGACAGAGCATTATCGCTCCTTGGTCGGTACCAAGTTATACTACTTGTGTGAACAACTTGCCCGGGGTTGTTATGCAGCTTTTGCCTTGAGTAGTATTTGAACCCACGACCTGTTGATCGCAAGTCCAACGCTCTACCCATTGCATCACCACGCAACCTTGTGCGTTAGATGGGGTCAAAATCAGACCTATCCATTGGCCAAGACAAAATTGCAATGCAGCCTTTTGCCAAATTACTTTGGATACTTTTTTTATTAAAGCATACTAATATGAATTTGTAACAAAAATATTTGACATAATGGTGTTGAATAGTAATGTGAATTGTGTTCATTCTAGTGGATGAAGACATGTTTGCTTTACCTGCCGACGACGATAATAATGATGACGACATTTTTATCCGCCCGTCTGGATTATTTAGTTCTCGTGGTAGCAACTTGTTTTCCGACAGTGACCAGGTGAGTTGATGTCAACCTCTACTGTCACATAATGAGACGCGTGCAAGTGAGACGTGCTGGTCGGTGGTAATGTGCATGTTTATGGAACACTTTGGATACAGGCATCAGACAGCTGATGTAAAGGAACTGACGTCCCATCCCTGGTGAGTTATTTGGTGGAACAAGAGAAGATGACGGTAATTTGGAGCTTTCGTTTGAGCTCCCTTCTTGCTCTGACACTCGCTGTTTGGGTGACAGGCAACTGACCTAAAAATCTGTTTCAGTTATCTCCAAATGTCCTATCTTGCAAGCTGGAACTAGATGGGTTTCAGTGGATCTGATGACTCACTGCAAAGGCTTGAAGAGAGCGTGCTGTACAGGTGATACAACTGTTTACTTATTTACTGACCCAACGTTGCACAGCATGCCTCACCCACATCGGTTTGTTTACGTTTGCATCATGACTCAACAAAACGTTGACGGCAGTGAAGGCCGAAATTTGTCGTTTTCGTGGGCCTATAGTGCCAAAAACCGTACATCCCCCACCAAAACTAACTCACGAAAGGCACATCCCTGGGATGTCGACTAGTCCGTGAAAGGATTCCCGTTGCCCGAAATTGTGCCATTTGAGCTGTCCCCTATCACAAACACCCCCTTGAAAGTATTCCCTTGAAAGTATTCACTTTCAGTTTTGGGGATCTGTAAAACCCTGCACACATATTCGGACATTTTTCACCGGTTTACACATGCGCACAACGATTCATGTCTTTTATTTCAAAAATGCTCAAAATTAGTGCAGTATGGGTGGCCAAAAGTCTGCATTGTATTGGTGACAGAAAGAGAAAGCAAGACACGTTTTGACATCCTTAGGTGGAACCCCTGGGCAAATTTCCCTAATTTTTTATGTGAGTGCGCACCATGACCCTGCACTTATATTCCAGGTTTCATCCAGATCAGTTCATGTTTGGGGGAGATATAATCGAAAAACCCCTCCACTACTCTTTGGTCTATAATAACTCCAAAAAAGGCTGGTTAGAGTAAAACTGAGTCTGTGTGTTTGCAAGTGGACAGTGTTGGTGTAGTGTTTCTGTGGCTGTCATGCAGAGTGGCTGGATGCAAGATGCTGGTCAGACGAAGACGTCCGCTGATGCAACTGCATCGGAGCATTTGGCCAGTAGACAAGGTCGGTAATTATCAGTGATGCCGGCGACTCCACCGAGTAATTACTGGTGTTGCTTCAGAGCTGTTTGAGTATGTGTGTCTGTTAGCAGTAAAGGTGTGGAGATGATGTTGATAAGTGTGTTGGACTGTTGGGAGTTAGTAACATGTTGAATGACAATCCCAGTTCTTCAATGCATCCAGAACACTGTGGAAGGGTTGGTTATCAGTCTTCAGTTGGTGGCATGGCACAGTGATAGAACGTCGGTCTTTGGCCGGCGAACTTTCCCTGTCCTGTGCTCGACCTGCAGCTGATGGGTGACCACTTATGTGGGTAAACCGTCCGCTACAGATCAGCCAACTAGGCCAACTCAGCCTTTCATTATTTCAAGGTCAATAAATTGAGTAGTAAGCTGTAGTCGTATGTTTGCTTCCTCGCACGAGTGGCGACGTCTGGTGAATGCTTACGGGGTGAAGGCCTGGTGTGGTTGATTGGAGCGGTGGTGTGTTTGCTAGCTACATAATGCGGGTTCAATTGTATGTTAACGCATGCAATTGGATGACCGCAGTTTGTGCTGCAGCACCACTGGCTCTTGCCAATCAACCGTCACTTCCGAGATTGTAAAGCGCGCTGGTCCGGTCATCACGTGAGCAGCAATATATAAGAATCCAAATCTGACCTTTTGGCCACACTAACTGCAGAAGGGTTGGTCCTTAGTCCTCGGCCACATGACCACGTCACACAGGCACCGAAGGAGCTGCACTGGCTGCCCATCGACTTACACAGCAAGTACAGTACAAGCTGTGCACGCTGTTACGATGATGTCAGTACCTTACAGTGCACTGTGTACCTGCCTCGGTTACCACAGTATGGCAACATCTTCGCTCGGCTGCCAGTCATCTGCTGACAGTGCCGTCACACCGACACATCACGTACGGTCATTGGACATTCACTGTCGCTGGTCTATCTGCGTGGAACTCGCTGCTGAAACGTTTGCATGACCCCTTTCACAGCACTTCTGTTTTAAGATGTTTGCTGAAACCACTTCTTTTCTTAGACTACTAACGTATACAGCGCATCAGTGGCTGTGGCGATGATGCGCTATATAAATCTACATTTTACATTGCGTTACATGGCAATGTGTGCTTGCTAATACATATAGTGTGAACAACTTGCTCGAGGTTGTTACGCAGCTTTTGCCCCGAGTCGGATTTGAACCCATGAACTGTTGATCGCAAGTGCAACGCTTTACCTGTTGCGTAAAATGAAGTTTTCTAATGTACGTATGTATGTATGGATAGGTGTGAACAATGTTGCTGCCAAGCCGGACAAAGCTCGTGGTAACAGACCTACGGAAGGAGCGTCGTCCAGTAATGGACTCTTTGATGATGATGATGAAGACTTGTTTGCACCATCAGCATCTAAACCACTTGCAGCATCTGCAGCTGCTAGTAGAAAAGGTTTGAGCCACTGTCTGTTGGCACATCATGGTTGAGTACGGATTCAGTCATTATGTACAGAACATGTGGACACGGTGAAATGTTAGTAATTAAGTAAGTTTTAAGATGACTCTAAGGCAGCATTGAGCAAACAGTCGTAATATGCTATGATCAACGAATTCCTAAATAGAAGTATATTCAAAAGCTGCTTAAATTGTTTGTAGCTAATGTCTCATTGAAGGCTGATAGCAACTGTTCCACACCAAAGCTTTTGTAGCCAGTAGTGTTATACGTATATGGAATGGAAGCTGAACAGAGCACATGGTGATCACTGTTAGTATTCATGTTGTGCCGTCACAGTGGTGAAAACAGTAAACAAATGCAGGAGGGTAATCTGAAGGATGAAAGCCGACATAACCTAAGCTTCTGGTGGATGCACGGATTATTAAAACTGTCAGCTGTACAAGGTCGGATTCTTATATAGCGCTACTTACTGAGCATTAGCCTTGACCAGCTGCGCTTTACAGTCGCAGGAAGTGGCAGTTGATTGGCAAGAGACAATGGTACTGCAGCGCAAATTGTAAGTATGTGGGTAAGTGTCTAAGTAAGTAAGTAAGTGACAAATTTATGAAGTGCCGAAACCATAATAGGCCCTCTCCGTTTTCTGGCCGGAGGTCATAGGAGACGACCATACCTGGCTGTAGTTTTTTTGTGTCAATTCTGTGTTGTAGTATATTTGGTTGTGGATGGATGCATGTTTGCTGTTTGATTTAGTTTTTTGGTACTAAGCCAAGAGATTGGCTGTGAAGGATGTATCTGAAATGACCTATTGTGTGTTGGGTGGGACGTAAAACCTTAATTCAGTCAATCAATACCGAAGCTTTTGGCTTCAGTGACTCATGTTTAGAGATGCACCGATAAAGCACCGGCCGATTATTGTGTTATAACGACTTTGGACACGAGGTGGTGGCGGGGAGAAGTATACCCTGTGCAGGTTTCGGTTCGTCGTGCCCTTCGGCCGGACCACACAATACGGCAGGCGTACGTGGATCGTCATTTCGTCGCCGGTGTCCCTTCAGACACCGCTCGATGGACGACCACCCACGGCACCACCGTGCACGCCGCCGATTGACACACCAGGACTAGAGGCCCGGGCGCCCAGGCGGCTGGCGCTGATCTGACTTTAATGTTCCAAGGCGCAGAGTAATACCCGTTTGGCAGCGTCGATGTCCTCGCGAAAGTTGACACATTGCACGCTGCTTCCGCGAGATAATGGTTTCAGTGAAGCTGCTGTATTCTTGTAAAAACTGTTCGATGATGACTCCCGCATGGATGTGAGGACCAGTGGCAGCTTCGTGAAGCTACGTCTACTGAGTAATCAGCAGCGCAATCGATATATCTGCGGCTGAGTAAAGATAAAACGATATCGCTGACAGGCCACCGACCAGTGGCGGCGCTACACCAGGATGCACCAGATCATATGACCTTGCAGTAAATCTTACGCCATGGCTGTCACCCTGGCTCAAGTTAGGTGTATCGAGTTTCGAGTTGGTGAAATTCGAGTAGAGTTCCGAGTTGAAAACTGAAGCTTTGAATATTTGAACTTTGTTTAACATCCCTACCAGTTGCGTAAACGACAATTGGCCGATACCAACTTATAATCGGCCGATACCGATTATCGGCAAAACGAACGGCCGATAATCGGCCGATACCGATTATCGGCCGATTATCGGTGCATCTCTACTCATGGCAAAAAATTACTTAAATCAATCGAGTGAAGTTGCTTCTACATACTGTTATGTATTGCTGACGTATGTACTGTTCTAAGAGGCAGACATGATGGGACGTATGTACTGTTCTAAGAGGCAGACATGATGGGACGTTGTCCACTGCTGTGAAATGTCTGGTCACTGCAATTGTGTCAGTGTGCTAAACACAAGTTTGTGCTGTTTAGAGTCGAGGCCTGTTATTGATTTGTTCAACGATGATGACGCTGATGATGAGGGCGACATCTTCAAGCAAATGTCATCTCGTCCAGCGGCCGATCAGCCTGCAAATACTGCAGCTAAACACAAGGTTTGTTGTCACTATAGACACGTGGACGGATTTTGCGTTCCATAGTAATTAGCAAAGTGTCATCATGTCTGATTGTCTTTGTCAGTACCATTGATCCTTTTGATTCATCTCATCTGGTACACTACATATCCGATTATTTTCTTTCTACTCATGACTCTTTTATCATCTACTGTTCTTTCACTTATGGTTTAAAACTCACTGGAATCTGGACAGAAGGGAAACAGTCAAAGGGGAAATCAAATTCTAACACGGAAAAAAGGAAAACGGACAAACAAGCGTCTGCGTTTGCCACATTCACGCACTCAGTTTTGGCGTAACCAGTCGTCACGAGTCACTCCAGACTGTGTTCCACCAAAGAGAATCTTTGCGATAATAGGGCAGGTGTTAAACGGAGTCCTTCCTGTTAGCCAACCGTCAGTATCAATGCACTGAAGGGAATTGAAAAGCAGAATCACCCACTGGAGCTCATCATGCCATTACTTTCCGCCAGGCCTGCAGTTACCTTCCCAGCCGCAGAGCATCACTGCCCCTTGGCCAATACCAAGTTATACTGCTTGGTGACAGAGGCACATAGGTGTGAACAACTTGCCCAAGGTTGTTATGCAGCTCTGTCCCGAGTAGGATTTGAACCTGCTACCTGTTGATCGCAAGTCCAACATTCTACCCGCTGCACCACCTCGCCATCTACTCACAAGAGAGTTATAAATTAGTTTGACACTTACTTATATTGTCAGTGGTCTGAGGTTTAGTCTGCTTGGCAGACACTATCTTATGAGTTCTTATTGCTTATATTTAACTTGTCTCTAGTTGTGTGAAGATAGAACACCTGTGTCATGGCCTTTTTCCAGCACAACCTGGGTAAGCTAGCATCAGAACGGTAAACTATACTGTATTTTTAATGAAGCAAGAGATGATGTGGTATCAGCTGGACTATATGCAAATCATTTGTACTTTGGCCTTGGTACAAACAGATAACACACTGGTACCTCAATGCTTGATGGTCTCTTGACACCCAAACAACGGTGTCAGAGTACTGAAGGCAGTCAGATTCTTGATAATGTTTCATCTTATCCTCCATGCAGTTATCATTATTGCTTAGATGCTGTCTACTGGAGGGGAGGCTATCATGTAAAGATACCTAAGTGAAATTCTGCTTTCAGCTGCCGCCGGGTGCTGTTCCAATATTTGCCGGTGGTCATGAGGACCAGCTGAGAGCCGCCATAGCAAAGTCACAGAAACAGGCTGCATCAGTAGACGATGTCACGGGCAAAACATCGCAGGTTTGACTTTGGCAGCCTTGTTAATAATTTTGACGGCTTTTTGCCACACGATGCTAGCACCGGTATATGCTGTTATCGTGTGTCCGTCCATCCGTCACAAGCTGGCACTGTACCAAAACAGCTAAACGTAGGATCACGCATACCATGCCATGCAATAGTCCTGGGACTCTAGTTTACTGATGCCAAGAATCTCGGCGAAATTACAACAAGGTCACTGCCAACGGGGCGCCAAACAGGTGGGGTAGGTTCAAATTGACGATTTTTGACCAAATCGGTTCACTCTCAGTGGAGTTATATCCGAACCCATGAACACTGCCAAATTGTCCCGTAAAGTAAATACAATATTCGGACGAAGCCTAGCTTTAAGTTCGAGCCGAATAAAAATAAGAAAAAGAACTAATAAGAAAAGCCGATATTGCATTGCTTAGGAGTTATGGTCCCTGTAATAATCCATGGAGGCAGTCTGAGGAGGAGAAGAGTTTTCAGCGAGACGGATTTGTAAAATGGGTGCATTTTAAGCATGGAGTGGAAGAGTAAGGGAGTCAGTAGACTGTATGCAGTAGATTAAATATTTTCCATCGTTTCTGTAAAAATCTTGCTCCTGTCCAGCAGTTTGCCAATGTTTCCATGGACAGACATGCTTATTGCTGTAATGAGCACAGAACTAAATCAACCATAGGACAAATGGTGAAAGAATTTTGATGAAAGGCTGCATCACAGGGGGGGATTTTTTCACGGGGAACAATGTACTGTGACACCGACATTGCATTGCATTTGGTTCCAGCAGCCATAACAAGGACTGAATTATAACTTTTGCAGCATATATCGCAGCAGAGACTCCCAAGACTTTTCAGTAGACCAGGTACAAAGGTAAAGGCTTCCCATACTCGTTACCGAGCTTTGGGCCCGGAGCTGATCTCGATGATACAGGCAGTCAGTCCGCAGATGACTATAAGTCATCTACCCAGCGTTAGGCTGCCATAACTTTCTGCCATGCCTGCAGTTACCTGCCCATCTGCAGAGCATCACTGTTCCTAGGCCGGTACCAAGTTATACTGCTTGGTAACAGAGGCACATAGGTGTGAACAACTTGCCGAAGGTTGTTACACAGCTTTGCCCCGAGTAGGAATTGAACCCACGACCTGTTGATCGCAAGTCCAACGCTCTACCAGTTGCGCCACTGCGCCACCTATGAGATACGTAATATTTAGTGATTTAAATAGCGAATATTGTTTTTGTTTCTGAACATGTTTGACTGTAGGAACGTGCAGCTGGGAAGCTTGCAGCAAAGCCAGTACAGGCACAGCACACGTTACTAGCAAACCCAGCAGCCAGCAATTTGAAAGTTGCATCAGCCAGTCCGTCCACAGTATCGAGTAGTAGTAGCTTGTTTGCCGATGATCCGGAGCTCTTTGTTCAGCCTTCAGTCACGAACAGTTCATCTGTTAAGTCAACTGTCACTGGCATTAAACCAAGGTAAGTGATATTCCGTCCACTTTAGCCCCGTACGCACCCCGGTGTGGTAATGCATCCTGATTCATTTGTTGATTTTGGGACTGTATAAATTGTTTATTTGTTGTTTTAACTTCCTTTGTTACTTTCTTCTTTCGTGACACTTTCTTCCTTTCTTCTTTACTTTCTTAATCACTTACTTCCTGACTTATCTATCTACTTCTTGCAGAATAGGCCCATTCTGTTTCCAGGCCGGAGGTCGTAGGAGGCGACCAAACCTGGCTTTAGTTTTTGGGTTCATTTTCATGTTTGCTTTTGTTGTGTTTTTTTTTACAGTTTTTTAATACTAAGCTGAGAGATTGGCTGGGAAGAACGTCTTTAAAATGACCTAGTTTGTGTCCGGTGGGACGTAAAACCTCAACTCATTTTACTTCCTTAGTCCGTTTAGCCCATAGTCAGATATATCAGTCTATGATGCATGGCTTATGCGATGCCAGACCTGCAATTACTGTCCCAGTCGCAGACCACTGCTACAGCCCCCTTGACTGATATTCATTTCACGTTCTGCAGATTGTACGAGGCTCAGTTGGCCTAAGTGGCTGGTTACATATTGAGATAGTATAGTCACAAATGATCACCTATCTCAGTACTAACTGGACTTCGTTCATGTGATCTAAGCCGTGGTGATTTTATTTGTAATCGTTGGTTGGTTGGGCTGATGGACAGCGTGAATGTGGTTCAAGCTGTTCTGGCAGTTCAAAGGTTCCACTTTGGTGGACTTGGCCTGTATTGTGATGAATCATGTGAAAAGCGGGAAGATTAAACGAGAATCAAAAGTAATAGTAGCAGATGTTATTTGAAAGCTGTGTTTGATGTTGCTGTGTGGTACAGTGAGTATGTTGTTTGATGGTTTTATGTATTGGTTTATTTGACAGACGGCATTCTATGTCATTGTCAATGCATTCATGAGTGAGTGCAGTGTTTTTCGATGGCTATTATGCTGGCGGTGTATAGCGGAAAGCATAGTAAAAAAAGTAAAAGTAAACATTGTATATCAGTTAGCATCAGCTTAGCTTTTACTGCTACAGGAAACGCACATATGGGATCACACAGTGTTACCTGCTACCCGGCATGGGTGAGAATCCCGCCTTTACCCCCAGCCGAAGCAGGTACTCGATTTAGCGACCCCGGAGGGATGCAAGGCTGGGTTGACCTACATTACGTGAAAGCGGACCGGCTGGGATTTGAAGCTGCAACCTGTCAATCGCAAGTCCACCGCCCTACCGCAGCGCCAAGACGCAGCAGCATTTGACTATATCCATAATGTAACGGTCTGGCGTTTATCTGTCTGTCTGTCCCATGAACATACCAGGGGGCAGCGAGCGATGCAGCCAGCGTACATTTTGACCCAACAATAAGGAGGACCAACATATGTGTGTGTCGATGCATGTTTGTGTTTGACTGATGATTGTCAATGCATTTGACAGTGAACGCAGTGCGGTACTGTTCACAAGCGATGATAACGTTGATGATGATGACGACGACCTGTTTGCCATCATGTCGAAGTCTAGTAAAACTACAAAGTCTGTAAGTGTGACTTTTAGTTGTTTTTTGTCAGTTCACGTTTCACTACATGTACTTGTAGCTTAAGATCTCTTAATATCGCTACATAATTGCAAGTGTTATTAATTTATATGACCGCCCCGTTTGGGTCCCAGGGCTGTAAGTGGGTAAGTGTCTAAGTAAAGTAAGTAAGTAAGTGACAGATTTATGAAGCGCCGAAACCAGAATAGGCCCTCTTCGTTTCCAGGCCGGAGGTCATAAGAGGCAATAAAAATTGGCGTTAGTTATTTTGGCTTCATTTTATATTGTAGTATATTTTGTTACGGATGCATGTTTGCTTTTGTTGTGTTTGTTTTAATTTTTCAGTACTTAGCCAAGACGTTGGCTGGGAAGAACGTCTCCGAAATAACCTGTTTTGTGTCGGGTGGGACGTAAAACCTTAACGAATAACTCAATTGTGCTCACATAAATTGATTGAGTTAGCTTTGGTGCCCATGAGATTTTTAAAAAGTGCTTGGAGTAGTAGTTGTGGGTGAGAAAGGTAATAGCATTGTGGGAAAGCTCTGGTAATTGTGTACTGTACAGCATGCGGCCATAACACGGAACATCACTTGCTCAGTGTGCATCAGTTAAGCCATATACAAAACTATTCAGGTAGTTGTATGAAAGCTGGCTATTAGAAAATGCTTTTGATGCCGATGTGCAATCTGTTTGCATTAGCTAAGTTTCTTGTACCCATTTGACTAAATCCGTATTGTTGAGCATTTTTACTTGTGCAGTATCATGCTAGTGGAGTATATGCTGTTGTCGTCTGTCTGTCACCGTCCCAAGCCGGTATTATATCAAAATGGCTAAATATATGATCTCAAACAATGGCACATGATAGCTCAGGGAATCTAGTTTTATGATGCAAAAGATCTTGACAAAATTTCAATGGGATCGCCCCCAACCGGGGAACCAATTGCAGGTGGGGTGAGTAAAAATAGCATTTTTCGACCCGTCGAGAAGTTTCTGGCTCAGATGCTTCACTGCCTAAAATTTTGTGTTCATGCGCTACGGTGGTCCACGTCCATGATTGTGTTCTGGCGGAGGAATACACAGTGTCATCAACAACGTTGATGGTGGTTGAAGTTTGTTGATTACACTTTGAGCTCACTTCAGCATTACGTGTATGTGACACGGAGCATTGCATGCTCGCTGTGAGATAGTTGAGCCTACTGCAACGATGCGTTTACAGAACTATGCAGGTAGCCGAATAAAAAGTGAGTGTTATTGATAGTGCTTCTCAGGCTGACACACGATCTGTTTGCATTATTTGTACAGCAGTAGAACAACATTTCAACTGATACTGAGCGTCACTTGGGTCTCTTGATGATAGCTGAACCTTTTGTGGTAGATGTGGCTGTGTTCACTGTTCTTGCAGCCGGAGAAAGTGAAGCCACCTCAGTTGCTCGTGGAAGAAGATGATCTCTTCTCAGCTGCAGCAGCTGTCACTGTTTCACGGTATGCCATGTGCTAATTGTTACGCTGTGTGTTATCTGTAGCACCTGTCAGCTACTGGTGCGTCTCAATGCTCAAGTCATCATAACAGATCATTGTTGACCACAAGGACAGTTCTTATCGATTTCAATGAAATTTGGCATGTAGATAGAGGTCGATGAGTGATGCACGACAGTATGCAGTATGACCCAATCTAAAGTCAAGGTCATGAACCCTTTAAAGTTGGAAATCCGGCCATTTTCAAAAGCTATCTCCTCTGCCATGAGAGCTGGCAACTGACCACGGATTATAAAAATTGATTGGGCCAGATTTTTGATATTTTGCCTGCTTTTTGTGTCACATAAGTTCGTAGTTGGCAGAAGGAAGTCTCCAAAAATGACCTAGTTTTGTGTTAAGTGAGACGTAAAATCTTAACGTATTGTACTCCGAAATCTTAGAAGTTTTGTTGGAATTTATTTTTGTCATTTGTTACAACAGACAGTTTACACTTGTGGAATGGGCAACTAACAACTGCAAAACGATTTTTTTAAGACCTGCCATGGCCTTGTTGCCACTCTGGAGTCTCGTAAATGTTTGCATTATTTTTGCAAAATTACTACCACTGGTACTTTTGGTTTTTATTTGACCAGCCCACTTCCTGTTGTTAAATGCTTATCAGGAATTTGTAGTTGAATTACGTTGATGTGGTTGTTGGTGCTGTGATAGCTGAGCATGTGATTGTGTTACAGTGATGTTAAGTCAGCTGCAGCAGCGTCTTCAGTGAGTCACTTCAGTTGCTTACTTGTTACTGTTATATTT
>Ga0209780_1000881_pt1 | contig 18110 bp, 11 predicted proteins | sample WorMetexBAHAMAS2_FD_187384 | JGI IMG/M metagenome (GOLD analysis project Ga0209780, IMG submission 187384) | Marine gutless worms symbiont microbial communities from Max Planck institute for Marine Microbiology, Germany - Inanidrilus exumae... | ecosystem: Host-associated > Annelida > Digestive...
CTCCGGAACTAAACGTCGCATCGATCAATCTACAATGTGTGCCATAAAAGTTGACCTACTTTCCGTGACCTTTGACCCAGAAACGGCTGACATCCGTTTGCTTATTTGACCCAACCTTCGGCGGCCATTACGTTGAAACCATCATAGTTGCGACATGTCTAGTTTATGATTATTACGCTGGCCGCGTTTAGCGGTAAGCGTAATGTAATGGTCTGACGTGCGTCTGTCCGTTCTATTTCTAAGCTTAATAAGACGCGCGGCGCATACTCAACGTGACTCACCAGGGGGTGCTCAGCACGCGACGCGGCCAGCGTACATTTCCGTCCACGAGTACTGGGAGGACGGACATACTTGTTATTATGAAGTGACCTTGGTGCGTCGGCTGGGACTTTCTCCGTGTGGGCTTGCATGTCGGCAAATCTTGAACTGCAATCTGCGAGAACAGTTGCCACATTATTTGACGCATAGCATTTTCGTTATTCAGTTGTGTTCTTTATTCAACTGCGAGCTTTGTTTCTGTACTACGTAGTCGTTTGCTTTATACAATGTTCTTCCCCGTTGACTATTTAACTGTCCGTGGCGTTAATATGCAATACTACGTCGTAATTTTCAACGCGTTGGCAAGCAATAATACTGAGAGTTGCATTTTTTTTACATTACATTTATTCTTTATTTATTTAGTGGGGCGACCACTTACCATTTACTTATTTACTTACTTACCATTCAGCACAAATTTCCCGACTGTCAGTCAACTGCAGCAGTAACAGCCGCCAGCTACACATAGGGTGACAGTGACGTAATTTCTTCATTCCAATCTATGCCATGCAGCTGTTCTGGCCGCCACCGTCCATGTAGAGCAAGAAAATGAAGCCTAAACAGATTGCAGCACGAACAGTCAGATCGCCGATCTGGTTCTAGCACTAAGCTTTTCTTAAACCTACCCATTTCATTTTATTTAAATAACGTGATAGATCTTCACCAGTTAACGTCGCACACTAGGCGTTCGATATCATTCCCTACAACATGGACATGGCACCGCCAAAGCGCTCAGGGAGGCACTAGTTAACGAGTGATCACACAGTTTTACCTGCCACCCACACGCTTATCCAGGAATGGAATGAGCCATCCTGCTTTGTTTTCCAGCCGAAGCGCATCAATTCACTTTGACTGGTACTCATGCCCAACCCATAGACTGTAGAAGGCTGAGTTGGCCTAGGTGACTGACTGGTTACACACCGAGGCGGTATGCCCGCCCGAACACGGTCACCTGTGCCACAACATATCGACCGATAGTGCGGCGACCGATCATTGAACTCACGACCATTGAGTAGCAAGCCTCATGCCCTAACCACTGGACTACCGAGCCAGGCTAGTGATTACCCTGATTAATCTCAGCAGCAGTCTGCTCCATCACGTGTTGTATGTATGACGATAGAGGACTGTTTAAAGTATAGTGTATAGCACTTTGTTTTTCGTAGTGTTGTTTTCGTTTTGTCCACACCATGTTGTCGTGTTAGCATGCTGCTCCGGTTAATAAAGCTTTGTGCCTTTTGACTTGGGCATAACTAATGCTATGACGTATCTTCGGTTTTGTAGAGTTACAACCGAAAAAGCTTTGCTATTGGTTGCGACAGAATAAAGCTCGTTTTGGCGTTAAATCAGCCGTCCATGCGGGCAGCAGTGATCTTAACAGTGTCTCTTCGTAACCCTGACACATCTCTTCCTGCACTTGTCACTTCTTCCTCTGTTGACTCACCACCCTTCTCATTCATAATTCCCGCACTCGTTCACTCCCTGCTTAAAAGCTGTCTGTTTCACAAATCCTTTCCTCCGTAGTTTCACTTCTTCCCTCTGGATTGCCTCCGACCGTTTCTTTCTTTCTTTCTAGCGCCTCTGAAGTTACGACCATATGGCGCTATACAAATGTGTATATTATTATTATTATTATTATTCTGAGCAATCCACTTTTCCTTTTATTTTCCCCATTTCCCGTTTTTAGTGATGTGCGCTAGATTAAGCTGGCTCCTTGTCAGCTTTTGAGTGCACAAATATAATAGTCTCACATCATAAATACTATTGCAGATCTTTTGCATATCTACAGAAATCTCACTATAACAAAAGACCAAAGTCGACAGCTAGTTATTTTAATCAGCAGATGTTAATTAGCCAATGGAACATTAGATTGTGAAATGGAGAACTTGCCCAGCAACTCTACGTGAAAAAGTATGGCCAACCAACGTAATAACAACATATGACATTGCAACCAGTTACCAACCTGCATGGCAGACAACAGCAGAAAAAGCGTTTTGTTAAAAAAAATTAAAATAAGAACAGAAAAATACACCAAAGGCCGAAATAAACAAGCTGATGCCGTTAATGTTTTGACGCTGCTGGTAGTCAGAAAGGACACCTAATGGCCTGTAGAATTCTGCTGCAGAACTTGACAGATTTCTTTTGCCAACACGCTATGGAATCAGTTAAATAAAGTATGTATGTATGTTTATTCAGGCACACCTAGTTGAGTTAAGGTTTTACGTCTCACTCGAATGTCTCTCTGTTTTATGTCCAGCGGGAAATGAAACCTTTGTTACTCACTCACGACATCCAACTCGACATAACAACAGGTCATTTCAGAGACGTTCTTCCCAGCCAATCACTTAGCATGGTACCGAAAAAAGAACTAAACCGAACACTGCAAAAAAACCGGACATGCATCTCACCAATAAACAAACGCACAAAAAACTATAAAGCCAGGTTTGGTCGCCTGGCCTGATGCCTGGCCTGAAATGCTGCGGAGCCAGCACTGGGCAGGTAGATATGAAAAATAGCCATTAAGATGGTTCTTCACGCATGTGCTGACAGAAATAAGCTCATGAACAGTATTCTGATGTGACAGAAACACAGATATTTTCAAAGTATGGCTTTGGCCAATAACTTACACATATCACGTAACGTCACTGAAATTCAATTATCAATACTATATTATTCAGACAACTTCTAATTCACAGGGTTACCGTCCTAGGCACTGTGGAATTCCCAGGAATTTCCCCGACTCTTTGCAGCATTCATACCAAGTGATATCAGTACATTATAAATGTAAGTGCACGTTCCACAAAAAATGTTCACAAAATAACTTCATAAGCAGCAAAATCATCAACACAGGCCCACAACAATCTACCAGTATAGCCCCAAACATGAAGTTAGCAATAAACATTTTCCCCGACAACATTTTGTCTCCCTGACGTCTGGTCAATTCCCGGACATTTGAAGCTTTTCCCGAATTCAATAAATATATATGATTGATCAATGCAGTTGCAAGCATGATGACCACAAGAACAATGAATTTGGCACACACAAGACACTGCAGCTGTACTATATCTGCTGTTGTAAACTTCACAAAGCAATGCACTTGTAAGGCATAATACAGCAAAAAAAACACTCACCATGACTGACTGATTCAAGTTTTCCGTCCCATTTGACATAAAATAACAAATGAAACACTCGCCACTTTACCATAAACAGTCAACATCATTTCAAACTGTAAAGTATGGCCAAGCACGCATGGCTAGTGTACTGTAGCCAATAAACAGAGTTAGTCATAATTGCACTGAAACAGTAGGTGAGAAAAACTGAAAATCATACGACAAATGGTGAATCATCCAAACAGAGGCTTCACACAGCATCTGAACAAACAACTCGAGGACTTTTCAAGCACCTTTAAAGTGTTTTTTCAAGGACCTAAAAGTTATCGGCATGCAATAAAACTTCATCATAACTCACTTCAGCAAGTCTTTAAAACAAGAAAGAGAGGTACTCACTGACATTGTGATGATAAACAGCTGATCAACTGACGTCATCAACTTATTCTGGAATCATAGCCAAAACTTTTTACATCAAACGTTAGCCTTTAGAAAAAAAAGCAGTGCCAACATGCTTGCTGCGAGGAACTACAGTTAGCAAGTGCTACTTTCAAAGACTGCAGCTTAAAAGTCATGGACTTTTCCAATACGTTTAAGGACCTTATCTGTTTTCAAACTCTTTCAAAGGCGGTTTAAATTCAAACATTTTCAAAGATTTCTCGAGCAAGCTATGAACCCTGCTAACACACAACATTGCATCATGGTTACATGTACTGTAACCATCACCAACTTAATAATCTATTCCTACAACCAACCCTATGACCACCTCAGGCAAATATCTGGTACCAGCTCACTCAAGTTCAAGACTCCTGTGGAATAAAGGCCAGAAAATGTGATTAAAAGTCACGGACTATTCCAATACGTTTAAGGACCTTATCTGTTCTCAAACTCTTTCAAAGGCGGTTTAAATTCAAACATTTTCAAGGATTTCTCGAGCAAGCTATGAACCCTGCTAACACACAACATTGCATCACGGTTACATGTTCTGTACCCATCACCGACTTAATGATCTATTCCTACAACCAACCATGTGACCACATCAGGCAAATATCTGGTACCAGCTCATCCAAGTTCAAGACTCCTGTGGAATAAAGGCCAGAAAATGAGCTTTTGTTGTTTCTCTACACCACCAGCACAAAACAAAAAAGAGCAAAATCAAAACTGCATACATAAGAAACCTATTAAGTCTATACAAAACACTATATCTCTGAAACTCTGAGGAAAACAGTCTAATAAAACGTTTTAACAATCTGCAAGTTAACACTGCAGATATATAGAAACTGTACCAATATGTGAAACTAAGCTGCTGCTTTCAACCACCAAACATGTACAACAGTGAGCTTTGCAAGCAATAACAATAAGCTGATTCCGTACGCAAATCAGCAAATGAAAAAGCATTGATTACGTGCTGTGTAGGACAAACGACCTGCTGGCAAAATAGGTTTAGTGTGAGGAAAATGAATCAATGAATACAAACTAACCATAGAAACGGCCATAGGTTTTTGAAGAATTAGCCGCACTATACTCGCAATATTTCAGGTTTACATGTGCTTACAAGTTCAATGAGCATATTGTTGTAGGCAGCATCGCCTACATGCGGTCAGTGCATGGATGCAGCCTGTTGAACGCAGAACGGTCTGTATGTTTGACACACTGATGAGCTGTGCAAAAATGGCTGAACGGATTGAGATGCCATTTGGCGGCTGACTAGTTGCGAGTGAATGTGCCTGCCCAGAACACATTTGCCACCTCGAGGGATAATAAAACAATGATGTAACCTCTTGCCAAATCACTCTGGACACCTGTTACCACTGAAAAAAGTCTACAAAGCACAAAATCTTTGCACAGACTGACCAAGTCAAATCACAATAGTAATTACAAACCCTTTAAATGCAGACTTCGTGGACACCACCCAAATTATCACCCAACATTTTCGCAAAGAGAAACGGCTATTTGAGAAATATTAAATTTACTGGTAAACACAACACTGCCAGATGTTTGATACTGACCACTGTACATGATGTGTAAAGGAAAACGTCCTCAATTTTAAGCAGTTGTAGAATTTGCATCAGTAACAGTGCATAAATTTACTTACACAGAAATTGGCACTGTGCCACCAAACAGTCAGTATGTTGGCCTAGATTTTACCACACCGCAATGTGCCGTAACTGGTTTTGCTAACTCCATTTCCACTTTTTCCGATAAACTGGCTAGTGGAATAACCACAATCCTAAACCTAACCCTCCAAAATTTAATCAATTCTTCTCTAGTCAATAGTGTACATATTCCCCAAATTTCACAAAGATATGTCCACAACCTTTCGAGCTATCCTATTCACAAACGGACAAACAGACAGTCAAATGGCAGTGAAAACAGTAACACACCAGAATTGGCAGAAATAATAAATAATACAATAAATTAGCCCCATACGGGACTGACAGCTGACTCTTCAGAACTGACATTTCTGCCAAGGTCAAAGTCGCGTGACCCAAAAACTACGACAAGTATCAAAAATCCGGCCTGATCAAATTTAGATATTGTGCCCTAGTTTAAGAATCTGTGGTCAGTTGCCAGCGCCCACTGTAAATGGCAAAGGTTAAAAATGGAATAATTTCCAACTTTCAAGGGCTCGTGACCTTAACCTCGGATCAAGTCATACTGTATACTGTCGTGCATCATTTATTGACCTTTACCTACATGCCAAATTTCACTGAAATCGAAGAAACTTTTTATAGACGGACAGACGTACAGGCGGACATTTGAGACCAGCTTTATTAGGTCAACTCTGAAGTGTCAACCTAAAAATCCACAGAAAAAGTGCCAGTTGGTTGTGTAAATAACAAGACGCTGAGAGAAAAACATACATCACAGATTAATATGCAGCAGCATTTGCAGCAGCAATCGTATTTCCTAACTGTGCCGGAAAACAACACAGCAGCCGCCTAAGAACACAGGCGAAGGGCACTAAGAAGGGCCACTAGATCTGGATGTCGATATACCAGTCGCTGTTAGTGTCGTCTCAAACTGAGTGAGCAGTTTCTGCAGTTTCAGGTGAAAGCCGCGAGACACGGGCAGCAGTGGAAAGTCCGGCAGCTGCTGAAGTTCACCACAGACTTCATCGTGTGGACACTGCCAGTCTGCAGCCTCCGATGCTTCCTTGGCGTCAAGGCGATGAGCATCAGACTCCACATCGACGGAGTTGGATGTTGGAAGGTCGTTGGCATGCGATGGCGGATCAGTTGCAGCCGGCACGTCGGTGATGGAACAAAGCTGTCTCGCCTCCACCGGATCCAGCAGCTTGATGTCGGCTCCCTCGACTGGCGGCAACACTTCCAGCCAACGTTGCAGCCGCCTGATCATTCTGCAAACAGATCAAAAAACGATTGAAGTTACCAGCTACGATGACCAACAGACATCATGTTTAGTTGAAGCTCTGCATAAATTAAACAAGAACAATAAGAACAAGAACAGCAACTAAATTTACTGCCATTATGCAGATCAACTTGTGTTGATGCCGGCTAACACAGGCTGATATGACCAATGGTCAGTTTCATGACACTCTCAGTTAAGAACTGGAAGACTTTGTTGGAGCACAGCACAGCAACTGTCACATTCGGATTATAGAGAAAACGACAAGCTCTCCTCCACAGTGCTACCTGTTTCGTCTCGGTATCTTGCCTGCAAAACAAGGTGTTGCCCTAACACTACTGGCCCGCCGTCGCGTGCTGCCCCCTGGTGAGTTACATTGCATATGCGCCTGTGTTACAGACGACGATGACAGACGCCAGCGACTGTAGCTAGTCTGGCCTTCAGCCCGCCCGCCTACACTGTGTGTAGGCAGGCCAGTAATAACAAGTAATCCTAACACCTCGTGTAGCTGTTATAGGAGCACTGTTGATTTGGTGACATAAAGGGCATTCAGTCCGCAAAAACCCACGTCATTTATCTCCCAAATTTTCTCCTCCAAAACAAGTGGAAAAAGTAAACCGTGAAAACCGGCTACTCAGGTTCTGCTAAAAATGGCCAATAAAACGAAGATGCGACCACAGCTCAACTGCCAATGCAACAGATTCAAGTTTTCTTCGCGTTCCGATTCCTGCAGAAACCCAAAAAGACGTTGGCAGCATTAACACGAGCACCCAGTCAAACTTGGTCCAACGTCCGAGAAAAGCCAAGTAGAAAGGAGGAGGATGCATAGGTTAAAACAACTTACAGAAGAAACACAACACACAACCACCCGACAAAGTTCATCTTGAACATGGGCATCAAACTGTCATGCAGGCATATTCTGACCTTCTTGCGCAGACTTTCATGTGAAGTCGAATTTCTTCCTCGAACACCATCACCGGATTTCTTACCAGCTTTATCATCGACTGTGAGCGAACAAGCAGACAGTTGCAGTAGACAACAATTAAAAATCTCTCAACATAAACAGTAATCAAAATTTATGTCCAGATCATGACAAGTCACTGAATATACACATTTAGACCAGTATACACACACACTGCCGCCACCATGACCAGTACCGTAAAGTCTACAGTCAATGCCAGGCAGGCACAGATAGTAGACTTTGCCCCCAACACATAATAACGCCGCCCACCATGCCACCCAATCAAATTGTTTGCTGCCAGCTGCAGGCCGGTCAATATCGCTCAGGCGAAGAGTCGCTCGACCACCGCCTGATCCACTGAATCATTATGTGAAAAAATGACATCATCCACACACCCCGAAGCACATGATGTATTGTACTTTCATCATGGTAGGTCCGAGCTGTGGCTACAGGTAACATGCATGTATAACTTCATGAAATCTGGCATGTGGTTTTTAAGTCATGCGAGTGACAGACAGACATGCTGATTGCAATACATTGCCTACTCTCCATAGACAAAGTAATATAATCTCTACTAGACAGGTGTACCAGTAAGCTTAAACTGTGCAGGTGTTCAGTTATGAAAGGTTCTCAGAAGATACCTGAACGAGTTTCAAAACAGCCATTTCGTTGTATAACCGGCTGTTTTCAAGACCTGTCTGTGTACCCTTCTGTTTCTCATAGCCGGCTTCATTATAGTATGGCTCTGGGTTCAAAATCAGACCTTATATACAAAACAACAACCAGATGAGATTACTTACAATACAATAAGTTTATTTTCAACAAAATCATCCAGTGACAACACAATTCAACTTCATACTGCTGAAAGAGGTATCTGACAGAAGCAGTTATCAAGTGCTATGTGGCTGAACCAGTGACTCCTCTTTGACTCTTGTAAGATAAGACCTTGGTGGCATATGAAATGGCACATGGCCAAAAATGTTCAAATGCCACCAAATATGCTGAATCTTATGGGCAGCCACACTATGGCTTGTGAATAAGCGAGTGCATGATAACAAAACTTAAACACATCTTCTTTCTTATCCAGTACGATTGATAGAGTTAAGGTTTTACATCTCACCCGACACAAAATAGGCCATTTCAGAGACGTTCTTCCCAGCCAATCTCTTGGCTAAGTACTGAAAACTGAAACAAACACAACAAAAGCAAACATCCATCCACAACCAAATATACTACAACATAGAATAAACCCCCAAAAAACTAAAGCCAGGTTTGGTCGCCTCCTATGACATCTGGCCTGGAAACGGAATGGGTCTAGTCTGGAAGAAGTAGATTTTTAAGCCAGGAAGAAAACAAAAAGTAAGGTGGCGCAACGGGTAGTGTTGGACTTGCAATCAACAGGTCGTGGGTTAAAATCCTACTCGGGGCAAAATCTGCATAACAACCTTGGGGAAGTTGCTCACACCTATGTGCCTCGGTCACCAAGCAGTATAAAGCTGTGCAGTTGGGAAGGTAACCGCAGGCATGGCGGACAGTAATGGCAGCCTACTGCTGGTGGATGACTTAAGTCACCTGCAGACTGACTGCCTGTAGACCGGGAAAATCTCCGGGCCCAACGCTTGGTAACGAGCATGGGAAGCCTTTAGCTTTTTAAACAAGGAAGTAAATAAGTAAGAAAGAAAGCTAAGGAAGAAACAAAGTAAAGAAGGAACAAGGGCAGCAAGAAAGTTGCATAAATACACAAACAAACAATTTATATAGTGCCGAAATCAACACATAAATCATGGCACATTACTGTCCCTGAGCCCGTAGAGAGCTTATCTAGTATGACATACACTGGACAGACGGACAAGCAGTTGCGCTACTAACAAGTCCACGTAATACATGATGACATGACGCACGAATGCATAAGATAAGAATATGACGGACACCAAGCACAAGATACGAAACATCAGACCATTGAAATTATTGACATCACAATGAGTAAACACCTTTGTGAGCAACATTGTCATAAATCATAAAAGGAACTAGCTCTATGTCAGCATCCCAGCACGGTTCATGCCAACTATGCTTTCATATACGGCTGATAAGAGTAGGCAGTTCTTACTAATGACTGGTAACTATCACAGGAGACTGCATTCATTAATTCATTCGTATTCGTTGTATATCTGAGGCATCTATGGCTGCCCACTTTGCACTTCATTACCACTATCAAGATCACATGTTTTGTTAGCACTCAACGATGACGATTTTGTTGCGACTGGTTGACAAAATGCAGATAATGTTAGAAATACTGTAGAAGAGCTAAATGCCTCGAGAGACTAATAACTAATTTATTCAGTGCATGCACACACACAGTTTTATCTGCCATTTTCCACGTCAATGTTGGTTAGCCCGTTGCTTTCTTCCTTTAAAAGTTTATGGAATAATTGGATCAGGCTGCTTACAGGCTGCATGATTTTCATGTCGGCCAAACCTACAGCGTCAAAACACTGAATGGAACTCAAAGCAACCAGCAAAACCCGCTCACTAGCCTTGTGATTTCCTAATCCACCAACTGACTCTCGCCATTCATTTATACTGGCTCTATGACACGCAAATACTCGGCAACAATAACAAGTCTGTCGCGGTCTTCAGACAGACTGCAACACTGCCACTGGTTGTGTACATAAGCCATTTTCAATTTTCCCTGCTGCAATTTCCCGCTGCAACTAGCAACATTGGGTTTTCCCTGTGTCACTTCCCCACATCCGTTGCTGCTGTTGTGAGACATTAAGACATTAATCATGTGCAGCAGACAGACAGTTTTTCTGCGTGTTTTTTTTGCAGTCATGGGACAGACAGACAAGACGGATGGACGGACACCAAACCGTTGCATACCCGCTATTTGCTAGACGCAACCAGCGGCAACAAGTCACACATGCAAACAAATTAAAACCAACAACTTAACAACGAACATGGCATTGCGCAAACCGACCTTGAATAGAAATAAGAACTTGAAGCAGGTTTGAAGTCTTGCTGTTCCACATCTCAGAACCCTAAAATGTATCCAATGTACAACGGGATTCGTAATATAAGGTATATAACATACAGCCTGCCTAGAGCTTAAATACCAAGCATGAAAGTGGAACACAGCAACATAAACAACAGGAAAACACCGAAAGAAGTATAATGGAAAAACCAAAAAAAACAGTCACAAAAATAAAAAAAAGATGGACTTTGACGACCCAGCGACAACGTGGATGCTCTGCCACCTCAACAGTCTGCTGTGACGTTGACCTTTAACACCAGCAGGGGATAGTATACATCCACACATGTGAGTTATCATGGTAATAAGATCCATCCAGACAAACGAACGATGGGGCGGACGGACAGCCCCAAAATATAATACCTTCGTTGACACTGCCAGGAGGCAAAGGCACAATTAGACGGTATTTGGCAGAGTTCATGCCTCCGCCACACCACATTAAAATAGGCACAACGTTGTTCATACATATAAATGTTACTTACTTACTTATAGTTGGAAAACAAAAGTAAAAGCAGTGGTGCCACTGGAAATATTGTAGCACCACAGACTGTCACGCTCTCCTTCTTCCGCCATGGCTCGGGAAGTGGTTAGCGTGCCGAGCTTATGCATGTGTGGTGCGAGTGTTTATGAAACACACCATAAGTTTGTACATCTCTTCTTTCATCTCTTTACGTCTATACGTCCTATCCGTCCTATCCTCTTCTCTATCTCCCGCGCTCCGCGATTCTAGGGACGCTAGAACGGTCCCTCCCCTACAGCTCCAGCAGCTCCAATCGGTGACGCGCTCATAGCGACGCCGTCGTCGAGCCTAGATCCATGTCCCTGAAAACAGACTGTTATATATTTTTGACCAACTGGTAAACTTACACTATCCACGACATCCCGAATATGTTCATGATCACTTGCAAAATTTAAGCAACTCTTCTCTCATCCAATATCTGCCCATTCCCAAATTTTATAAAAATCCATGCACAACTTTTTGAGCTATCCTGCTAACAAACAGACAAACAGAAAAATAAAAACAGAACCCCCGCCAAAGTGGCAAAGGCTAAAAAAGAAAAATACTACAAATACTCCCAACTGGCCAATTTTCCAAAATGACCTGCGTTTTGGCTCAGAGCTCTCTGGACGTTGGTTTCATTGTAACATGATTTTCATAACTGTAGTCAATTTATGTCACCAAAAAGAGGATTAAGATGCTAAAATATACAGACAAAAAAGAAAAAAAAAGAACAAATAAGAAGTCGCACTGATATACCTTGCCTGTCCATGTTCCCAACAAGCTGACACATACTTTTCCATCTTCGTACAAGTTTGGATTCAATCGATCCGCGCAATAGGAGATGTAGAACAACATTGGCGGTGAGTTTGGATAGTCTGAAGGAAGTTGAACATCAAAAAAGAATAGCCCGTCCTCGTACGGTGTTCGTGACGGACCTTGAATCATTACTGTGAATAGATCCTGTTTAGTAACAAGCACGTGTTATCAGTAGCTGCAATATGCAAATACATCTAATTACGGATATCACTGGTTTGGGGGTTGTTGGTATATAAGTGAAATATGAGCTGAAATAGCGGTTACCTTCCCAACTGCAGAGCATCACCGCCCCTTGGCCAGTACCAAGTTCTATGCTTGGTGACAGAGGCACATAGGGTGTGAACAACTTTCCCTTTAGCTTCTGAACCTACAACATGTTGATTGCAAGTCCAATGCTCAACCCATCGTGCCAACACGCCTGAAAATAAAACGGGTCTATTCTGGAAGGAGTAGATATGTCAGGAAATAAACAAGTAAGGAAGTAAAAAGTAAAGAAGAAAGTATAAGGAAGAAAGTAAGGAAGTTAAGTAAACAAATAAACAAGTTACATAGTGCCAAAAATAATACTACTACAACCAGCCCTAATGTCAGATGATGCAAAATATTCAGAAATCTTACCATTCGGTCTTCAAAGCCTTTGACATAGATGCCTTGTGGCAAGCATGACCGCAGCAGCCGAAGCTGACAAACAACAGCAGCCAGCAAAACAAGCACATATCATGCAACTGTCAAAATGTCGAGAATGACATCTATCTCACATCGGATTACCAAATAAAAAATGTAATTTTTCACACACTGCACATTGTGAATGACTGAGCGAGTAGTTTCTTAACGGCACATCAGAACATTATAGCAGGAGAACTTGATCTAAGAGGCAAATTATGTAACTGCCATGACCAATAATGAACATAAAACATACTTCCGACAGAAATGTTAAATACTGTATAATCCCATTGCCCTACAGCCTGTAATCACCTAAAATTGTACTAAACAAAAATATACTACAACTCAAAATTAACACAAAAAAACTAAAGCCAGGTTTGGTCGCCTCCTACGACCTCCGGCCTGGAAACAGAATGGGTCTATTCTGAAAGGATTAGATAAGTCAAGAAGTAAATGAGTAAGGAAATAAATAAGTGAGGAAGAAAGTCCCAGCACTGATGTAGTTAACTGGGCCACCTGGACAGCCTGCTGTGACCTTGACCTCTGACCTCCACATGTAATCAGGTCATCAGTAAGGGCTAGTGAATATTCCCTGTAAGTTTCTTCTAGATTGCTAAAGCCGTTCACGAGATATCGTGGCCACAAGATCTGTCTGAACAAACACGGCAGACATACAGCCCCAAAAACACAATCCCTTCGCCGACATTGCCACCGGAGTTGAGACTTGTTTTTGTGTCCTAGAACACAGCTTGTTTCGCTAGCATTGCAGGCTTTGCTCGTTGCAGCTGCCCCATCACTCTGTTCTCATGGACACATGACACTCCACCAACAACAAAGCCACGGTGAAATCCAATCACATTACTATTACTCACCTCTTTATAAACGGCTGCCAAGAACGCCTTGCTATCAACCGGAGTGTGCTCAGTCGTCTTGAAGTGATGATAGCTCGGCACCAACTCAATCACAGTAAAACCTAGTCGCATCCGTTACACATACTTAAATAAAAAGATGCTTCTGATGCTGGTCACTCTCGCATCTAAGAACTGCAATGTGCACATCTGCAGCAGGAAATTTTCGAGGAAATACTGCAGCAAATTTGGCCAAATACCATCTCTGAGAGTAAATTACAGTAACGAAACTATAATGAAATGGACAACAAAAGTGTCTGGCATAAAAACTGAACAGGCATGGTACAAAATTCATGGAAAGCAGGACTGAATTCCTGATCTTAGATTTCCTCCATATTTTTTCTATAACCAGCTAGAAAATCCGTCCTCTGTTAGCAACTCTAAGTGCATTTTCCTATGTCTTCCTTTGGTGCACTGCCTTTCACACCGAATTCTGTGCACAACAATTGCAAACAAGTGTCGCCCTAACGGGACGTAACACGACTGGCCCGCCGCGTGCTGTACCCTGGTGAGTTACGTACATATGCGCCGTGTTACAAACGACGACGACAGACGCCACCGACCGTTACTAGTCTGGCCCCCTACACTATGTGTTGCCGGGCCAGTAATAAGGCACACGCATAAAACCGTTCTACGACTAGCCACAGTTAAGAACGTACAATTTTTGGGGAGCAAAGTTTTACTGACCATATGCCTTGCTGATTATTACTAGCGCATTTGGACTGGCAAAGATGTATGTATCTACGATGTCTCCATATCATCAGTTACAAACAAGGCAATAAAAAAGTAAAAGTGAAGTAAGTGTATAGCAGTTCGCAGAAACTCTGCCACACCGCTACAGGAAACTCACATGCCATATGGAATCACACAGTGTTACCTGCCACCCGACAGAGGTGAGAATCCCGCCTTTACTACCAGCCGAAGCAGGTACTTCATTTAGCGACCCCGGATATATGCAAGGCTGAGTTGTACCATGTTACGTGGAAGCGGACCAGCCGAAATTGAACCCACGACCTGTAAATCCAAATCCAATGCCCTACTGCTAAGCCACCACGCAACACAAGCATAATGATTATGGCAACAAATAACCTTGAGCAGTGAATTCGGGCACGTTTGCAGCTGCTGTGGTTCCACATGGTCGAACGATAGCACAATAAATCTGTCTTGCTTTACTTTTCACATGCTCTATGAAACCATCAGCTTCCCGAGAATCTGTACTCAAGGACAGGGCGGTGGCTTCATTGCTGCTTTCAAGTGCATCAGTCAAGGGCTGCTGTGGCACACACGCATCCACATTATTGCCGACAACGTCTTCAGATGCCTCAGGCGGCAAACTGTTACAATCGTCATGACCACTGTCACTACCGCTTGTACACTGCTGAGCCGAGGTCAACACGCATGTATCGTTCTTCAACTCGATCAGCTGATGCATTACGCGAGACCACGGAAATTCAGTAAACAAACTTTGAGTGCTCAAACTAGAGTCATGGCAAGCTGCCGAGTCGTTCAACCATTCTTCCACTTGTGTCATTATGCTCGTCAAACGCTGAAATGCCAGCAAACCATTTTCAACTGCAGAATTGGGGGCCGGCTGTGCAAATGGCATGGTGTTCTCTACAGCTTGTAATCCATGGCTCTCTGATGCCGACGATGGCTGTACAGATGAAGAACTATGCACCTCAGGCACGTCTGAGGCATGCTGGCACTCAGCAGTAGCATCAGTGTTCTGCAGCAAAAATATTTAGTAGCAATAATGTAAAAACATATCATCTCAAAATTCACTCAACAGAACACTGACACAGAATGAGTCTAAGAAGTTTTTTTCTCATAATCTGAGGAATGGAAGTTAGCCGTATTTCAATGCTTATGGACCAAAGAAAACAATACGGTGCAGTCGTGACATATGACATGCTGTGGGGCACTTGTAAGCAGTTTACAGACATAACATGGAAACGTGAACCAGGTCCAACTAGATGCCTGTATTGTGTGAAACGCCCACACTACAGTATTCGGCTTGAAGCGCTCAGCTATCTGTGCACAAGATATTTACTTCCTGCATTCGACGAGGCCTAGTGTCACGTGACTCAATAATCGATGGTGATTGGCTACCTGAGACTTAGTGGTGTCAGCGCTATCTGCTGTGTCGTGAACCCGTGTCGGACATGGCAGAAAATGTGGGAAGGTTTCTTGTACAGAGTGTAGTGGCCAGGGAAATAACTGAATTGATTCCGAAGGTAATAATGGAAACAAGAAATCCTGTAGAGGGTTATTGTGGTAGTGAATTTCTGTCGATCTGTAATCATTGTGGAGCTATGGCAGCCTTAAGTCACAAGACTCTTTAAAAGTTTTGAAATTTTTTTCCGTGTTTGTTTTTGGGAAAACCACCCCATATGGTAAAATTTGCAAAATTCTGTTCCAAACGGTTTCACTGTGACACCAATCAACAAATTGTGTTCAAATGTTGTGAAATTTGGCCGACGCGAAATCGTGCGTTGCTTACCTGACAAAAAAACAAAATTTCACCTGGATATCTAGCTATCGCTACTGCTCGGATCGTGCCCAAAGACTGCCTGGGCCAGCCCCCGACAATGTACTCAGAGTGCTCCAGATTTCATCCAAATCAGTTCACTTTCAGCGGAGTTATATCCCATGCGTGAATACTTATACTGCCAAAACGTGCCGTAAAGTGAATTCAACATTCGGCTGAAGCCTAGCTTCGAGTTGATTAACAAGTTTTTAAAACCACATGGGTTTCACGCAACACTGTACAAAACTGTGCAACTATTATATTTTGAATGACTATCGCAAACAGATTGCACGTCAACAGAAGTGGTCAAATACTGCACACTATATGATAAACAGCATTTGAAAAAAAACTTGCAATAGGTGAACGACCTTCACGGTCACCTCAGGTTGCCAGAAATGGTGCTAATCAACAGACAGAAATCCATATCAAACGAGGCCCACCCACGATGTAACAGGTCATTCCTCGTTTCGCAACAAAACCATTAACATTGCGAGTGTAACCTCAGTATTTCCACCGGCTGTCTTCAACGTTTGTTCCAGTGACTCCAGCAACTGCAGAGAATAGTTGAATTCTGTGACGTCTTCAGACAAATGCACTCCATAAACCGAGTGACTGTACAATGAATACATTATGTCGATGGTTTTTGTCACCGCGACAGAGTCTAACACTGATGTTTTCATTCCTTTCACCACTGCTACAATCCGCTTCAATGCTTCAGCTTCATTGACGTCGAGCATGCTGATACGTGACTTCTCTAAACTGTCAAACACAACAAAACGACAGTTGGTAATACACTGACGCATGCTGTCCACTATGGCATCCGAGATAGAGTACAAATTGTGTGGCATTCCTTGCTTAATGAAAAACTCGGTCAGCCAAGAAAGTACAGGTTCAATGGGTGATATTTGATTTCCTCACTGACGTCAGTGCTTTGAGTTCCATTTTGTGCTCTGACCCTGCTGTTTAGCTACAAAAAGACCTCTGGCCTGCAAAAAACCCAATTATTCCAATCAGTTACATTAATTATAAAAATATTAAAAATAAAAAGCTTCAATTTTAACACCTGCAGCTATATAAAAATAAATTAGCCCGGTATGGGACTGATGGTCGACTCCTCACAAGTGACGTTTCTGGCAACTTCGAAGTCATGTGACACAAAACTAGGCTAAATATCGAAAATCTGGCTGCGATAAACTTTAGGTATTGTACTCTAATTTAAGAATGCGTGATCATTTGCCAGCCCCCATTGTAAATGGGGAAGATAGCCTTTGAAAATGGCCAAATTTCTGACTTTCAAGGGCTCGTGACCTAGACCTAAACCTTGAATCGAGTCATACTGCACACCGTCATGCATCACTCATCGACCTCTACCCACATACCAAATGTCATTGAAATGGAAAAAACTTTCTGTAGATGGACGGACGTACGGACAGATATCTGAGACCCACTTTATCAGGTCGACTCGGAGGAATCAACCTAAAAATACTAATAACAAGCACTATTGTGTTCTATCGAACTCGGGTCTATCAAATGCAACCTCGAAACGGCCAAAATTGGCATTTTTCCGTGGGAAAATATGTCCACCAAAATCGCGAAACTGCCAAAATCGGATTTTGCACATCTCTAAAATCAGCTTCTATTTCAGGTTTCGTTGATACTCAAGATAAAGTCAATGCAGATTAGTTTTAAATCTGTTTGAATTTTTGTGACAATCCTTAGAAAAACATGGCAAGATCAATTGGGAAACTGTCAAAATCGGAATTTGCACACCTCTAAAATTGTATGTCTACTTCCGGTTTGTCTCATAAACAACAGGCATCTAGCCGACCACATTTCCGAGCCGTACGCAAAGTTTTATGGAAAATGGTAAAGAATTGCGTACGTAATCGTTCTAGACCGGATGAAATCGATACCGAA
>Ga0209780_1000882_pt1 | contig 18110 bp, 14 predicted proteins | sample WorMetexBAHAMAS2_FD_187384 | JGI IMG/M metagenome (GOLD analysis project Ga0209780, IMG submission 187384) | Marine gutless worms symbiont microbial communities from Max Planck institute for Marine Microbiology, Germany - Inanidrilus exumae... | ecosystem: Host-associated > Annelida > Digestive...
ATGTGCACACTGGATGAGATCATAGCCTGCAGGGAGACGCACGGAATGGTGGTGATGTGCACACTGGACGAGATCCGCCTGGAGACGCACGGAATGGTGGTGATGTGCACACTGGATGAGATCATAGCCTGCAGGGAGACGCACGGAATGGTGGTGATGTGCACACTAGATGAGATCATAGACTGGAGACGCACGGAATGGTGGTGATGTGCACACTGGATGAGATCATAGCCTGCAGGGAGACGCACGGAATGGTGGTGATGTGCACACTGGATGAGATCATAGCTGCGCTGGACGACGAGGATGAAGACGTCGCCGACATGATCGTCGAACAAGGACGATCTCACTCGCGCTTCAGCGACGACTTCGACGATCAAATGTTCTGGGTAAAACAACCCCTCCACATTATGCCAGTGTCTCCGTCTACGTCGTAAATTTATATAGAGCATAATCGCAAAGTATCTAATGTGCTCGTCGTGTACCGACGGAGAAGAAAGTTTTCAGATAACGCCTGCAACTGTTAAAGGAACGTGTCCGATCACGAAGACGGTCCCATGGTGAGTTTCATTCGTCGGAACAGCTACACGGGACGGCCGAACATCGAACACCGGTGACCTGGCAGATCGCAGATACTGTCGATGGTCAATAACGTTGATTGGCATGAATTGCACCTGCAGCATTGCGTCATGTACTGTGGAGCTGTGAGCTGCAGACACCGATGAACGCACTCACCGAAGAAAATCTAGCCACTGCAGATCGGCGTCGATCAGATGGAACCGACTTCAAACGAGGTGTCGCCATAACGGGACGTAACACTACTGGCCCGCCGTGCAGTACTATCGTGGAGCTATAATTAGACTGGAAGCGGCATGACGTCATCGCCAGTACTGCGCGGGTGAAGCTGCCTGCAGGCTTGCCGTGGAGTGTTACAGACGACGAAAGACGACGACGACAGAAGCCAGAGAGCAAAACAATACTGGCCCTTCATGTGTAGGCGGGCCAGTAATAACACTACACACTACGCATTTCGTTTTTACGAGTCTGCTTACCTTAGTCGTCTTGAGTATTTTTCCATAATCCCCGAGATATAGAAGCCCACTCCCTTCATAACCCATATGCCGACGTTGTTTTTATGCACCTGACGTTCTGGAACATTTAACAAAGGCTAAAACAAAAACAAAGGTTTCTTACCGAGTACGTTTTTTTCTCCATGGATTTAATTCTGCTGTTTAACTGCTATTGGGCTTCGTGAGCTGATTGTCAGCGGCGACTTCTATCGTTCATCTCGATCATGATCACATTGTATAGCCCTCCCTGCCTCTCGGCTTCTGTCTCGTCTTTCCTCCTATAGCTTGTCTCTAATTAATAGATTGAACATAAATATCACATTACATTCTTGACTTCATCAACTTCTTTGATTTATTTGCCACTTCCCTCTCTCCTTTGTGCACCGTTGTCTGCAATTTTCACTTCAGTGTTGTTCCCTGACGACTGACGCCTTCTTTCAGTAGACACGGACTCTCTGCAATCTAATCGTCTTGTAACTAATTATCCAAAGTCCTTGGACTCGCTGTCGATTGCTTGCATTACCACTCTGTCATCAGCAATGGACAAACATGCTTCTCTTGTAGTCGGCGTAAGTCTAAAGCCGCGTTCACACCACGCAAGGCGCCGCATTGTATGTGATCTGGACCTTGATTGGCGTCTACATTCCGTGCCGATCTATACTGGTCGTCATGCTTCAAATCTCCGGCATTTGCTCTTTATTTAATTACACATTTGCTCACTTAGCAGTCATACTTCTATCTTTTGTATTATACCATATCCATGTAACGCGACATGACACATTTTCTGGTTATACTTCTACCGAACTTTACATTTTTTTCGGCGTCTGCAGGCGATAGAAGAGCCGTTCCTGCTAGCGGTGAAAGAGACACTGGGAAACCGTTGTAATCGTCGCGTCGAGGAGCTGTTCAAGAAGACAATTCGATACATACTGACGCTGATCATTATCGGCTTCAAGCAGACGAGACGGCCTTCGTGCGTCAAGTCGACTGCCACCATGATGACGCCATGCTGTCCGCTGTTACTGGACGCTTGCTCCTCCGCCGAGCCGTGACGCACTGCCGTCGTTTCACCGTCGACTACGATGACAACGGGGCCATGCAGAATGACGGAAAGCTCCAAGGGGAGGAGTAGATTAGGTCTGGGTGTGACAGATTGACAGCGAAGCCACGTTGCGTCACGCATGCATGTGCCATTTTGTTTGATTACTTCTCAGTTGCATGCTATCGCCACTTTTTAAGAGTTGGCGCACCAGTATTTTTAGTATTATTTAGTATGTTTTAGTACGTTTTATGCACAACTATAGGCCTATGTTTATATAATAGAGATATAGGCTCATTTATCATTGTATCCATGGGCTTTGGGCCTGCTACTGAATTTAAATAAAATAAATAAAGTTAATGCAAATGTGAACAAGTGGTCAAAGAATTTTGACGAAAGACCGCATATCGGGGGAGAGGCATATTTTTTACAGGGGGGGGGGCAAGGTAATGTGACAGCGACCAGTATTGCAGCATTGCAATCCGCTGCAGCAGTGACGCTGTAATTGCGTTATTGATTTATTTGCAGCGTAAAAATATAAACGCGTACAACTCAGCAGTGATTGACATTTGACAATGCTTTTCGATGGGCAGCATAACTCCCAACAGTTGCCCCTTCACCTTCGGGGATCTGGACCCCATCTAATACATGGTTCTTTGGGCCCACATGCAATCTGGACACACAGACAGACAGACCACGCTACACCGTCTGTTGCAATAGGTCGCATCTAACTGTTGCTGTGGCTGTGATGCGACATAATAAGTAATAGGCTAATAGAAGCGAGCTATTTCACTCATCGTCATCCTGGGTTGATGAGTGACAACCCAAACTAACTTGATATTGTATATATCTGCAGTATGTGATGTGTATATGTATGTATATGTATCTTAACTGCTCTAAGACTGAATTCTTGCTCATCGGACTGAAAAAGCAACTTGCCAAAATAAACAACTCTTCACTTGACATCCCCCACTCTGCTCGAAATCTCGGCTTCATCTTTGACGAACATCTTACCTTCTCTGACCGAATTACATTTCTCTCCAAAGCCTGTTACTATCACATTCGTCAACTTTGCTGTGTCCGGCCTCACCTCGATTTGTCAACTGCCTGTACCATTGCTACCTCGATCGTCCACTCCAAACTCGATTACTGTAATTCTCTCTGCTATAAACTCCCTAAGTCTTAATTATTTCGCCTCCAGCAGATCCAGAACTCTCTTGCTCGTACTGTCGTTGAAGCTCCTAAGTCCTGTCATATCACTCCCATTCCACGCTCTCTCCACTGGCTCAGGATCACTGAACGCATCAAATACAAGATCCTCTTACTTACCTACGCAGTTCTCACAACTACACAACCTCCATACCTTCATAACCTCATCTTCGTTCAACGTCCTTGCAGTACTTGCTCTTCATCCGTCGTTATTCTTGCTCGGCCATCTTCATCATCCTGTCTAAAGATAACTGATTGCTCCTTTCGTTATGCTTCACATTGTCTCTGGATTCAACTCCCTTTATCTCTTCGTCAACCTCATTCTGGTACCAGTTCCTCCATTTCCGACTCAACTATTCTTTCAACCGTCACTTCTTTCTCTTCTGATTAACCCCCTCTCTCTTTCACTCCCAGCTTAAAACTTACCTCTTTCACAAATCCTATCCCCCGTAGTTTCACTTCTTCCTCCCTGACGGGACTGCCTCCACGGACTATTGCCTAGACCGTTTCTTCTGAGCTACTCGGTTATTGTCTTTATTTTTTCACTATTTTTCGTTACTGTGTCGTGCGCTAGATTAAGCTGGCCATCCCGTCAGCTTTTGAGCGCACGTTAATGTGCGGTATCGTATCGTATCGTATCGTATACATTATGTATTGACCTATATATAGTCCTATTGACGCAAAACTTGTAAAAGGCCTAATGGTCTTTTGTTGATCAGCTTAACAAAATGAACAAATGAACTGATGTCGATAGTGAAATGACATGTTGTCAACGCATGTTGGCGTCTATAACTGCATTACAATATGGACATTTAAGTGAATTAGTTAACGCGGAGTTGACGAGGGCGTGTCACTGCTGTCACATAATTTTCCGAGGCGCTAGTCGAACACGGCTAGACGTTACAGAGGAGAAAGTGGCTTAAGAGTACATTTATGATATTCATATTTTATGTTCAGCGCGTTTGGCTAATGTTAATTCAGACATAGCGAATGGAATTAGGCCTAGTGCATGCAGAAGATTGACTCTATGCTCTGTGGTTGCGTGGCACAGTGGTAGAACGTCGGTCTGTGACCGGCGAACTTTCCCTGTCCTACGCCCGACATGCAGCTGATGGATGACCACTTATGTGGGTAAACTGTCCACTACATTGGCTACAAGGTCAGCCAACTAGGCCAACTCAGCCTTTCATCCTTTCGAGGTCGATAAATGAGTAGTGAGCTGTAATCGGATGTGCGCTTCCTCGCTCGGGTGATGCCATCTGGCGAATGCTTACGGAATAAAGGCAGGATGATTTATTCCATTCGTTGATAAACGTGTGGGTAGCAGCTGGGAGGTAATACTGTGTGATCCCTCTAACACGTGCCATTCCTGAGGTGGTTACGGCGATGCGCTGTACAAATCGACGTTTACTTTAATTTACTTTACTTTACTCTATGCTAGGCAAAATGCCACTGACAATCAGTATTTCACGGGCCTACGCCAAGGCCTACGCTCTGAAGTTGCTGCCTGCATAAAAAGCCTGTGAAGTAATATTGGTACCATAGTTGTAATCTCTACATAACGTAACGTAACGTAACACAGTCGTTTAATAGCTGAGAAACCGCAGCTCAACACAGGTTTTCGATGTACCGAATGTTCCTAAACAGTTTGTCATCAGAGTCTTCGACTAGTTCAGGAATTGTAAGCGCTTCAGATGTGTAAAAACCTATTCGTATACCACGTCGAACGAAACTGGCAGTCATTTGCCTGTCAGCTGCTGTAGTGAAGCCCCACCAGGCATCAGAGGCGTATGTTAGCGTCGATATATGATGACTGCCTTATACAATGGTCACTAACACAACCGACTCAACTGATCGTGCAAAATTAAAGAAATAAGGCCTATGCATCTTGCCTTATTTCAGTTTGGCAGTTTAACAAAACTTTTAAACTCATAATAATCTGCTATAGTCAATTAGTTGTTTCTGCATGCTTTACTCTCAATTCAAAAACCGTTTTTTTCAGTCCGACAATGACATTGTGTTCTGTGAACACAAGCTTATTTTACGCATCGTTAATGAGACCAGAGCTGGTAGCACAGCCCCAGTCAAATAGTGACCCACAACACCCCCGCCGTTCATGATTCATAAACCATATGTGGCCGGTGACATTAAAAACAAAAGGCGTTATCCTTCTTCACACGTTAGGTTGTCCTTGCTAATAAACCACTTACTTGCTTATTTTTATACGTCAAACAGTATAATACTCTCTGCCACAATACAATCTACATGTAAACGCACTGATGCACTAAATATATTTAACACTTTTGGCAATACCGATGAAAAAAAATCACTCAGGGCTGGTTTTTCCGCCGCAAATTAATCTCCCATTAACGTTAATGGAAAAACCGGCCTTCAGCCTTTTAACCTGAGCTGTTCGATTTGCTCCCATTAACTTGCCATAGGTAGTTAGATAAGGTACTTCGATGGACGGTTAATACTGCACCAATATTGGTCACGTCTAAACCTACGTTCGACCGATCTAAAAGTGACTCATTTGACACACAACTAATCGAACCGAATCTGCTCTACATTTACAAGGACATTTCATAATTTATTTGGTATTAGCGCAATAATTGACAACGTTTCGCCAGCGTAAACACCTAGATGTAGCTGGTCTTCTGAACGTGCATGGCGCGGTCCTGTAAACACGACACAAATCAATGCATAATGTTGGTCTGTGTGCGTCAGTGTCTGAACAAAACAAGAGCTCATCAGAAGATGAGATAGCGAACGTGAACGTTTTACGACGACATCGTACATGTAGAGGCCAGAGCCTACGCCCATTAAACTGAGTTCCTAATTTCTACAATAACTAAGCGTCAATGGTAATCTATGCAGTGCACCCAATCGTCTATGCACCTACGCCCATCAAACCGAGTTATCAGAGTTTGTTTTGCCTAAATAATCGCTGAATAATTGCGCAGATGGTATTAATATAGTCATAAACTATCAAAAGTAGATTTTGAAACCGAGGTAAGCCTAGCAATTGTTTTACGACGACATCGTACACGAATTCGGTGAGATAATGCAAAATAACGGCCATTTCGCCGTTAAGGTCATTCAAGGTCACCGATTTTGGTATCAATCGAAAGTTCATATACGACTTCTTATCAAAACTATAGCTAGGCAAGTACTGCGCATTAAGTCTTGACTTTATGAAGCTGCTAGGAATTCACACCCTAGGCGTTGCGCGGTCCCTCTGCAGACGTTTACTATTAGACATAGTAATAGTAAATTGTCCATAGTTATGGCTTTGTCAACCACGTTTAGGCAATGCGCCCCGGAAACTACCAAAGTCTGTAAAATAACGCTAAATAAGGGCCATTTCGCCGTTCAAGGTCATTCAAGGTCACACCGATTTTGGTACCAATCGAAAGCTCATACGACTTCCTATATTAGTGATTAACGCTAACTTACCTCCTATCGTGCACCTTTCGCATCCCAAATGTCATAAATCGCTATATTTCGCTACCCCTCTTGCGTTTAAATCCCCGACGGAGGGCTTCCCCTGGGACGATCTGCGTAAAATTTTCAGTGAATGTCAACGGATGTCCAAGGTACCAAATGGCGTAGAAAAATTGCCGAAAATTTCAACCGACAGAGTAGGATGCACCAACGTTACAGACAGACAGACGACAGACGGAACGGCGATAGCATATAGCGAACGTGAACGTGAGTTCACGTTCGCTAAAACACGACATGCTGGGGTCGAAGAAGGGACGTGGATGAGCAGGGATTAGAGAGAGAGAGAAGGCCATCAAGGACATGGAAGGTGAAAGGAGGAGATGGAAAGGTATTGATGGAAAGGACGGAGACCACATAAACGCGCCACACTGCTGCTAATCTAGCGGCGAATCCGAGTGTTTGTCAGTGAACACTACTTTACTACTTTGAAATGGTGCCACAGCAGTGAAAACAAAATGCATTATCGCACAAGGCAATCGTAGATATCACACTGCGCCCGCGCTGGGCAATCCCACCACCCCTTCGCGGCAGATAGGCCGCATCGCCTGCGCCCAGAAATTTTCCAAATACTATTTGTGCCTTCGGCACCGAGAAACAGACACTAGAGATGCCCCCAAACCCGATTTCTGGATCCGCCCCTGTTTTGTGGTGAAGGTCACGAGTCATAAAAACATTGCCGGTGTGGGTATTTGCATTCTTATGAAAATCTTTATTCGCCATGTCTGGTAAAAACAACAAAGAAAAGAGAACAAAAGGAGTGCTATGTTCTTCTAGTTAGAGATTGTGAATTCTAAACAAGCCGCTCACCTCACCAGCGAGGCCGATGAGCCGGGTGTCAACATCAGCTCCACTGCCCCACGTCTTCACGGAGGTCTCCACGTCAAACAGCGCCGCATTGCTCGGCTTGCAAGCACCTGCCCACAGCTGACCGCAAATACAACATCACGATATTAGAATTGAAATTCAACTGAATCTCAGTACCAATACAGTAGCTCTTCCTACAAACAAAGTGCTATGTTAAAACTGACCATGAGCTATAAGAATAAATTAGCCCCGCACGGGTCCGGCGGTCGACTCGTACTTACTGCCATCTTCAAAGTCACGTGACACAAAAACTGGGACAAAAATAAAAAAAATCCGGCCCCGATAAGCTTTAGGTGTTGTTCCCTAATTTAAGAATCCGTGGTCATTTGCCTGTCCCCATTATAAATGAGGAAAAAGATAGCATTTGAAAATGGCCGAATTTCAAGAGCTCGTGACCTTGACCTTGACCTTGGATCGGGTCACACTGCATACCGTCATACATCACCCATCGACCTCTACCCACATACCAAATTTCATTGAAATTGAAGAAACTTTTTTGGACAGACGGACGGACGTACGGATGGGCGGACAGACATTTGAGATTCACTTTCTTAGGTCGACACGGAGAAGTCGACCTAATAAATAAGCAGAAGCGATTATTTGCACGCATCAAGCAGAATATAATAATTACCTTCGTCACAGGTGTAGCTAGGTAATGTTTGACCCGTGTGTGTGTGTCTGTCTGTCTCTCTGTTTGTAAAGCGTTATAACTCCAAGAAGTTACTGTTGGATTTTCATAAAATTTGGGAGAATAGGTAGAGTACGAACTGAAGTTAATTAGGCTTTAGAAGTGATGCGGAACATATACTGCATATTGATCATATTTAGAGACTGTCCAGTAACAGATTGGTGCGAAAAATGTAAGTAAAGTTGGAGAAACTAGTTACGGCGTAGTGCTGGATAATCTAGTTCGATGTATCTGCTGCTGGCTGTGAACAAGAGTTTGTCGATTTCTATGCGGCGTGGCAGTGGCTGTAGTTTACTCCTTCGAGGGGCAGACAATAGAGAAGAACTGTCCCGACTAGTGTTTCTTAATAATAAATTTCGTCACCAGAATTGCTGATACCTTAATCTTCTGTCCGGCCTCGATGCTGAAATCACGCGGTAGAGTGTACTCGTTTGTTTCCGTTCCGTCAATGATGCGTTTCACGATCCATTCGCCCACCAACTCGTCCTAAAGATGGCAGCCGTGCTCAGTGACCGATCCACGATTTTAAAAAAAGGAAGGGCAAATGAGGAGGTTTGGGGCTGAGACCCCCTGCAGAGTCCAGGAGCAAAGCCGTGATGGAAAGTGAAACCCCCACAGCAAACTAAGGTCTGAAGCGGAGCCTTCATAAGCCCAGCAGCTCCTTTATCATATAGCCATTAATGTTACCACAAATTTTGTAGATAAAAAAGTTCCACGTCCGGTCCCAAGACAAAAGGGAAGACGGCCGCCCGGTCCGATCTCCCCTGAATTGGTGCTGTTAGAAACACAAAATCTACCATTCGTCACATGCACTGAAGTATGCGTTCATACACAGTAACACTCTAAGCAGAAAAAATAGTTGTATAGCAAGCAAGCAAGAAAATTCGTTATCGCTCATAAATGATCATTTGAACAACACAATAGCACAGTATTAGGCATAAAATGTAACATACAATAATCGTTTTGTATATAATGAAAAAAATACGAAAAAGGAAATTCCCAATAAGTTAGAAAGCTTTTGGAAGGAAGCACCCATAATAGGAAGTAATTAAGTAGCCTCAATTGACATCGACATAGACATAGATATACTGAATGACTAACAGAGAGAACTAATATGCCAAATTACCAAGTGATAGTTTTATATTTCCTACGAAAGATATTTATATTGGGTAATGGCGTCCAAGGGACACTAATAGCAAGTCATTCACCGAAGCGCTTAGTACAGCCGAAGTGTTCTGAGCTAGTAATTAAATCTTACGGACCGAAGAGATGAATGTAATGAAGTCTTCGAATATACCGAAGTCACCCAGCAGACAGCCGAAGTGCTTAACCCCCTCTGAGTACTAGTGTTTGATGCTCACGATAGAAACCAATCGGCACGTATTCCGACTCTGCTGCTCGACTAGCCCACGTAGTACGTACCCTCGACCATGAGAACATAGACTACTATTCGGCAATGATAGCCGGGGCGACCGCTACCGAAGTAATCGAAGTGACAGAGTAGCGACCAAAACCGAATGCCCCGTGGTGATATATACTATCCCTCGCGGCTTTCAATCGGAGCGGTCCGAGTGAGTTTTCATGATACTGCAATTTACCCTCTTGTGTCAAATTTCAGTAGGTTTATAACTAAATGTACCTAATCACATTCTGATTAGTGTGCGTATTTTTGCTTAGGTTATTAGAAAAATTCTGCTCTATGTAGGTCTACTTTAGCGTGACTACCTGGAGGCCCATATTTTCAAGGGTAATATATTTGCCGTCAGCGGAGCAATCGGAAATGGCGACTGGTCCTTTTGAACTTCTCTGGTACGTTGTTTTGGCCGTTATTTCGCGATTTATCTGCTGATCCACTTTCGTCGTCGAATCTGCACGAAACAACGTGCCACGTGCTCAGTTAAGCAGAAAACAATTTGAGATCTTCTTTGTTAGAACATAACACTGTCACGCATTGCTGTAAAAAGTAATAGTTGCATTACAGCGTTATCAAAGATGTCTGTAATATAATTAAACAGGACATGTACTTACGTTTACGGTTTTACTGCTGGGCTTGGACTTGTGATCTAAAGGTTTGCATACAACTCTGCAGTTAAGTTATAACACTCAAAACTTTACGTAAAGGCCTAGTTGTATGCGTACAATTAAGTAAAATAGTATTGCGTTGCATAAACAACAAAGAATTAGGTAAGTGACACGAAAGAAAATGTATAGAAGCTAGCATAGTTTTTAGAAAATACTGCATAGTAAGGCAAAGCAAACAGAATGACATGCAGGCTTACCACCGGACGTGTGTTCGGTATGAAGTACTGTATAGCGAACGTCACTGTTGTCACCAGGTAGCGCCAGGTCTCGGTCATGCGGAAACTGACTTGCGATATCATGCTGACCCGCCGACCTGAACATAATAATGATGTTAGAGAGGAAAAGAAGAAAACAACAACAACAACAACAATAAACAATAAACAATAACAACAGCAATAAACAATGAGCAATAGCAATAGTTATTCATTAATGTGTGTAGTTTCTGTCTTCTTATTTGCTTCCTGTTTTTCTTTCTGGCGTTTTTTCTACTTTACTCATTTTCATTATTATAATTATCATAATTGAGTAGAAATAGTTTTATTGAACAGTTTAATCTAGACTGCAGCGAAAAGAGACAGAAAATCATAACCAGATGTGCATATTCGTGTAACATAAGCCTACATTTCGTTGCGAGCTCAGAAGCAACAATCAACAGCGCCTATCACAACAATTGATGTTGATCTCGCCCGAAATATTAACTCGCAGAACGTTTAACTTGTTGATATAATTCTGAGACAAATCATTGCTGTACACCTGAGTAGTGAGTTTTGTGCTATAACATGGGTAACTCAGGCAGGACAAGGACACTTTCTCTGAGCTCTCGCAGATGCTCCCGGAGAAGAACCCGGTCTACAAACGTTTTTCATGCATTATTAGGCCGCTTCGCCTCCACACAGTGCAAAGATGCGGTCTATTGCTACAGATGTCGCATGCAGCGTGGTCTGTGTGTCTATGTGTTGAGTGAGCTGTGCAAAGACGGCTGAACCGATCGAAATGCCATTTGGGGGAGACTCGTGTGAGCCCAAGGAACCATGTATTAGATGGGAATCAAGGTCAGACAAATCCATTCACCGCCGCGAGGGGTGACAACACAGCGATGCGGCCTGTTGTCAAATTACGTTGGAGACTTGTTAAGCCTAAAAACTGCTATTCGTGTGTTTCTTGGCCATAGACTATACAGGAGAACAAAAGTTAACTACATGTATTGGAGGGATTTCGCCGATAGATATTGGGGATGCGTCAGCCTCATCGCAGAGCAGTTGTATGCGATGAATTAAACTGCGGGTGAATTCTGTGTGCGTTGCCGACCTCTTTTCCTCGGTCTTGGACTGTTTCCTGCGGGCGGCGATCTCGACACTGTCGTGCGGTTCTGGCAGGATCGCAGCCATCTCGGCGCGCAGCTTGGTAATGTCTCCCTTCAGCTGGTCGTTCTCTCGCTTGTCATTCTCTGCCTGACGTCGCTGGTGGTCGAACGCGCGCTGCAGTGCGCTGTTCTGTCACCGGACAGCGAACAGACAGACACACCAGCACCGTACGTGTGCTTGTCTCATCTATTATCTACGATAAGCTCATCCACCCTGCACTCGCACTCTACCTCTGGAGCTAAATAACGTCATGTTCAAAAATCCCCGTAACACTCGTATTTCGGGAGTCACATCACATGCCCTGAGAAATTTCCAAAATCAGCATTGTTAATGTTTGACATAATTATACGTACGTATACACAGTGATGGGCCTAATATATGATCATAATAATTGCCGTTAGATATCAGTCTAAAAGAAAGAAACACGCAGCACTAATATATAGCACTCACACTCACACTTACATAGTGGTTACATCAGCCAAGTTACTCGACGTCGAGCCCGGTTAGTACTGAGATGGGTGACCATTCGCTTGCATGTATGTAGTCTCGGTATGTAATCAGCCACTGGGGCCAATTCAGTCTGCTACCCACAAAGGGATGGGAAATGGGTACCGACTAAGGAGGAGTGGCAGTTCCCTACGGCCGGGGAGGCAACCGTAGGTTCGGCATCGCACTGGGATGGTATATGGAAGGTAGGGAGATAAGCAGGCCGCCTACATTCCACTAAGGCGTAAGGCATCCGTTACCTTTTACCTTTACGTACTCATACAACTGAATAATAACATACAAAAAGTCTGTGGAACTCCTTTTATCCGGGGTAAAATGTCCCTTCGAAAACCGCCATTATTTTTGGCATTGTTTTTTAAAGCATGGCCGTCGTTTATATTCTCTAAATAAGATAAATAAGAAAGGTGACAATATAACTCTGGCGCAAATGTCGCTGATCTTGTGACGAAGATCAGTTAACTGAGCTCGCAAGAGTTCGTTTTCGTCCTCGGCTAGCCGCATCTCCACGTTCTTCCGTGGCAAGCATGTCCCCAATTCCTGCATCTGTTATACACCAAAACATCAAACGTAAGTAAGCAAGTAAGTAAGTAAGTAAGTATGTAAGTAAGTAAGAATATTTATTGTCAGCGCAGTAAAACCGTAAGTCATTATAGGTGCGGGAGACTCGACGAAAAGATGTGATAGATAAAACTCTCCTAAAGTCAAGGCAGGCTGACCGATATGAAGACTGTCACAAACTAGTGGACCCGCCAAGTCGTGAACGTCAGCCGAAGCGTTTCTGCACAACGTGTAGACGTCGGAGTAAGACGTCGGAGATGCTATAGGCAAGAGAGTTACAGTAGTGCAGGCGTTGCAGGCGCGAGGAGATAAACGCACAATGTTGGTTCGACTGATAGACGGCTATATTTCGTACTGACGTGCTACGTGTGGGCCATTTCTTAGCACATTTCTGTGTCAATGTTTTGTGAGATGACGCAACTGGCATCAGTAATGAATGAAAACTGCTGCTGCTTCCATCGTACAAGACCTATCTACTAGTAGACTAATACTAATACTACTTCTCACTCTGAGGTTGTAGTAGGTGCTCATTTCGTCGCGCATTGCCTCCAGCTTGTTGTCATAGATCTGTCGGATCTCCATCAGCGCCTGTCCCATCTCGTTCTTCCAGAACTCGCGGTTCTCGGCTGTCGAGTCATGGTGCGCCAGCTCACTCAACTCTTTCACCTCCTGTTACAGTTCAGTTGACAGCCACCGTGGGACCAGTGCCAACTTCTGAAACTTTGTGGGATGAGCGATGTATTGGTCACCCTAACTTTTTTAAACTACTGGCATCCAGATTCTGAAAAATGTACAAATTTCAGTAGGAATCCTTCAGATTTTCTCCAGCTACTGCTCCAAACTCTGCAGTTGTCGTGTACCCTATAGAGCTGCGCAGGGGTACCGCCACCACATCCCACCGGCCCACCCATCCTCAGTTTCACAACGGTGGTTGCGTCCCTGGCAACAAGTATTTGGCATCTGTCTGTCTGTTTGCGTCTGCTATGTGGTACACATTTCAAATGAGTTTTGATGAACTAAGGAAAATGAATTGGTACCATATCGTACTCAGGCCGCCAAAACTCCGCAATGATTACACATCGCCGGAAATTCGCTACCAAAATAACCATCTACGGGATGTATAGTTTCCATTTCTACCGTTAGAATCAATTCAAAGTTATTCCCCTGGATTGTACAGTCCGTACAAGAAACCTCCCCATATTTTCAGCGACTTCTGACGCGGGTTGATAACACGGCAGATAACGCTGACATTACTCAGTTGCAGGCAGCCAATCGCCATCGACTGCTGAGTCACGTGACACTAGGCCTCGTCGAATGCAAAAAGTAACTAGCTTGTGCACAGATAGCCAAGCGCTTCGAGCGAATACTGTATTGTGGGCACTCGACACAATACAGCAATCTAGTTACACTTCATAATGCTTACAAAGTCCATCAGTTTAAAATCTGACGTGCAGACTGCAGATGACAAATTTATGTGTCTAGTAGATTTCTTTTTTTCATATGGTCCTAAGTGTACGTTTGCGAAATTATTTCGCAAAATGATTCCAAATAAATTTCATATTCACAAGTACGTCAGTGGGGACTGACCTTTATCCACACATGCCGATCCTACGTCCACACGCCGCGCAATATTCCACGAACGGCGCATCTCTAGCGTGGCGTTTACGTCTGCGCATTTCTACGGTACTATAAATAGAACGTTCTATTTATTGTTCAGCAGTGCGCGCGCTGGCCAATTCGCCGGCAATTTTGGGTTTCTGGGGAGCAAAGTTCACAAAAATTCGAGATTCCGTGCCTTGGACGCCGATGAACAGCAGTGCAAAATTTGACGCCGCTAGCTTTATCCTCGGCGGAGAAATCCGTATCCGTACAGACAAACAAACAAAATTACAAACTGTAAACGATATATCCACAAATTCCACACCTTGCCTATCGGCATGTGTGGATAATAATACTGATTTATTTTGATTGCAATTACACATAAAACGATGTACACGTAACCTACATGTGTATGTAAACAGCAGATCGATCAAATGGAGGCTGTAGCACAATAGTAGAGATGGGTCTGATTTTCAAACAAAAAAATAATATTAACATTAATCGTCAGAATTTATTTTGACAGTGACCAAACATACGGCACTCTGAAGACAATATTAAAATATTTTAAGTCCTGAAGTTACTACAAATTGACTGAGCTACGGTTTATAGATCCCACTCAACACAAAATAGGTCATTTCGGAGACGTTCTGCCCAGCCAATCTCTTGGCTAAGTACTGAAACCATAAATTGAAGACAAACTTAATACAATCTGACACTGTAGGACAATCTTAAGATGATTACCTTAAGATTTTTGAAAACTGGGCCCTAAGAAGAGAAGAGTGGTTTTGCCCCTAGCGTCGGTGGAGGCGATAAGGCTGAAGTCAACTCAAGTAAGTAAACGTTTCCATTGACCTGATCATGAACTTGCTTCATGAACTCGAGTTCGTCCTCGATAATTTGACGTCTGTTCTCGGCGTCAATATGCAGCAGAATTTCCTTGTCTAAATCCTCCAAAACACCAGCAACTTGATCAGTATATAATATCAGTACTATACGTTCAACTATTTTGTTTGACAGAAATTTCTCAGCATGCAACAGGCTTGATGAATCACTTGTTTGTATGAGAGCTTAGAAGCCGCAGCCGCAGCCGCATCAAACTGTTAACGATAGCACAATACGTTTTTATTACGTTTAAGTGTTAAATTTAGAGTAAGTTAGTAACCACGCTATACATGCATGCTACACCCATTATTAACTGGCCTATCTTTCATAAACGGTATGCTAACGTTACCAACACTACAAAGATTTTTTTTTTAAACTATAACCAGAATGATCGTAAACCCTCAAAGCGAACTGGCCGTAAGTTGTGCAAGGTGCGCGTTGCCATGGCAATATAATATTATTGGGGGCCCAAAAATTAAAATGGGTCACGTGACACTGACCACGCGCTTTTAAGGGCAATTTGACATTCGTGTGCTCGAACTTCACATAACCTACCCGCACACAAAATTAGACAACTCTAGCTTCAGCCGTTTAAGAGATATGGGTGGTGCCCACCAAAATTTAAATGGTTTACGTGATCTAACCACGCCCCTTTTAGGGATGGTCTGCCGTCCATGTGCTACGATTAACCTATCTACTATACACTTGAAGTCTCTATCTCCACCCACTACGAAGATATAAAAGACGACACAAATGCTGAAAATGGGGTGCTTTGGGGTATTTAGGGGTCACTCAAGGTCACTGGAAATACCGCCATTCGACAGTGCGCACACGAGTTCCTATTAGCTTTCCATAGTAACTATGACCCTATCATGCACCGTTTCTGAGATACCGGTATAGCGAGATATCGGTCGAAAATCGCCGATTTTAACCTACCCTACGTCCATTTGGCGTTCCCGGTGAGGGTGACGCCGTTAGAATTTCGCCGAGATCTTGGAAGTAAGAAATCTAAGGTCCCGGGCTATCGTACTGCGTTGTTTGTTGTTAGCCGTTTTGGTACAATACTGACGTGTGACGGACGGACAGACAGACGGACAGGCCGACAAACAGACACATGACGACAGCATATGCCGCGCTAGCATAGCGCTGCGCGGTAAAAATGACGAGATCTGTCGAACAGCGAAATGAGCGAATCACTCACTGGTAGGAGTTCATATCAGGTTGAGCTACTTTAGAAACCCTGTGCACATTTCAAAAATTTAAAAGTAACCAATTTAAAAGAATGACGAAAAAGTTGAATCATGCGATGTTGAACGAGGTGCGAAGTAGAGTGGGATGAGGCTAACGTAACGTAGCGTCGCACTCACAATGCGAGCCTGGACGACGGCAGCCTGTAACACGGCCATCTGCTTCTTGTTCTTCTCACGATCAATGTCACACGTGTCGATTCGACGTCTCAGTCGGTTCATCTCTGCCTCGTTGTTTGCTATCTGTCGATGTTGTCGTTCGATCTCGTCTCGCGTGTCCGCTACCGCCATCTTTGCCTCGTCCAACCTCAACAGTAGCCATTCGTGTATTATAACATCATCATCATCATCATCATCATCATCATCAGTGTTCTTTATTAAAAGTTGACATATGCAACTTATGACAAGAATATACAAAAAGCTACAATACAAGTTCACTATAGATAATGGCTGTGATTAATACGAAGACTTATACTACAACATACGAATAATAAAATCACAATCGTTCAAGTCAGCAGTCCCCTTACTGATTAGGCCTAAACCCTATGATGCATCCCATTCCCCGTTGACAGACAGACACGCTACATGACGTCCGCACACATGCACAGAGTATGAGAACGGAAAGGAGAAGGGAAGGAGGAAGAAGGGGAGGAGTGCAGGGGGGTTTAAGGGGAAGGCGCCGTCATTTAAAAACATAAAAGCGTATTAAAATGCACAAAAATGCATCGTTTTCGTTGAAAATAATAAAAAAAATTGCTGGGAGGGGCCTATGCCCCCTCTCCAGCAAATTTTATGCCCCCTTACTAGACTCCGCCCCCTGTGGGGAAGAGGCACCCCTTCCCCAAACTCATCCTCCCTTCGGCTTCTGCCACCCCCGTCAATAAATCCTAAAACCGCCCCTGGAGGAGAGCATGTATATATGTGAACAGTATATATAGCCTAGCTATAGAGTGATGGGTGTGACGGCCTTGTTAATGATATGATTCAATAATGGATGAGTCGAACTGATTCAGCAAGACGCAAACGAACTGCGCGACGCAATCTACCGTGTTGTAATCAACGGTGGGCGTTCTGTACTTGTGATCAACCGATCACGGTCCAACTAGGTTGACAACACTGCGACGGTCTACATGCCGTGGTGAAAAAGCAGAAATAATCGTCTAAGCTCACAGCTTAGGACAGGGCTTCAGAGGAAAGTATCTTTGTGTTTGGGGATACCGGAATTTCCTTATAACTCAGCGTAGAACAAGCCGAGAGAAGCGTTCGTTCCAAAACCAGCTCGATATCTTGAGCTGTTTTGATTTAATACCGACGCGCTACGGACGGCCGACGTCCGCTTGAATGACGGCCAGACACAGGACCATGATACCATTTACCGCGCCAGCACAATAGCGTCGCGCGGTGAAAATTTGAAACGGGTGCACTAGTTTACTTCTGTCTTGTCTCCTCCAGTTGTTTTTCCAGCGAAGCGCAGCGAATTTTCAGACGTGCTTCGTTCTT
>Ga0209780_1000883_pt1 | contig 18096 bp, 17 predicted proteins | sample WorMetexBAHAMAS2_FD_187384 | JGI IMG/M metagenome (GOLD analysis project Ga0209780, IMG submission 187384) | Marine gutless worms symbiont microbial communities from Max Planck institute for Marine Microbiology, Germany - Inanidrilus exumae... | ecosystem: Host-associated > Annelida > Digestive...
AAATTACGATATCTCGGCAACGGTTTGAACAACCTAGTGACTTTTCAGTATTCACTTAATATTTTTAAGCAATACATGTACATCACAACATCAACAGAAAAGAGGATACGGTATTCTGTTACTATGTGCACAATTCAGTATGGACTTGTGAACTCGGCTATGGGGCAGATACCATGTTCCACAGAACGTATTTCTTGTAATAATAATAATTTTATATAGCGCCATAAAGTCCGAAGATGCTAAGATTATTATTAGACCGCATCGCATGCATGATGCACCCACTGCATGAAATGCGGTACATTGCTATACACATGTTGCACGTAGCGTGGTCTGTGTGTCTGTGTGTTGGGCACAAACAGTAGACGGTACCAGCCCTCACAGAACGCAGACGTGAACGCCCGAACGCTAGCACAAGCTACCGACTCTTCTTAGAATGCAGTACACGAGTTTTGTTTTTCTTTTAACAGAAATTGCAGTCATCAGATCCGCGAACGTTACTAAGTAATAATATAATAGTTTTGTTTAGTTTATGTAGAAAATCTAGAAGGTTTTGATCGTTATCGTTTAAACCTTTAGCAAATTAACGACAGCTAGATGACATCATACGTAGCAAAAAAACTACCATAATTGGTGTACCATTGTATTCGCAGTTTACAGCGATTCCTGTCATATTCTAGCCCAGCATATCATTTTCGTTGAAACGTTTACTAAACGTTTAGTACTCCCGTTCAAACGTTCAACACATCAAACGAAAGCGGCATCACTACCGTAGAGAAGGTCCCAACATACAGTCCAAATGTGCTTAGTAAGAAAAACTAAAAACCGGATAGAACTATGGCTCTGACACGGAATGTGGTGGCTCAGAGAGAGGCGTCTGCTACAGACGCCTTTTGTGCGTAATGCCATAGGCGGCGGAGCCAAGAAAAGAGGAGGGCACATTCCCCAATGAAAAGTTGGGGCACCATGCACTTTGCCCTTCCGCCAACTATGACTTCAGTGTATCGTAACAAAACAAAGCATAGCATTTTCGGTATTGTGCTGTGTTTATATTGCCACACGCTGTGTCGTTTTCTTTGTATTGTTTTTAAATGTTGACATTCGACATTGATAAACATAATATAGCCTGTACAGTGCTGATATGCCGTTAAGCTCTTAGTCACTCTGCCTCTGGACCCCATTGGAGGATCTGTTCCAGATTTTGGTAGCAATCCGAGCAGTAGCGACAGTTTGAGAGGCAGGCTCTGTTCCAGACCCCCGTTATAGGGATGTGTGGTCAAAACGGCGACAAGCAAAAACGGCGATAGTCAAATCGGCGACAAACCAAAACGGCGACAAAGCGCACAGCCAGAACGGCGATACCGTGTCAGCTATAGAACGGCGACAAGACATAACGGCGACAAACTATGTGCTCAAACCGGCGAATTATTTTTTGTATTGTATGTCTGCTTTTGGTTACTTGTTACTTGTGACAGACCTAAGTGTGTTGAATGACGTGAAATCGGCGAAATCGTGCGCTATTTACCAGACCAAAAAATAAATAAAATTTCGCCTGCCTCTCAAACTGTGGCTACTGCTCGGATCGCTCCCAAAATCTGTCAGGGCCAGCCGCCAACAATGTGCTCACAGTGCTCCAGATTTAATCAGATTCGGTTCACTTTCGGCGGAGTTTAGCCGAACGCGTGAACACCTTTTTTTGTTCCGTAGAGTATGTCCATGATTCGCCCGAAAATATTATGCTTCACTTCGGGCAAATAAACATGACTACGAGCACGCCGACTCAAACGACATTACCAGCGTTTCACGTCATTATTTGTTCTAATGAGACGACGAAAAGCTGGCAACAATGAAGAATTTCCAGACATTGTCTGAAAGCCATACAAAACATGCTTTTTTATGAAATTTTATCAAAACAGGTCTGTCAAAACTAGGCCTATTAGGTCCTAGCTCGTCACAAGGTTCGCTATACAGATTTCATTTAGGCCTACTACCGGCGTATTTTATAGATAAAATGTAATTGGTAATGCATAACAGCGTAATTTGTTATTCGACGTTTTCGTTTGTCAACGTTTTGACTATTTTTCGCGGTTTTGGTGTCGCCGATTTGACTGTCGCCGTTTCAGCTTGTCGCCGTTCTGACTTTAGACCGTTATAGGCTTGTGCTTGCCATGGTGGCCGATGCCTACCCACCCCAATTAGCGACCCCTTCCACCGCCTATGCCTGGACCCCGCTGGGGGTCCTGATCAAGTTCTTTCTGCATGGTGACCTGCTACCGCTTTTTTTCTCAGCTGTGTGTGAAATGACTATTGCTAATTCATGTTGCAAATAAAATATGTCTATTTATATATCTATATATAGACGGTATTGGCGTTTTGACAACGTTTTGGGCCTTCCTTTAGGCGTACAATTGCATCAAAGCTTTCAGCCTCAGAAAGGCGTTGCCCCCTGACACCCTGACCAGGGGCTGTGCTCTCGCCATGGTGCTCGGTGCCCCCAACCAGTGACCCCTTCCGCCGCCTATGCGTAGTACTGCCACGAAACCCTGTCACACGAAAGCGTTTTAAGTCGAAAGTAATCAATTCCGGCGTAGAAGAAATGTTTAGGTGGTGTAGTGTTGCATGCCTGTATCATTTCGGCGGTGTCTACGTGACGTAGCGACCAGCTTCACGACAGTCAGTGACGGAACCAAGTCGCGACGCCGTCGCTCACGCAAGGTGCCCTTCGCTGATGGTCCTCGGTGACGTGGCAAATTAAGGAGACAAGCCCGGGTTCTAACGTAATTTGACAAGACGTTCGGACCGAGCGTCGGCACGCACAGGGATCGCAGACGCGACTTCAAAACTTCGTTAGAATCGAACACGCCCCCGTGGACTTGCGGACATGGAAAGACTAATGACTGGACGTCCGTCAAGTCAACAGCAGGCTCCGTACCGGCTGCTGCACGAAATGTATCCGTCTCATTAGTCAAATCACTGTTCGTACTGTCGTGAAGAAAGCCCCGACAAGAGCAAGCCTAATCTTTAAATGCTTCCATTCTAGACACCGGGCCAACTACTTAAGGCTTTCACAATCTACGTTAGACCACTATTAGAATACGCCACCCCAGTATGGTCGCCACATACTATCACAAATATAACTAAAATAGAGTCAGTACCGCGATCATTTACAAAAAGATTACCAGGACTAAGCAATCTGCCATGCACAAAACGTCTTGAATTTCTTGGCATAGACAGTCGAGAATTACGTTGGCTGCGCTACGACTTGGTTTTCATATACAAAATGCTATTTGGTTTTGTTGATCTCAAATTCAGTGACTATTTTACATTGAGAGCTAGTAGTACAACCATGATTACAAATTGTTCAAACCTATTCGAGATTGAATGTTCGCAAACATTTCTTTTGCGTAAGAGTTGCTCATATATTTATGGAACAATGTTGAATGTAACATCATAGACTTCAGCAGTCACGTCACTGTTATCTTGCAATCTAAACAGATATATACATTTTTAATTTAGTTTAGTGTACGTTGTTCATTGTTTTAATTTTCACTGTTTACACATATTGAATATTGTATTGTGATTTGTTATGCCATTTGCTTTTATTTCAATAAATCACTGTGAGACTAGCACAAAGTTTTCATGGTATGTTTATTCAAAACAGCGTCACATAAACACGTAAAGCCGAAAACAAACATGCAAACAAACAAACAAACAAGCAAACAAACAAATTAACTAATTGATTAATTTAATAAATAAATAAAATTAATGAAATAAATAAATAAATAAATCAGCAAGAAAACAAACATATAGGGCTTGCTGAATGCGCCTCTAAGCTCCGCCCAGCGTTACATCTTGGCCAGCTAGTTTGTCCGTGACACCACCACACTGCTATTTACTAATATTGATAACAATAATAATGACGTTACGACATTTTAGCACGGTGGCTGAAATAATTTTAATGCCGCGTTGCGTTGCTCTTATCTTATAACTTTCGAAGCTACATTGTCTCTCAAAAAGAATCCTCGGCATTTCTCGCTGTAGGCCTAATTTGAGAATGCACGGTCGGATAATTAGCAGTAGCAACAGCAACAGTACCATGCCAGTGATAAACGTGAAGACTGGACGGGCGACTCTGTACACTGAAAACAAGATGCAGTCGGAGACGGCAGACGTCGCCCCTGGTACCGCCATCTGGCGAAATCGGCGAAACGTACGCATCCTATTTGATTCTGGTCCATTCGCTCCATTATGTGAAACCTTACGTTATCCACAAAACCGGATGTACATTACGTATTGTATTGCCGTCAGAGTCCACGAACACAGCCAACCAACAGGTGCAAAAATTCGGTTGAATTTGGACGTGTGGCTTCTGAAATAAGCGAGCGAAAGATAAAAACAGACAGACATACATACAGACAGACACGCTGATCGCAATACTCCGCACCCCTTCCAGGTGCGACGTAACGATTGACCGTGGATCACGTTCGTCGGAGTTACTTGAAAACGGAGTCTAGTTGTCATACCACAGTGTAGTTGTATAGTAACAGTCTGAATTTTTGATGTGCTATATTTATATAAATTACAGTTTTAGTAACATTGCTATTGGCCTGGCCCACTTGATGCGGAAACTGGAAACTGTCGAGTGACATGTCTAGTTGCAGCGACAGGGATAGAGCGATGACGCAGCTCAGTTCGCCGCATCACCGGCCGTCACGTGACTTCATCAGTCTCGCTTGACATGCATTATGCAACGACATATCGGGCGCACGCGACGCCGGCTGGATTGTCGATCTGTTACATACGCCACGGAAGTCATCGATCGGCAGCGTTGATAATTACACGTCAACGCCACCGATCGACGCCGACGGGTTTGTTTACCAGCTCGAAATGCCCGGATGGACGTCACGTGACCGACTGTCGACGCTGTCGGCTTGCATTAATCCGGTTCAATGTCGGTTTGATCCATTCGCGTATATTAGTGGCCGAAAGGTCGGTCGACGCGCGGCGGGGATGAACCAGACTGTCAGACGATATGCAGCACGACGTAGGATATACCGTGATTCGACGATAACCGATGATGTTCGGTGAACCAAAAACGAGCAACGCAAAAGAGAGATCGCTATGAACGTGACTGCGTTATAATCACGACAGAACGTCAAAACACCGATTCGTGTCTTTTGCCAACCAATGTCGTTCAGACGGACCTAACATGATGCACAAAACATGGCTCCAAAGTACGATGTTAAGCTATTACAATACTGGTCGCTAAGGCTGCGTTATGACAATCTGTATTCGAAAACGATTTTCGCAGCGTCACCTCACCGACGAGTTTGTAATCACGTCGTACTTCGTCGATCCCTCGGCTTATGGTTTTGTTCACACCGGATGTGGTGCGTTGCGGTATGCGGCAAAAACGACCCAACATGCCGCACCGCACTGCGCCGCGCCCGGTGTGAATAATGTCATTGTATTCCATGTAGGCCTATTTGATTAGTCCGGCATTGCCGCATCCGGAACAAACCTTTATGCTCGACGAGCGTGAAACATCGACAAGTTGTGTCCATCCGCCACTGTGGTCCGCGTCCACGACGGTGCGCTGGCGGAGGAATACACGATGTCATCAACAACTTTGGTGATAGTCGAAGTTTGATGATCACAGTTACGGCGCAGTTGACATCAACAAGATTGGTTGCGTGAGAGTCTTTTGATGACACGCACGGCATCGCATGCTTGCTGTGCAACAGTTGAGCCTACTGCAACGATGCGTGTTCAAAAACTATATGCAGGCAGCCAAATAAAACGTGGCAGTTGCTGAAAGTGCTCCTCAAGCTAACATGGGGATCTGTATGCATTTTATGCGTTAGGCCAATTTGTATAGCAACATTTCAACTGATACAAAGAGTCGCGCGGTCTCTCGGCGATAACTGAGCCTCTTGTGCAATCAGGTCGCATGGCTTATGCTTGACTACAGTGAAACATCGAACCGCGTCGTTTGTACGTCAGGCAAGTTTCGATCGATCGCACTCACGCTGTTTCCGTCACAGATTATCTTCCCGATTTTCGTAATTAGACAGTCAAAAACACTGCCCTGTCCGTCCGTCACAAGCCTGTACAGTACCAAAAGCCTGTACCGTACTGTACTAAAACGGCTGACCATAAGATCGTGCAAATAACGCCACATATGAACTCTAATCCAGACGGGGTCATGCAGCCCCAACTAAGTGCCAAATAGGGGGACGGGTATTTCGACAAATATCTCGCTATATCTCAGAAACGGTGCAAGATAGGGACATACAGTTACTATGGAAGGCTAATAGGAATTCGTTTGTGATCTATCGAATGACGCTATTTCTAGCGGCCTTAAGTGATCCAAACTATCCCAAATCACCCCATTTTCCACATTTTGTATCGCCTTTTATATCTTCGTACTGGGTAGAGATAGAGATAGTCGTCTTGGGCATTCGCAGCTGCAACTGGACAATTAAGTTTTTAGAACATACAGTTTGGTTTACATTTCACCGTCGAGAAACTGTTCAATGGCTTCCCTATGAACTTACAAAATTAAAGCCTACCTAGTATACGCAGCAGCAATTGCACTCAAGAAGCGTTACATTTCCTATGCATGCATCTCATGCCACTTTCAGCAAATTCGTAATGGTCTCGGTCGGTTGCAGTGTCAGGACTTGGTTGAATCCAACTCATTTTCGTTGAGTTTGGGGCTAAAATCAATGGCCATTATATAGGCCTGCCAAGGCATGTTGCTGATGCGGGAGCTGCTGCCAGCGATGCAGATTGGTAGAGGCGCGTGTGGTCATCTGGCAAACCACAGCACTAGGACATTGCGCATGTGACATGATGTGAGACCGTCAAGCTTCTGTGCCATAAGACAACCCAGTTCATTAATAATGTAACATGTGGCCAGCCAACGATCTTGATCTAAGTCTGGCAGATCACCACAGCTGGGAATGCGATTTAGGAGTGTGTGTATCAAGTAACAACCTATGGGATGCGGACAAGCTGCCGCAGCGGCTTTTTGACATAGCCTAATATGAATTCCACATTCCAGCACAGCGTGGTGACTGGTGGGTAATCCGAGCAATTGGTGGTGAACATTACTTGAAGCATATCTCAACACAAGTATGAACAATTTTAACAATTCCGGCAATGATGCTTGCCTAAAATTTATGACAAAGTAGGCCTAACTGCCATAGCTGGTTATTCAAGAACCATGCACTTTTGGGGGAAACAACTTAACTTCGATCAGATGCAGGAGTTCCGCATTCTACAGCACAAGTTCATAAAAACCTACGTTAAATTTCATCAGGATTCTGTAGTATACCCAAATTTATTCACATCGGTTCATTTTTGACTAGATTATTTTTTAAAAAATAAAACGCGGACGGTTTTTAGAGACGAGCTATGAGAGATGAGTTAGCTGAACAGCAAGCTACGCGTGCGCAGATAGTCGGACCGCGGTTAGACAAATCGACTCTAAGCCAGGACCGTCGCCGTTCGGCTTAGGTCTCGATAGCGGCCGAACTGATGGCGACCACCGGCATTCCGCCTGAATGCCACTTAAACCGTCTAATTTTCGCGACGCGCGCTACTCCGGGGCGATCCGACGGCGAAATCGACGGTCAGTGAAGCGGCGTTGACAGGCGGCTGTCATGCGCCGGTCGCCCAAAGCCGTCCCATCCGACGGCGATAGGCCCCGACGGGACTTTTTCGCATAAACCCGTCGATTTTTCGTTCAACTACGTGCGCCTTACGTGCAATCTTGTAAGCACGCAACGAGCGTTCGGCATCAATGAGATCCAACGCAACGTACAAACTGCAAACGTGTGTAGAGGAAGCCAATATTATGAAATCCCTCAGTGGCGTATTCACGGAGAAACTAGACCGATTGGCGCACTGAGGGGAGGCTGGACCAGACGGCGCTATCCTCCGACAATCTGCCAACTATCAGGTACGCCACAGACTATCAGACAAGCAAAACGGTTCAACTTCTGTATGGCTCCGCCCAGCTAACATTTTACGGAGGTTTCGCCCATCACCCCGCTAAGAACTCCCCGCCGGTGGCTTGACCCAAGCCGCTAGTCGGCCCTCCATTGCAAAATCCTAGATGCGCCAATGCTCAATTTCTCAGAGTCGCTAAGGTCACGAGGACGCGACATGACGCAGTAATGAACGGCCTGCTCGTTCACGCCGGATGCAGAGTGCGGCATGTGCCGGACTAATCAGATACATGGAATCCAATGGGAGTGTTCACACCGGAGTGACCGGACTCGTTGCAGACTTCTACTTCCAGCGCGATGCGATGCATCGTGCAGCATGTTGCGTCGTTTTTGCCGCATTACGCAAGACGCCAAACCGCAACGCACCGCATCCGGTGTAAACGAACTTTAAGACGGTAAAAACAAGGAAGTAGGCTACGTAGGCCTAGGTCTTGACGCTTAAATGACGTGCGCCAAAACCATGAAAACATAATAGCGGCGCCAGATGAGATGACATTCGTCTTTGGCTGACGAGATGTGTTTCTCAATTTTCCGTTGGAAAGTGTCTGTAATGACAGCCAATTGTCCTTTAGCGCTGGCGACAATCAGTTCCATACTGCGCGCACACGAATATAACAAACACTACGTTGAAAAGTACGAACGTACGTAGCCTATCAGTGTCGTATTGCCAGTAAAACATTTACTGTAATTACATTAATTTATGCAGATTTTTGAAGCAGATTCACTCCCGCCTTTTGTTAACCAATATTTAGCTTAGCACATGCAACTGTCGGGTAACCGGAGATAACTGCGCCGTAAGTAACCGATTCGGAATTTTTCCGATGAAATCTAGAGCATTCTGAATACATTGTGTCGGGGGCTGACCCTGGCAGATTTTGGGCGCGATCAGTGCAGTAGCGACAGCTGGAGAGCCAGGCGAAATTTTTGTCAAGCAACGCACGATATCACCGATTTCAGTCGGCCAAATTTTACGAAATTTGAACGTAGCATGTCGATCGGTGTCGCGATGAAAATGTCCGGAACAGAATTTTGAAAAATTTAGCGCAAGGGGTCGTTTTTTCCAAAATAACGCAAATTTTTTTTAACGTGTTGCGACTTCAAGTCGCCATAACTCCGCAATGATTACAGATAGCCGGAAATTCACTATACCAACATAACCCTCTACTGGATTTATAATTTTACCGTTGGAAGCAATTCAAAGTCACTCCCTTGGACGGTACACTCCGTACAAGAAACCTCCCGAAATTTTCTGCAACGTCCGACACGGGTTGACAACACGGCAGATAACGCTGACATCACTCAGTCGCAGGCAGCCAATCAAGATCGACTATCGAGTCACTTGACACTAGGCCTCGCCGAATGCAGGAAGTAAGCAGCTTGTACACAGATAGCCGAGCGCTTCGAGCCGAATATTGTATTGTGGGCATTTCACACAATACAGATCGTCTACGCTTAGGTTTAGAACTTTACTTTAAAACTAGGCCTATACAGTTTCAGCTACAGATGAAGCCGCCACCTGCATCAGTCGTAGCGCGTTGTGCTTGCGAGTCTACTTGACACAGAAATTCTCTCTGCACCATAACGTACGCCAACTCATTGTCGTCGTTCCTAATTTGTTACCGCGGTTTCATCGGCCGGCAAGTGATGCTCGTGAGGACGACAAGCATTGCTCGCGAAGTACTGCTTCGTGTCGCCTGTTGCAGCAGCCACGTACTCCAGTTGTTGTCATCCGTCTCTCCAACACAGACAATCCTCTCCATGTGGTAGAAGACGCTGCTTCGACTCTTCAGTCGACTCAGCCTCATGATGCACACAATTCACTACTGCAGACCACTTCTACAATCTACACTACCGTGCCTTTTCCCGCCACCTCATTAGTTAGGCCTATCCACTTGACGGTAGGAGGCTGAAGTAGGCCTAGCTTACGGTTTCTTCTTCTATCCCGCCCAGCTCCTGTAATCTTTGGAAGCGTTGATATATTATTAACTGAAAATAAAAATGATAAATTAACGTTTCGTTAGCCACCTCGAGGTTGACAGACGAGTGAACTAGATTAAAATTTTAGGCAAGTACAGGTGGTCTAGGTTGCCTATCTCAAATTTTAAACACGCCACTGGATCAGCCAAACGTTTCCATCGCCTAATATAATAATAAAGCTGCAGCGTCTCTGACAATCTGAAGGTTTTCTTGTGCACCAGACACTCGAACGCAGTTGGCAAGACGTAGAAACCACACGCCAGAACGGCGTGTTTGGAGGAAACTATACTAACTAGTTAACTTTTGCAAGGGTCCGATGCTTTATAATAAAAGAACTCCGCAGACAAGGTAACGGAAATGAGTCAAATGACTTGAACAACGACGAGATTATATCGAAAACTTCGACTGATAAGTAATAACAGCGATAACAAATACAAAGTACAATTTCCAATACATAAAACATCATCAGTATGCCTAGTATTGCCTACATAAAACAAGAAATCCGCGTTTCAGAAGCAGAGGCAGAAAAGTTCAACCTTCTAGCGATGATTCGTTTTGTAACATCAGTGTCTGATGATTTTCAGTAATATAAAAACGAACTGGCTTCAGTTTATCTTCACTGTAAAAGCCGAAGGTTCAAAACAGCAAATATAAAAATTTTATCCGCAAATTCTAAGCCAAGAAGCTAACCATCACATTTGTATTAGTCAGCAGCCTGTCATAAATATAAAAGTCAGCTTCCAGTGCTTAGAATATGCGGATAAAATTTTGATATTTGCTGTTTTAAAGCGGCTGCTTTTACAACGAAGAGAAACTGAACTGAAGCCACTTTTGAACTACGGATCTGACTCACTGACCCTTGACCTGAACCATCGAACCCCAGAGACCCTGGTTCCAAGTCCGCTCAGTCAACTGCATATCACATTAAATGCAAAAAAAAACAACACGAGTTCAGTTCTAACTTCTATGACACGGTCAACATCTAGTAATATATACCTTAAACAGCCCATCTCTATAATTCGTTAAAGGGGCACTGTTGCATCTCCATACTTCCAAAGATAACACAAGGTGTTGCAATAATACTTACGGCTAAACAGAACAAGCAACGTTTGGCTAAGCAGCAGCCGCTACTGCTAAAGCACGGCAGATAAATTTCCAACAGATATGCAGTGGTTAAAGGGTGAAAGTAGGATTTAGCATGTGGCAGAGCTGTGGTATATATGAAGAGCGCGGAGCGCGAGCCTATGGGGGAGCATGGGCGTAGCCCTCAATGGGGTCCGAGGGCAAAGCTGCTGAATGCATTGAATACAAGCTCCTGTCACTTAGGCCTACCTCAAAAGTCCTCAGTGAAAAATAAGTGTCAAAGCCAAATGTCGGTTTATTCACAGACGTCGGAGCTGACTTTCAGACCTGTAGACATGTAATCTGACGTAGATTATATGTCAAGATCCTCTTTCTGAAAAAGGTTATATCATCACATATGCTTTCTGAGAAGTGGTGACTGATCGATGACAGGGTTAACTTTTAGGCACAGAAACTACTGATTACAATACTTTTGTTAAAATCAAACAACAAACACCAACCATCACCCACAACTACAGCAGTTTACTACTGGCCCGCCTAATGGGACAGTACTGTTATGCTCGCTGGCATCTTTCGGCATCGTCTGTAATGCTGTCGGCGGGCGGGCGGGCCGCCGGGAGGTCGGGTGACCGAAACTGCACTGCGGGCCAGTACGGTTACGTCCCATTAGGGCGACACCTTGTTTACTAATCAAATGTTTCCTATAGGCTAATTGAAACATCCGACTAGAGATAACTACATATGTGAGCAAGCGCTGTCTCCACAGCATGTTTGAAGTTGATGAGCCACAATGTGATCTGCACACGTGTAGTACACAGAATACATATAATTACTTTCTGTATTTTGAGAAATGACTCACCCTGCATGTTGTACAACCAACTGGATGGCTGAAAACACTAATCAGCTTCATGCAAGACACAATGCTGGCAGTAATGTATCACCAAAGTCACTGACAAAGTCCACGTACATTAGTACATGAAACAAACAAAGTAAACGGCCAACTTCAAGCGCATGTCGACATCACAGCATCACGATACACGTCTCTCTGACGGACGACAACGTCAATCATGGACAAGCAGATACAACCATACAAATCTTATCAGTCGTTCTCATAAAACCATTGCGTGATTTTCCCAAAAAAACATACCACTAAATGGAATGCGAATATTGTCACGGTCAGTCTATGGACACAGTCTCTCATACACCCAGCCATCATCACCTTGTTTCGTGACGGATGGATCAATGACTTCACCCGGCTGCGGACGACGGAAGACTATGCGGTCATGTAAACGATCCGACTGGCCTTGCCAGAACTCCACAGACGTCGGACGTACCAAATAACCACCCCTGCACATACACCAATCAACAACATGCTGCTGTTTCAATTATGTAAAGATTATTACTGGCCCGCCTACACAGTGTAGGGGGGACAGACTGGGAACGGTCGCTGGCGTCTATCGTCGTCTGTAACAGGGCGCATATGCAACATAACTCACTAGGGGCAGCATGCGGCAAGCCAGTAGTGTTACGCACCCATTAGGCACATATGTACTCTCATAAAATTTGTCTACTTATCACTAAAAAGCAAAATAGTTCTGGACACCATGTACATCTTTGTGTTAAGTGGCAAATGCCAGTCAAATTAGTGTCTATTTAGATGCGCTCATGGCATGGCTGAAATATGACTAGACAGACATGTCACATTAAAGGGCCATTATGGGTTGTTGTTGTTACTGTTGTCACAGTATGGCATAGAAACATGCAACTCCGCACATCTCTGATCACCACACAAACAACACCCACCTACATTATCTAGTGAAAACAATGTTAGTAGTAGTAGTAGCAGTAGTGTACTGTGAACCAGTGCAAATTGGACTAACATTACATCTTACCAGAACTCAGGCTTTGGGATGGCCTGAGCTTCATCAGGATACTGCTTCATCAGATCTTGACGCTTGGCCTCCAGCTCCTAACGTAATGACAACGATACACATAAACATATACAAACTCACATGCAGTACCACACATGTTGTCATAACAGTGCAGTCGGCTGGACCATTGTGTCATTTCAGAATGACCTTGACAGACAATGCATTTCCATAGATTAGCAGGTGGGAGGTTACTTTCAGACTGAATATGACCAGTCACATGCAACTTGGAGCATGTTTTCAAGTACGATCAGGAAAGCACTTCTCCTTCTTGTGTAAGCATCAAGAGCCATAATTGGTCAGCCAAGCAATGGCTTCATCGTCAGCAGAGTGTAGCTGAGACAAGCCGCCATTTAACTTGGTCAGAGGACAAGAGGCGACAATGTGAGACATCGTTTGTTTCTCACCGCAGGGACACAAATCAGTGGCTGCCTGATTCCATAACTTCTTACAGAAACCAGAGTGACCATGCGCACTCGGTTGTCGGATTGTGTCATACTTGAGGGGCGGTGAATGGCCTACACAGAGCCGTTGGGCCGTTATACAACTACCGTACTCACTGACACAAAATGAGTAATGAATGATAATTAATAAATTCCAACGATGGTCCTGCATATAGTGTATGAGCGATTGCATCAATGAAATCACTCAGCGTGTTTACTAATTAAATACGACAATAACAACTTTACGACAAGTAAACTTTAATAAAAAATATCGGAAGTAAACCGAAAAAATGTCACTAATTATGCCATCACTCATCAGTCGATCGTGCTAATCACCTGTCATCTTCATCTACAAAGGTCCAGTAAGTAATAACTTAAGTAAGTAAGCAAACTGAACGTGAAAATGCATCACTGAAATCAACACTCAACAGGCCTGTGTAACTGTCCAAAGGGACTGAGTGTCACAATTACAACAGCAATACAGACTTACGGAATTTGGCCATTGTCGCGGAATTTCCATGTTTACACGAAATTCCGTGGAAACACGGAAATTCTGCGGTAACGGCCAAATTCCATGGCTCGGCTCGAAATTCCGTGGCTCACAGAAAACTGTGGGCCCTACCCATCAGCATTTTCACTGACCAGCTGCAGTCGTTCCTTCAGTGCTCTCACACTGTCAGCTGACTGACATGAAGGATATACAGTCCGGAAAAGCTGCTCCACACATCCCAGAGGCTGGCTACCGGGATACGAGACCTAACCTGCAGTAACCATTAACCTGCAAGGCCATTGCGACAACAACAGGAGCTTGGACGGTTCAGTTGGATTGAAACAACAATACAATATAGGTTATATCGTGCCTTTAAAGCAATAATTTACCGTGAAAACCTATATATTAACAGACAATAGTTTTCAGTAGAGCAGTTCACAAGAAGCTCAGCTATCACAGAGGAACCGTGCGATGCACTATGTCTGTTGAAATCTTGTCTGCACACTGTATGAGAAAATCACATTTGGCAAGGTATGCAGCAGACAAATTACCTTGAAGGTCACTAAAGGTCATCCGAATTGCCGCTTTTTGATAAGCCACACACCATACCCTATTAGTGGTCTGTAGTAACAATAACTCCATCTTGCAAGTTGCACCGTTTTCGACATACTGCCACATTTAGAGTGTAAGTGGCTAGGTGTAAAATTGAGAAGTCCTACAATACGATTTCCTAGTAGTCAAATGCACTGATACTCCTCAATATCAATCAGCATAGGAAATCTGACGTGACTAGCTTTACCGGTTCCGAAGATATGATTACAGGCAAAAATTGGTCACGTGACCCTAACCATGCCCATTATGGAGTAGTTTGTCATCCCATGGCTAACATGTAATATATTCTACCCACAAACAAAATTTGCCGACTCTAGTTTCAGCTGTTCCGGAGACACTCAAACAATGAAAATGAATTAATTCACTAACTCTAAATTAAACAAACGATATGATTAACAGTCTGCAAGGGACCCCAACAATAGGAGGTAGTTGTTGTATCTGCAGTTCAGCTTTGACTGACTTGCCATTGTGACAGTCAGTAAAGATCAGTTATGTGATACAGCAACAATGAGTCGGTTGACCTCGCGGCTACCAACAACGCTGCTCTGGCTGCTCACACATGCACTGAACTGACTTAAACGTGGACGAGAATGAAAATACTCCACTGTTTCTTCTTCCGACAACTTCTCCACCATTCCTTCAACACGAACCTGTAGCACACGACTGTATTTCTCCACTGCTGATGCTAGCTGACAGAAAACGTTCCCCCATGGACGACGAGCTAGCACAATCTTTGTAAACTCTATGATGTAACGATGACATTGAGAATTTATCCAGAGTGTGTTTCTTTATTTTAGCACTAGAAAAACGTCAAAATAAAACTCCTGATTCCTGACATATATAAATAAATATAAAATAAATTGAAAAAACTGGCCAGTAAACATAAGGGTGGCAGATGTATAGTTCTAAAATGGCAAATATCACTTAGAAATAACGTTAAGCATGTGCTTACTAGCAGTCATTCAAGTCATGTGAAAAAAATTTCATAACTCACTGTGAATGTGACTGTAGTGTGGAATAAATGGCCATAGCAATAATTACCAGTGCAAGTCAGATTCATCAATTGCCACATGACTGTAGAAACTAAGAAGGCTAACTCTCAATGTTACTTAATTCCAAAAATTTTGCAGTTTTCCTTAATAAATGGAACAACTGTACGAAGATATGACAAAATTTTGGAATTTATTTTTAACCATTTTAACCATATGGATTGGGCCTCCTTATCTATATACATCATTCGTACACAAAAGGCTGAGCAAAAGTGGGTCCAGGATAAATGACGTTTGTCTACTTACACGCCATATTTTAATTAAGTTCTCGTGCATTACAAGATACTAAGCTCAGTTTTACATACAACTAACAGCAACAATCATGCAATGCACTGAAAGCCAAACCATCTCTATGTCACTACCACCTAAGTAAGTAAGTAAGTAAGTAATAACATTTACGAAATGCCATTAGTCACATAAGTGAATTACAGGTGCTGGAGTTTGCTGCTAGGGAGCATTAACAGCTGCTTGGAAAATGTTTTAAGGTGGCACCAAAAAGTTTTAAAAGTATCGATAGAATGGATGACTCAGGAAGGGAGTTCCAAATAATTAGGGGCAGCTGCATGAAAAGAGTGAAAACTAATAATACGATTACTGCGATAATCTTGTAAGATGTTAGAAGAAGAAGATGACCTAAGAACATGGGAATGATGGTAAGAAAGGTGAGAAATAACAAGGCAAGAGAGGTAGAGTGGGATTTCATTATGCATAGCCTTGAAAGAAAGAGAAAGCAAGAGAAGCAAGCTAGAACTTAATGCACCATTGAATTGACAAAGTGTGTCAACAAAGAACAGATGTCATGGCTTTTGTGTTACAACCTCCATTCTAATGCCCGTTTTCCTCACTTTCCCGCAGTTTTCTTTCTTCATTGGTTCCGGCAGACAACCACTATGGATAAGTGGCCGTGGTGACATTTGCTTAGTACCGCCACGGCTGTAAACGAGATCCTACCACTTGCTGTCGCCAGTGTCGGACAATGCTGGACAGTGGGCACAACGCAGAACTGGCTGACGACAGACGTCTACAAATGTCAGCACGGACGCTGAAGTGGGTCATACGTCTTTCTTGTCACGCAACCGACCGTGTCAAATCACGAAAGGAAACTCACAACACTGACCCTGAAATCAATCATCCAATGGTCTCATCTTTTCTTCAGCCACCATCAGACTCAAGGGAAGCGGCACTGCTCCCTTCACACCAGTTGACCTGAAAAATGTGATTATATTAACGATAAAAATGTTAACAGCTAGTCTTCTGAAAGCCAAATGTTCAGTATACCATTTTTGTCAGTGGCTCCCAATAAAACATTAGAGATGCATGCGGGTTTTCAGTCTGTAACAGACACAAGTAAACGTCAAACAACAGCAAGTTTACAACAATTTTATAATGATGATGATGATGACAATAATAATAATAACAAGTGGTCAAAAAAATTTGACAAAAAGCCGCAATCGCATGTCGTGCTGGTATTGAGAACTGAATAATCTGTTTTGCTGCATACACCACAGCAGAGACTCCCAATGCTTTTCAATGGGCCAGACAACTTCCAAAATTTCCCTTTCCTGTGGGTTATCTTGACCCCATCTAACACATTTCCTTAGGCCCACCCGAGTCAGCCACATGGCATCTCGATAGGTCCAGCCGTTTTTACAGGGCTCATCCATGTGACCAACAGACAGACAGGCAGACAGACAAAGAAGATGCTACATGCAACATTTGCAGCAATAGGCTGCACCAAAGCAATGCACGTGATGCGGCCTAATACTATAAATTAGCCCCATACGGGAATGACAGTCGATTCCTACTTATTGCCAACTTCAAAGTCACGTGACACAAAAACTAGGAAAAAAATCAAAAATCCGGCCCCGATAAGCTTTAGGTATTGTGCCCTAATTTAAAAAATCTGTGGTCATTTTCCAGCCCCCATTAAAAATGGGGAAGGAGATAGCCTTTAAAATGGTCAAATTTCCGACTTTTGAAAGCTCGTGACCTTGACCTTGACCTTGGATCGGGTCATACTGCATACCGCCATGCATCACTCGTCGACCTCTACCTACACACCAAACTTCATTAAAATCGAAGAAACTTTTTGTGGACGGACGGATGTACAGATGGACATTTGAGACCTGCTTTATTACGTCGACTCAGAGGAGTCGACCTAAAAATAAGTAACGGCTTCCCATACTCGTTACTGAGCATTAGGCCCGGAGCTGATCATGGTGTAGAGGCAGCCCGGAGGTCATCCACCCGGCAGTAGGCTGCCATTACTTTCTGCTAGGCCTGTGGTTACCTTCCCAGCCGCACAGCATCACCGTCCCTTGGCCGATACCAAGTTATACTGCTTGGTGATAGAGGCACACAGAATGTGAAGTTGTGAACAACTTGCCCAAGGTTGTTATGCAGCTTATGCAACTTTTGCCCCGAGTAGGATTTGAACCCACGACCTGTTGATCACAAGTCCAATGCTCTACCCGTTGCGACACCGCGACACCTAATAATACC
>Ga0209780_1000884_pt1 | contig 18087 bp, 13 predicted proteins | sample WorMetexBAHAMAS2_FD_187384 | JGI IMG/M metagenome (GOLD analysis project Ga0209780, IMG submission 187384) | Marine gutless worms symbiont microbial communities from Max Planck institute for Marine Microbiology, Germany - Inanidrilus exumae... | ecosystem: Host-associated > Annelida > Digestive...
GGTTAATATATCGCTGGCCTTCCTTCGCTGGGTAGGGATAGCTCTCCACCCCTGACCTTTTGTCTCTGATATAGCCATATTTGAACTAATCTTTTTTTACTTAAGATGTAAACCATGATGTAAACACTAACATTTAATATTTAATTGCTTTACAAGCAAGAAGGTCGGTTTAATTGTCGCAATTACACAACGATAATAATAAGAGAATGGCAAGTGTTTTTGTTTTGAGCAGTTACAATGCCATAGTGGCAGGGTTAGTGAACAGACGAAGAAGCGTGTACCAAATTTCAATTGCTTTTTGTGCAGTTTTGGCGAAGACAGCCGCTCATCTATGAGACTGACGGATTTAACTTCAGTTTTAAACTATTGTTTAAAACTGTAGTTTAAAACCGAAGTTAATTGAACATCAGTTTAAAACCGGACTTTACCATTTGGTTTATGCTTGGGTTTATAACTTTAGTTTAAAACTTAAGTTTAAGCAAAAGATAAAGTCACCTATTCAGTTTTTTCTGCCTGGCTGTTTGTCATCAGGATAATTAAAAATATTGTGGATGGATTTTCTTGAAATTTGGGGAAATTTTCACCTTCAGTAAATTTGATTTTTAAGCTGGTACTAAAAGTTGAGTATTCTGCATACTTTTTGATTTTTGCTGTTATGATTGGCTGGAAAGAACGTATCAAAGTGGCCCATTTTGTGTCAAGTAGGACATAAAACTCCAACTCAGTACTCAGTACTATAGGTAGAGCTAACTGAACAGTGAAGATATCTGAATGATATGGGTATCTTCCAGTTGGGCTTGTTGCATTGTGTTAGATATGTTTGTCCAAAATAATGTAGCAACAGGCCGCATTGCCATCTTGTCACCCCTCGCAGTGGCGTATGGATTCATTGAATCTGGACCACCATCTGATACATGGTTTTTTGGACCCGCGTGAGTCAACCCCAAAAAGGCATCCCATTTTTTACAGCTCACCTGTGAACCCAACACACACATCTGTAACAATAGGCCACATCTATGCACTGCATGCAACCGATGCAGCTTAAAAATTGCAGTGACTTTCAAATACCATTGTAGGTAAGGTTGGGCAGTTCGATCTGCTGTTCACAAGGGGTACTCTTGTTGGTCTGGGTTCTCCTAATAAGGGCTTTCACCCACAACTTTACCTGGAACTTGGGACTGTCCATTGTTTGGCTTGTTAGGTCGATTCTTCTGAGTTGACCTAATAAAGTAGGTCTCACGTACATACGTCTGTCCACCCACAATAAGTTTCTTCGATTTCTATGAAATTTGGCAACGTAGGTAGAGGTCGAAGAGTAATGCACGACGGTATGCAGTGTGACCCGATCCAAGGTCAAGGTTAAGGTCGCGATCTCTTGAAAGTTGGAAATCCTTCCATTTTCAAACAGTATCTCCTTTGCCATTTACAATGGGGGCTGGCAACTGACCACTGATTCTTAAACTAGGGCACAATATCTAAATTTGATCGGGCCAAATTTTTGATATTCGTCCTAGTTTTTGTACCACTTGACTATGAACTTAGCAGAAACGTCAGTTGTGAAGTGTCGACCATCAGTCCCACATGGGGCTAATTTATTGTTGCTACACATGCTTTAGCTCCTTGTAACTGTTAATCTTTATGCGTACGAAAAATGCAAGTTAAATCACACTACACTACAAATAATTGATACTGTCAACATGATTTTCATTTAGTATGGTTTTGATTGAGGTGTATTTTATTTACGTTATTTGGTTATTTGTTTGTCATAAACAGTGGATGCTAAACTCTGCAGTCGACAGCAAGAACTTTGTCGCATGGAACGGGAGTTGGATAGAACGAGTAAGGAACTGGAAGAAATTGCCGATGCTAAACAGCGTCTGCAGTTGGCTAAGTCTGACTTGCAAAATGCAGTTGCTAAGACAGTTACTGGAGTATGTGTTCAGTTGGATGTTGTGAAATTTAATGTTTAATTTATTTCACTTGTATTAATGAGTGATTAAAAATCAGGAAACTGTATTTGAATCGCATTGAACTCAAGTTATAAGTTGCTATGCGGAGCATTTAAAATGTGGTACATTTAAGTACTATTGCGTTTTTAAACCTGGCATGAATTTGTTGAGCATCAATAATAACAAGTCAAAAAACAAGTGTGAAATAAAATTACTAGCTTTTACGGCATATTTTATTGAGCAAGACGTTATTGTGGATGGCGCTAATGGAGCGGGGTTGGTTAGGTCAGTGTTTACAGTGGTTTAACACTGTTGCTTGGGTGAAGAGTGTCCAGCCTATAAGGGGATGGAGGAGGCAGGTCTGGTACCGCGGGTGGGAGGTCCCCGGATGCTGCTTTTGGGTTTTACCTAAGAGAAGCATTCCAAATTCAGACCAACACAAAAAAGATATTATACACTGAGAGTCGTTAGGCACTGATATGTTATAGGATAAGGAACTGAAGAACAGCAATTACACAAGATATCACATTGAACTGATAAATAGGTCTTGTGGTCGTTGGTTAGTTTCCACCCTGTTGTAGGTGCTAACGTAATAACTTAAATGAGTCTCCCTTATTCTTTCCCATTATGGGTCGTTGTTGAACAAAAAGGCAACGAGGTTAGGAGGTTACTGTATCATTTCCATCTTTAACCTGTCAGAGATAAATCTCCACCCAAGACCTTGTCCCTGATATACCCTATTTTTGTGCTGAAAGGGTACGTTAATCTCCCAACCAACCAACCAACCATCCGGCCTATAAAAACCCGCACCATTTATCCCAAAGGCCGTGTTTTGGAACAGATGAAGTAAGTAAATCATTGTGGCAACAGCCAACCCAGGTTTATCCGGAAATGCAGTTGAAACAATGCGTGCTGTAATGGGTTGTTTGGACGGATGTCAAAGATCTTTGTGTGCGTAAATGTAATTTTAAACGTTGGGTGGATTTTGTGCGTGCAGTTACGACAGTTACGTGCTGAGTCGAAGCAGCTTGGATCACAGTTGTGCGATATACAGCATGACATGATATGTGAAGAACAAGATTTAGCTGTTGTGCATACACGGCTACAGCAAATGAATCCTGAAGATCCTCAATATGTACGTATTAGTGTACCATCTGCAAATAATCGTCACTGTGTTAGTACAATTTTAGTTTTTATTCTCTTATTTTTGTCAAATGAGCCTCGGGATGCAATCCAGCATACTGAATGTCTGTTTCAAGCCAGGATAACTTGGGAGGGTGGCAGCAGGAAGGGCATCTGTTGTAAAAATGGTGAGGATGATGAAGGCAGTTTAAACGAATTGGCATTAGTTTGGATCATCAGTGTGGATGGCAGGAGCGTATGCTTCACTTGCTCTGAACAACACGAAACATATGGCAGGACTCTAACTGTTATTTCGGTGGCCCGGCGTTGTTCCAGGCCACCTGTTGCCACGTAGCATTGGGTCCAGCTGTTTTGTGACTCGCGTGACACTGGCTCTTACTTTGGGTTCCTTGACAGTGGCATTGGGGGCGCTTGCGGCGTGTTCCTGCCATCTACTTTATGGTAGTGGCTCTGGGTTGGTTGTTCACAAAAAGACCGTTAATTGGTCGTTGTTGTTGTTGTTTCAGATTATTGTTAGTTTGTTTTGCCTATAAGAAATGTAACTTTATGTCATGATAAACATACAGTCTTGACTGCCGGTTTACATTTTACTGTTAGAACTACTTATTAATGTTGTTTGATTCTGTTATCTGCTTTTATATTTATGAGTCATGAATGTATAACCTTACCATATCCATAGATCATGTCGACAAAAAGATGGCACCTCCCAAACTATTGTTAATAATTTTGACAAGATATTATTTTGTTTATGGCTATATAATTTTTTATTATTAAATCTTGGTTTCTGTGTGTCAGTATTGCATTGACATATACACATATACGAAAAGAGATGATGATAAAGTGATGACGTAAAAGTCTGAACTGGGTCTTTAAGTGATGACTAGCATTGTACCGTAGCCTCTGACCTTTAGCAGTGAGGATTGATGAAAGCAAGGCATGTACGAAGCATTGTGGTGATGACTTTAACGTCCGTCATTCTTATCACGATAAACGTGAAATATTGAAATATGAAATATTGTTTTACAGAATTTAGTACAGAAAGACGTGTCCCATAGAGAGCAACGTCTGAATGAGATGCGGAACAACTTTCAAACGACTGATGCACAGTTGCAGACCTGCTTAGCATCTATTGTTCACGAGGCCGAGCAGTTACAGCAGCTAGATCGGCAACTGTCGGTGGTTGACACTTCTGCTGGTACGGTCACTGTGCTATATTTACATTAGTTTCTACTGTTATGTCTCTGCAAGAGTTGACTAGTGTTTTTATTATTACTGGCCCGCCTACATATGGTGTAGGGCGGCCAGACTAGTAATGGTTGCTGGCGTCTGTCATTATCTGTTGTCTGTCGGCATCTGTAACACTCGCATATGCAACGTAACATACCAGAGGCAGCACGCGGCGGGCCAGTAGTGTTACGTCCCGTTAGGTCGACACTTTGTTTTGTCCATCTTGACGTCAGCTCGTGTGTGATTGAGTAAATAAATAATGCTTTTGCTGTTGTATAGTGTGGTGTCATCATTTAGTCTGGACTTAATGAATGTGATTTAAAACTGAAGACATTTCTTTGCACAAGAATTTGACTACTACTGACTCTTTGTGTTGTTAGTTTAATTTTATTTTTTTTATCAGTTTTTACCACGCATCCACATGCTACTGCACTATATGCTGTGGACTTGTTTCCGTCTGTCTGTCTGACATTTCTTCACTGTTGTGTTAAAATGTTTAAAGGTGGGTTCATACGCCATACAAATAACGTCGTGCCTGAGAACTCTAATTTTCTAATGCCAAAGATCTTAGCGAAATTCCAATGGGGGTCATTCCCAATGGGACACCAAATACATTGGGGGTAGGTTGAAATCGGCAATTTTTGACCATTATCTTGCTATATCTCAGAAACATTGATTTATAGTCCTACAGTGAAGTTTTCTTGTCCTGTCTTGTTGCACAGAGTTGCTGACAGAGGAACAGCAGCAGGATTTAAAGGCCGCAGTTGATGGACTGAACACATATGTGAGCAGCATCCAGGAGAATGCTGAGAGAGAGCGAGAACAGTTAGCAGCTTTGGTACAAGAGCGTGGACAAATGATGCAGCAAATGAAAGAAATGGAGTTGTTAACTGAATCAACTCACCGTCAACAGTCAGAGATTGCTGCACTTCAGCAGGTCTCTGTGTGTCTAATGTTGGTGTAAGATCCTGGCATCGAAGCCTCGAAGGAATTGCTTGTGATATGATACAATACAGATAGATGATTAAGAGACAAAAGATATCTGTTTATATTTGTGCCTTTGCCACCAAACAGTGTTTGTAAAGGCATTGTGTTTGCCAGCTGTTTGTCTGCTGCGTTCGTTCATCTGTTCGTTCGTTTGTTCATCCAAACAGATCTTGTTACCATTATATCTCATGAACTGCTGGAGCAGTATTGATGAAACTTACAGAGAATATACTGTACCCTCTACTGATGACGTGATTAGATTCTGGAGGTCAAAGGTCGAGGTCACATCAGGCCGTTGAGGTGGCGAAGGCATCCATGTTGATGCCGATGCATGAGTCTGTGTTCTAGTTTAATTCTGCAATACTGCTGGTTGCAGAAATCTTGCATAGAAAATCTATGAAATCTCGGTAATTTTGGCATATGTGGTCCAGTCTTCCATGCCAAATAGTCCTGATATGATGTGCACTTATTACAAAAAATTCGTATTGTAATACAAAAGTTGCTTGTCGCTCTTTGAGCCGAATTTTTGATAAATTGTACATTATGAGTTTGAGAGATTTTGTGGTTTTGTGTGGTGGAAAGTCATATTTTATAATTTATAAATGTGTAGCAGTGGTATTATGAGTTGTTATTTCTGTGAGGACATTGTACAGTCCGTCAGTTGAATGTCATATGTTTGTAGCATATTGGCAATCTTGAAGGGTCTATGCGAGACACACTTCAGTTGAATGAGTCACTAAAGTTACAGTTAAGTAAATCACAAGCTGAACGAGTCACAGATCCAGACACCCTGAAGAAGTTGCAGAATTCTCAACAAGAATTGAAAGAACTGCATCGAGAACTTGTGCAGGCACGGCAGCAGCATGAGGTCTGAAATTTAAAGAAAATATTTTATGAAAGCAAATTTGTGTATTTGATTAAGTTTAAGTAAATTGAGTGTTTTGACACCATTGCTTGGGCTACAAGAAGGACATTTTGTCCTTATAGCCTGCTGCAGTTATTCTCAGAGGTTGAATGGGTGTGTACGTGTGTGCGAATTCATACTATACTGACAATATCAATATCATGCTTCTTTGTTTAATTATTAATATGGTGAGTTTTCCTGTATGTACTTTGACAGATGTAGTATTGTATTTTGCAAGGTACTGTGATAAAACTGCTTACTTGTCATTCTGACTGGAAATGGACGTAAACACATATATTTGTACTGCAGTCTGTACAAAACACATATTTATCAGCTGTGTATCTAAATATCGTTCTTTGTCATTGGTTGGTAGGCGGAAAAAGAGTCTTACGCCAGAAAGTTAGAAAGGGAATCAAAACTAGTCAATCAGTTGAGACATGAGATGAGCAGCGTGGATAAAAAAGAGCAAGAGATTCGTGACCTGCATCAACAACTGACTGACCTTCAGGTCTTTTGCTGTTAATGTACACTGTGTCTCATAAAAAACACCTCCAACATTTTTATCTGTAACTTGAGCAAACATTTTCCGATTTGAATAATTTTTGGCACAAATATTACTTTGAGATTAGGCAATCAAAAGATGGTTTATTTTCCCACCTCACCTAAACAATGTTATTGCACTACCTTGCAAAACAGACTAACGCAGAAATTGCATCTTTTCGTGTAATTATTTTATTAAAAACTTCAAAAACACATTGTGCATAGACTGTCTGTTATCAAAGCAGCCTACAGCAGATGTTCGAAGTGTCCTCCGCGCGAGCACATTCTTGCAGACACTTTCTCCACTCGCTGACAGCAGCGTCGACAGCACTTTGCTGCAGACCGCTCCAAACGTCAACCAGTCACTGCTTGAGTTCGTTGATATTGTGGATCTGCATCTCGTGCACATGCTGCTGCGTGATTCTCCAATTCTTGTAATCAATGTGGTTCAGGTTCGGACTGTTGGGGCCATAGCTCTGGAGAAATGAAATCAGGTGTTTCAAGCTGTAGGAGTTCAATTGTGTCATGCGCCCGATGCGCAGGTGCACTGTCCTTCTGAAAGACTAAATTGTCACTAGCAGCATAATTATCTGATAGCAGGTAACATCTGCTGCGATTGAAAAATATCCCGGTAATACTTGCCATTGACTTTTACCCCAGGTTCAGTGAAGGAAAGCCCAGCAACGCCCATTTTTGACACTGTAACCATAATCATGACATTGAGTGAAAAGATGCAGTTTTTGTGTTTGTCTGTTTTGCAAGGTAATGCAGAAACACTGTTTAGGTGAGGTGGGAAAATAAAGCACCTTTTGATTGCCTAATCTCTAAGTAATATTTGTGCCAAAAATTAATGAAATCGGAAAATGTTATAGCAAAAAATATCGGGGTTGTTTTTTCTGAGACATAGTGTAGTTACTAGCATACACTGTGTATGGTATATATAAGGTTGTTGCATTAATTGGTTTATGTATCTTTTTGTGCATTAAAAAACAAAACGCTGCAGAGTGTGCCATAAAAACATATATGTACATTTTGAACCAGTAAGCTCGGAGGAATCTTGAGATCTAATGCTTGTGGTTCAAACCCAATATGATCGAAAATCCTCAAGAAAAAACCCTGTTGCTTAGACTACCAATTTACGTTGTTATGCCTTCGCCACTTGACAGAAGACATTATGTTTTCGGGCTGTCAGTCAAAATATCGACAACCAACATTGTTACAGTATTGAACGGAACACGGAGCAGTAACCCCCAGCCAGGAAGAGTCACTCACTGGCATCATCTTTTCTTGATTCACTAACTGAATTATGAGGGTCGGGATGTCGCACAGCCTTTACGTCAGCTTGCCGACAATAGTTCCACATCTCTGCTGCTATCACATGCTGTGAAGTATATCTGGCAGAGGACTAGTCTTGAAGATATCATTCTCATGGTTCCTTAGTAAGTGGGACTGGGTATATGATTAGTGCTATTATGGTTGATTGCAGGCAGCAAATGTTCATCTTCAAGACCAGCTGTATGCAGCACAGAAACAGCTGATGCAGCAGCAGCCGCCAAACATTGTTGATGTACAAGCGCTGAAGAAACGTCTTGAAGATGTCAACAAAGCTCTGCTTGCCTATCGTCATGTAAGCCACTGTTACATATAGACCTGTGTTTTTTCAGTTTGTTGAGTTTAGATTTCTTTGGTCGTCAGCGTCTTAAGTGTAGAATTTTCAGCTGTCTTGTTTGGTTTCATATTCCAAATTAGGAATAATCTGATTAGATGGCATCTGAAGAAATTGAGTTTTTTTGTGTTTAGAGCAAACGTATTTAAGCAAAACGAACGTGAATTAATGCAGGCTGATACACACTTCTCGTATTTTCCACAAAAATCGAAAGATACAGCTTAGTACAAGCAGTGGTGGGTGACAGCAGCATATTACCCTTTCACCTCCACCATTGTACTGGCCAGTAGAACCAAGTGTATATATCTACTAGACCACTTGGCAAGTCTTATAACTGTATGATCCCACTACTGACTGGTGCTTCTGTGTTTGTTTCCTCTTCCCATCTCAACAGTGGTGGCTTGGTTTAGTGGTATAATATGGCATTGGTCACATCAGCGAAGTTACACTACGTCGAGCCCATGGGTGACCATTTGCGGTTATGCTGTCTTGGCACGTAACCAGCCATTGGAGCCAACCCAGCCCCTAGCTGTCAGTCAGACGGAAAGTGACTACTGGTTTTAAAGCATTGGCAGTGTGCTGGGTGGCCGGAGAGGTAACCATTGGTCAGATGTCACACTGACCGTGTGTCACAGACTTTGTGGTATATCTGCCTTTGGGTTCAGTGGCCACACCTACACTGCTCTAAGCACTGTCGCACCCTTTACCTTTACTCTTTTCTTCACAGGCAATCCCAATATGCATGACATGCACGAGATTGCTTTGTGGAGAGGTGACTTAAGTACGGTTGCGGTTTGGCGTAGTGGTAACGTGTTGGTCTCGAAACTCTCGATCAATGAGGTTTACCTACACTGAGTCTGGTTATTACTGGGATGGGTGACCATGTATGGAGGCAGCACTTTATTTCAGTATGTAACCAACCAACCACGTTAACTCAGACTTCTACCCTCCGTGGGACGGTAAAATGAGTACCAGCCAAAGGGCGGTGATGTTCTGTGGCTGGGGAGTAAAGGCAGGCATGGTGTAATTTGCAGGTAAAACTGTGATCCAAATCCAATTCAAATCTGAGTGCATTAGAGGTAGTTATGATGATGCGCTATACAAATCGATGCATACTTTACTTTACAGTTGATCATGTGAATGTGACTATGATGAAAAACTTGTGAATTCAGGAACCAGGCAAACCAAATGGAGTGAAGTGTCACAATCGAGCACATGATCTTGGAGATCGTATTGAGCAAGTGTTATCTGAGCTTCAAGACACTGTGGAAGACAAGATTGGTACAACACAAGCACAACTGCAAGATGCTCTGGAATCAAAAGAAAAAGTGACTTTTTTCAGTTTTTAATGATTTTTTTATAGCTGGATCCAAATTGCTGCATGTCTGTTCAGCAGACAGAGTGAAATGCTTGATCAACATTAATGTCAGTGATGTTTAGTGACATTACATTTTTCTGTGGCTGATAATTAATTTTTAATAATATACCAGTATTAACATTAATGCATGTTTTTGTACTTTTATATAGTACTGGCGGCCCACCCTCCCGCCTACAGCGCTCGTTTACTGCTCGCACCTACACTGTTTGATTCTCTCTTTTCCATTGCGCTTGCGGCCTGCTAGTTTTGAATTTCCGGTTGGCACTAGTTTTGTGCCCCATTAGTCAAATGTTCACGATTGGCAGTGATTTGCAGCGCGTACCGGCGGGTGCGAGCGGTGTTCGCTAACCAGACCATGACCATCTGGAGGGTATAAGGATGCCATGTGCCACCAAATTTTGTGCAGAATCGTTCGAAAGTGTGGCCATGCATAAGGAACAAAGAGACAGACAGACAAACATGCACACACACACACATTCGGTTTTATATATAAGATTTGTAGTGAGTAGACTGAAAATATTTATATATTGATTCTCTTAACGTATGCTGTTTATACTGTTCAGTTGAAAAGAAAAGTCATTGCTTTGGAGGATGAATTGGCTCAAGTTAAAGAAGAACAACAATCCGTGGCTGCAAGAGCAATACAGGCTGTTGTATGTGTTCTTTCTTATCGAATCTTTCAGATTTTGATGATGCCTGAGACCGTCTTTCTGTTTGTCATAAGTAACATTGGAGATGGAAGAGGAAATCAAAGGTTGGCAGTGTGTACTTGAATTAACCTGTTTTTATGTTCACCGATGAGTATTGCTGGAGCAGAAATTTTACATTCCAGATGTCCTTTCTAAAGTCATATGAACAATATCAAACAAAGTTTAGACTAATTGATCATTTACACTAGATGCTAAAGTTGATTGTTAATCTAGTATGGAGCTAATTGTATTTTGCAAAAGTGCAGGCTCTGTAAATTATATTCTTGCAACCCATTCATTTGGGATATATGAAAACTTAGTAAAATTTGTGGAAGTTTATTTCAGTTATATGCAAATAATTTGGACAATCACCAATAATCAACTTTTCGAAACTGTTTTGTCATGATGGGTGATAGAATACACGTACTGCAACAAAGTGCAGAGTTTGATGCCCTTTTGTATGTAAGTCGGTGAATCAGATTGATTCCATATTGATTGATTGATTGATTCCCAAAGTCATTGGAATGTTATTTGTTGCATGGTTATAGTTATGTGTTTTTGCCGTAGTTAGAAGAAGAGAGACATCAAAGTAAAGTTTTAAAAGATGAAATTCATCGACTTGAAAATGAGCTTGGTCAAGTGGTGTGTAAAGGGCATTTATTTGCTTAGTTTTACATCAGAATTTTATGATTGTTTGCAGCATCTTGTCATAAGAACACGATTGTGTTATACATATGCACAGAGCATTATATGATCTGATTCATTGTCTGTTCATTAGTCACAAGTCGATGTCTGTTGAAACTGCAAAATATAATCAATGCAGCACCCTAGGAACTCTACTTTTCTGTGGCTGAAAGTTTGTGTTAAATTCCAGACAAATCACCCGGATAGGAGAGCCAAATATGCGTAGGGTAAGAAAATTTGCAATTTCGCATAGTAACTCACCATATCTCGGAGATGATACTAGAGAATATGTCTGCCGAGGAATCGAACATCACATGTGGTTTATAATTTTGACTAACATGACCAAAGCTGAAGGACTTCTCAGGGTCATAGGCAGTCATGTATGCTGAAAATAGTAAAAAGGTAAAGGTAAAGGCTTCCCATACTCGTTACTGAGCGTAGTGTCCAGAGCTGATCCTGATGTATAGGCAGTCAGCTCGCAGGTGACTATAAGTCATCCACCCGGCGGTAGGCTGCCATTACTTTCCGCCAGCCAGGCCTGCGGTTACCTTTCCAGCTGCAGAGCATTACCGCCCCTTGGCCGGTACCAAGTTATACTGATTGGTTACAGAGGCACATAGGTGTGAACAACTTGCCCAAGGTTGTTAAGCAGCTTTGCTCTAAGTAGGATTTGCATCCACGACCTGTTGATCGCAAGTCCAATGCTCTACCCGTTGCGTCACCGTGCCACCTGCTGAAAATAGTAAAATTTTGTGAAGATGCAAAATAGAGACATGGTTACTACGGACCATCAATAGGAAGTGATGTGTGGCCTGTTGAATGGTGTCGTCTGATGACTTTGAGTGACATTCGAGGTCGTTTACTTATTGCAAGTCTTTTCACTTTCTTTGGATTGGATTTCTAGTAGGTAATTGCTGGGACTGCTGTGATTGCTGTTCTAGCTGGCTTCACGACAACTTGGAGCTGTTGATGACTCGATGACATCATTTGTCGAAGCCGGTTCGTGGTCAAGGTCACACTCAGGATCTAGGTCATCTTCGCCGACTAGATCTGGGTCAAGGTCATCATCATCTGCGACATCATGTGCATCTTCGCAGTGGTCGGTGAAACGACGCAATTTGTATAAGGCAATGACCGTGGAAGAACGAGGCTTGTTCAACGAGTTGCAGGATGAAATTGACGAACTGAAACGTTTGCTTTCTGCCACTGACGGCACTGCCGAATCCAAGGTTGACATCGCAGATTTGTATATATAAATATTCTACATTGATGCATTAACAAGCACATAGTGGCAGAAGCCATCACTGCTCATCACCAGTGAAAATGTGCCACTTAGTTGATGGAATATTGCTCAATAACCACAAGCCACTAGCTGAATAGTCATGGCATCTGATATATATAAAACTCAATCTGTCTGTTTGTCTGTATGTCTGTCTGTCTGTCTGTCTGTTTGTCTGTTCCTTATGCACTGCCTGGCCTCGTCCTTTCTTCATACACCACTGGACTGCCTATATGCTGGCTGTGCAATGCCAGTAGCAGAATATACAGCGAAATTGTGGTATGTAATATTTAGATTAATAATGCAAGGCAAAAATCTGAAACACTGAAGTCGTTGATTAATAGATGCCATTGCAGAGCAGATTCAGCCAGCTGCCTTTCTTCAGCTTCTGCAGTTACAGTAATTCGTTGATTTCTTCCTTGTTATCTGTTGCATTTATCATAACTATAATATTCTTTCTGAACAAATCAGAAATGTGTTTATTGTTGATTGGGTTAATTTAGAGCAATAAGTCATTATGTATTTCTTACATAATTTTGAAACTAACATGGCAATTATGCATGCATACGTATGCACGCACACGTAACCAAGTTAACAGTCATTTTCTCGCTACAGTCATTTAGTCAGTTGACCCTTGATCTTGGATGGTGATCGGTGAAAAATTGCATAACCAGATGTGTTTTCTGGCACCAACTAGGAGAATCTGTTGCTGAGTCTCGTCCATTATTCACCCACTGACTGACTGCTTTTAGTCAGCTTTTTGATGCTAGTCCCCAGATAGTCTTGTGCAGGTTCTAATTAAGCAAGTGAAGACATTTATAAATGGTAATCTAGAATATGAAGTCATTAATTTGAGCTACTTAATGGCAGGAAATGATGATGATCAGTTTGGATGCTGTATTTAAAGATATCACAAACCTAAATCGGTTCACTTAGTTTGAAGTCAGCAGCTGCCCGTAATGCTTCACATGTGTCATTTTAACTGTTGTTATAACACAATCATTATTATTATTGTTGGTATTTTATTATCATATGCATGTAATCTTTACCTGCAGTATACAGCAACTACTGCATTTAGTTGATGCTTAGTCAGTCGTTTGTCCTTCAGTTATGCCAGGTTATCTTAATGAGTGTTGGAGTAAATCATAAAATACATTGTAATGTAAATAGAACAATTGTTTGCATATATTGCAGCCACAGTTGGAAAAGCAGTCCAAAGCAGGAGAACTGAAAAGAAAACGGGACAAAGTTGATTCAAGGAAGATGTGTACAAATGCCAGAATGTGCCGCTCACATGAAAGGAATTGCCGTCACCGGCATCATCCAGTTGCTGAAAATGACCATGGTCTGTGTGTAAGCAGTTATTACCTCTGCACCTTTTATCAGCAGGAGTATGTTGTGACCTTTGTTTGTTTGTCTGTTTGTGAATTGAATAACTCAGAAAGTTCTGTGTGGATTTTTGTAAATTTTGGGGAAGGTAGATTATGGACCGGAGACAAGTTGATTACATTTTGGAAGTGATCCAGGACATATTCTGGATATCGTGGATATTGTAAGTGTAACAGTAGGTCAACAATACGTAACGATTCGAGATGCTATAAAATTTTTAATGGTGTTGTTTTCTAGCTGTAAGTAACAAATTTGCAGTACATTAGTGACACAGTGACACTGTGCCAATTTCACTGTGTATGGTGGAGGTATGTGCCATGCCAAGTGCTGTGTAGTTAACAGTGTATGAGTTATATGTTTCCCGCATCTTCTGTGCTGACTGCAGCGTCTGATGTAGTCTGTGGTTTACTGCTGGTGCAGATGACGTGGTTGAACAGATGAATGCAGTGGTTCAGGAACAACGACAAGAGATAGAACATCTGCAGGACGTGTTGGAAAGTCTGACTTCACAGCACCGTGGTTGTCAGTTATTGACTGTGTTCCCATTCTATAATTTAGAAATGACTGCGTGATTTTGAGTAAAAAAACTGTTCCAGAAACGACTCAGATTAAAATTATTTTTCTGAGGACTTTTCTCTTTCTCTGGGTAGGTTTTGATACTGTATCATCATTTATTACTGGCGCGCCTAATGGGCCAGTATTGTTTTGCTCGCTGGCATCTGTCGACATCGTCTATCGTCGTCTGTAACGCTGCCGGCGATCGGGTGCATGGGCGGTCGGGTGGTCGACACTGCACGGCGGGCCAGTTGGTTACGGCCCGTTACTGCGACACCAGTTGTACTCTGCCATGTACTGGAGTCAGAGAGGTGGTGTCAATGGCACTGAGGAGTCCAGCAGTGGATTAAGAAAAGATGAGGTCAGTGGGTAATTTCTACCTGTTGGGATGAGTGCTTGGAGTTTCCTTCAGTGCTTTCACACTGGCCGCAGTAAGTCCGCGAGCACTTAGCTAAGCATACTAATCGCTTTCGGCCTTTAAGTTTAAAAGTGCTTAGCTCGCAAAGTAAGCGGAATGATTTTCCGCTTAGTTGACTTTCGAAGAACTTGAGCATGCACAGTTGATTCCGTGAAGCCGGTGTATGTTGAGGTCGATGGTAAATAAATATGTTCAGTTCATAAAATATAATTTATTTATTGTTTTTATGCTGCGTATGTTGTATAAGATCAGTAAACATACGCTTGTGGGTAGTTAAAGTATTTGTTTACAAAAACTGTTACTGATGAGGTCATCAGATATTTATTATGTAACGTTTTTTTTGCTAGTTACTGCTGACGTGATGCTGTGCTTCACACAGTGTGTTTATTACTTGTTCTGTGACAGTGACAGCTGTGGTTGTGTGTGTTTGCTGAACAGATCACCAGGCACATCACAGACTGCGTCACAGTCAGCATGCCGCAGTAACTGACTCCTCATCAGATGTGTGCCACGGAAATGTTGAATTGTTGGGACGTTCAGCAAGGCCGACTGATAAACAGGTAACAGTGATTTATAATGACCTGCACATCGTCCGCTATAGTCGTCAATACACAACATCCAAGGTGTGGGGCAGTTGATAGATGTCGGCCTTGAAAGAATTTTTCAGTCGATGTCTGGCAAAGTTATGGGTAAAAAGGTTGATTGCCTCAAGTACCGTGTGTGCCGGACACTGTCCTGCTGAAAGATGGAGAACTCGTTTGAGATCTAACGTATGGCGGGCATTAAATGTTATAACATAGTCACTTTACAGTAACAACCTTCAATAACCTTGACTCCGTGAAAGGCAAGTATCAAACTTGTGTTTTCTCAACTACTTGTGACTCCCTGACTGATGCCATCAGTGACTGTCTGAACGCCGACCATGTGCACAAGCGTTTTGTCGCGATATGTTTCTTCTTGGTTGTTGCAGTTGTGTGGAGTTGATGATTCTTTAGGTTTTATAGTTTGACCACTCTAAATATCTTTTCATCAGTTAACAAGATTGTGCTAACATTACTGGATGAATATTTTTCAGCAACTGTTTCGAATGTCACCTAAATGGCTGAGTTTAGCATGACAGTTCGCTCCACTCTGCTCTGGAGCATGGCCATTTGTGAGCACAAACATATCACAAGGTAATGTAGCGATGCATTTGAGGGGTGGTGGGATATTTTATTGTCACTTTACTATATATTTACTGCTAAGTCTGTCAGTGAAAGAACTTTGAAAATCGATCGAATTAGTATTATATATGCGTATATTTGCACAGTCATAGAATTAAATAGTGACTTTGGAAACAGCATTTACTTGTTCTACTTGTGCAAATATTGTAGAACTGTGGCCATAGAGAACATCCTGCTTATACATCTGTGCCTTCCATTGGTGAGTATTATCATCCATGATGTTATAGTTTACGATATGATATGATAAACAATAAATTAAAAAAACTGCAGTTTATACATATATGCATAGACCTAAGACTGCAAAAAAATCATAGAAGTGTCATACTACCATTATCACATTGTTAGAATGGTTAGCCATTTTTGCACAGCACACTTTCACACATACAGACAGACACACAGACCACGCACGCTACGTGTGACATCTGTATCAATAGACGAGATCTACGAACATTGTGCAGCTGATGCAGCCTAAAAACTGTGTTAACATTATAATAACTGTCATAATGTTTGTCTGTTGTTGACTGTTCTGTATTGTTAATGTGATGATTAAATGCAGTTATTATTGCACTGCGATGGTAATATAAATTTTGCATGTAATTTGTTTTAGGTGAGAGTACCTTACGTTAAAATAGTGACAGTTGGTTATGAAAGAACGTTTATACTCTGTTACAGGTCATGTACACAACTCAGTTGATGGAACAGGGGATCGGCATCATGGCCAGCAGTGTCAGCAGCAGCAAAACTATGTTGATCAAGTTCCTGTCATTAGGTTACCTCCAGACTGTCGTCAGACACATATGCTGTATCCTACTAATGCCAGTCAGTTTAATACAACTACTGTTTCACCATCTGCACCTGCATTTGACGTCCCTGTGGCTACAGCACAGGGGCTTCAAACAACCACAGCTCGGCAGTTATCTCAACCTCAGTCATTTGCAGTTCCTGGCCAAGTGAATGTAGCACCTGTTTCTGCAGCACCAGGTGCGTTCTTTCACGTTATTTACCCTACCTGACTACTACAATTTATGATAGTTGTTGATTTTAACAGCAGTCCATGTTTGTGGTTTATGTTGGATTCATAATGGTACCGCCATTTTACATCCAATGAAGCAAGGAAGTAATGCATTTATTATAGCATTTCTGGATATCTTTCTCTGTATTGTTATTATTCTTTATTACATCAAAAGACAGCATATAAAAGTGAAAAAGAAATATAAACAAGCAGTCACACACTCATCAGCAAATACATAAAATCACAATACAGCAGATGCAAACATATTCCACACACGCCATTTAATTCTTGTGCATGAAACATTGACCAAAGATGCACAATGCCATGTTTAGCGATTGTACTATTTATCTGAGTCTGTCACAACCTTCTGAGTACCAACAACAACCTATTACTGCTGACTGTCATCTTTTTCCGAAACAACAGGCGACATTGGTCGATGACATATGGCACTGGCAGACAATTACAATAAAATTGTAGCAACCTTGTGCTTTCACGCCAACGTATATTAAAAATTTTTCATAAAGCGTAGTGTTTGAACGCTGATAAAGTGGAGTTAGCGAAATTAAAGCGTTAACGTTGAGAGAGAGAGAGAGTTGAAAGTCATCTGAGACTTTGTGAAACTTTGGACACTTCTATATTGAAGTTATCTTCGGCCTACAGTGGCGAAGATAGTGAAGTTTGCTGCAGAGGACTCGTTGAGAAGCGCGTCAATCGTCCCGGCGGCGCTGAGTCACGTCTGTAGAAACTCGAGGTGGTCGTGAGAGTCGGCAACGAAGCGACTGCACGACAACGTCGGTGAAGTGGTCCGATCCTGGAGATCTTGGAGTGAAGTCCGGAAACGACAGCAATCGCAGGAGGCGTTGTGTCGTCGTCTGAACTGTTTCGTACGCTGAACACCGATCTGGGAGTCGTCGGAAGACAACGGACGTCTACGATTCGCGATAAGTCGTTAGACAGCAGGCCTGCCGTCCTTTCCCCTTTTATAACGTGTAGATTAAACGGTGCCAGCACTTGTAATATTGTGTAGATTGTCATTCTTGTTAT
>Ga0209780_1000885_pt1 | contig 18084 bp, 10 predicted proteins | sample WorMetexBAHAMAS2_FD_187384 | JGI IMG/M metagenome (GOLD analysis project Ga0209780, IMG submission 187384) | Marine gutless worms symbiont microbial communities from Max Planck institute for Marine Microbiology, Germany - Inanidrilus exumae... | ecosystem: Host-associated > Annelida > Digestive...
CTCAATCGGTTCACCCGTTTTTGCACAGTAAATCAGTGAACCAACATACAGACCACGCTACGTGTGATATTGGCCGCAATGGGCCACATCTGTCATGCATGCGATGCGGCCTAATATTAATAATAATGATAATTCTGCTTCGTTATGTTTACATACATTCAAAGAGATGGCTTCAAACAGTAAGTCATCCTGCAGTCATTGTTCCACACGGAAATTTCCTCCACTTTTTTGTTTTCTCAACTAAAACTGTGTCTATCGCGCTGTTATAGTAAATGCACACTGCATTCAACTGCTATAGTTCCAGAAAAAGAAAACACAATTTGTCACAAATGTTTTCATTCTGCAAAATATATTTCTTAAAACTAAGAATAAATTTAAGACTGGAGAGACAGTGGCTATCACAGTAACTGACAACAAGTTCTAATAAAAACAGCATAAATAAAAAACGAGTAGTAAGCACGCAAAATGTAACAGTGATTACTGTATGGGAAACTTCTCCCCGGGATCTCGTCCAACATGAAATAACAGCGGCTGATGAGAATAATCCGTAAGATTCTTCGTTGTAACTCCATCAATGCACTGCCCAGGACAATAGTGGTAGCCCTGCATACAACCAACATCTGGAGACATTAGTTGGTTTGAATTCTACATCACGCGAACTGGACAGATGCATTCATACACAATTTACATACGTAACTTCAAGTAGGTCGACTGTTGGCTAATACAATAGGGGCTGACTTGGAAGTAACATGCTCCATTTGATTCATTCTGCACTTGGTGCAATGGAGTAGACCGCTGTCTGTTGCAATCCAGCGTTGCAATGCAGCCAGTTTCCAAGTCACAGCTGTCAATCCTGAACATCACCAATCATGACTGGAAATCGGCCTCGGTGGTCAACTATTCCCATGTGGATGACCCCACTATACGGCAACCAGGATTCGAACTGCCATGACGTTACGGCACACAAATAAACCATTTCCGAACTAACCATGGTCACTGTGCATCCTGACCAAACTGGAAGGTGGCCTGCCATGGCTTCAGTCGGCTGACAATGTCACTTTTCAATGGTTGACAACATATGGCCCATAAACGCAACAACAGCAACAGTGGATCTGGAAAAAGTATTGTAGGTGGAGGAAGCATGTTGATGCCATTTTAGCAACTGGCTGGGGTGTGGATGGCCAAGTGGTAATGATGTCGGGTTACACGTCAAGGGAGCTGGTTGAAATCTGTTGGGCACCAACGACGTTTGTAAAATTAATGGTACCAGTTTATAAGTAACTCTTTTTTTCGTTAAAATTCTAAAACTTTCTTTCTTAATGACATAGTAATGTTCTTCACGATATTCATATTCAAAACAACCTAAAGCTTACAATGTCAATAGCTTCCTGAGGCGTGTCCCAGGTGTAAAAGTGAGCCTTGTAATGACCATATCGGATGTTAAACAACGTGTCACCACGGTAATAGAACATCGGTCTACAACGACACACAATGTCACAAAGCACGGATCTCGCATCACAATGACGAACTGTGGCAGTCATTCTTTCAGTTGCTAAAGTCAAGTCAAACAGTGCTATGCTGATGTAGACAGGAAAGCTAATAAGGCATCAACCTTAGTCTGCCACGTACAAGATGGTGGCACACAGTCAAATGCAGAACTGACTGATGACCGTTCTTTAAAAACCATGCCGATATAACTGTCAAACATTTGATAGTTAACTGACAAACATTTTACAGTTCACTGAGTGTGGAGTTATCTGATACAGAGCACAGTCAGTGTGGATAGTCAGACAGAACTGAAATACAAATGATTACACGGATATGTAGGTTGAGAAAGACCGAACGAAAATACAAAGCTTAGGCCATGGCAAGTAAACGTATATCATAGTTTAAATTCATGTGCACAGAGCACAGAATTTATCACATTTACCTCTCACTTTCAGTGTGGTTGAACAGTGTTCTGACTAGGCTTTCTCCATCAAAGAAGACGCCTTCTGGTAGCTCAAGTCCCGCCATCTCAACAACTGTGGGATAAATGTCCAACAGACCACTCATTTGTTCAGTTACCTATGCAACAGAAATCAGACTCATATAGGAAGAGGATGCAGTATTAGTTACGAACTGATCTGACACTACTGAGACTTTCAGATATGCCCTACACTGTCCTACATCCGGATGATGTCATGCAATGATGCAACCACTGCCCAACATCCCGACTTATCACGGAATAAGTTCCACTGTTCCTCAGGCTACACAGAAAATCTTATATGGCTTGCTGAATGTGATATTTGTCAATTTGTGGATACCATTGTTCGATTATTAACAGATAATATCTAAGCAACTGCAGCTGTCAGTAACAACTGACTGGATAATGCAGCTGAACTGCAACAGTTTTGAAAAGATTCAGAATTCGGATATGCAGCAGTTGTACTTAAAACACTACATATATCACAGGAAATGCTAAAGGTGCTGTTACATCTATTCCTAAAGGTGCATATACACCTGCAACTTTAGTTGCCACTACATCATAATTACAGTCACAAAGCAGTTTCACTGTTATGTCACTTCATCCACCGGAGAGTCTTCATATCATACACAACCGTTTTACAGCCATTATTATAGGTGATCCCATATTAGCCAGCATCCCCAGTTAAGAACTGAAGAATTTTGTTGCAACAGGTTTTGAGTTCATGACCTTGCTGCTAGCAACTACGTTTGGATCAGTGAGAATTCGTTAGAGTTAGCTACACCATCTCTGTACCTCGATCTTTATATTGTATGTTCTGTTAAAATTCTGATATCATCCTAACTGGAGAATCAAGATGCCTGGATTAATTAGCCTGAATTCAGACAAAATAGTCAATAACTAGGAGTGTAATGGAAATGACTTAATGAAACATAACAGTCAATTGCTAAACTGAGACACTTGTAATGCATGTAACTTTTTCATGCTGCAGTAACTGGACAGTTAATTACTGAGTCAACAATGACTGACGGTAACCTGTCCTGGTTCAATTTTTTCCGGCCACCATGCAATTGCAGGTTCACGCATTCCACCTTCAAACGTCGTCTGTTTACCACACAAGAATGGACCGTTGCTGCCACCTGCCAAATGCATCACACGCACATAAAACTCAATTTGCAGAAATTATCACTGGCAACAGTGGACTAATAAGTTATTCCAGCTGCAACCAGTTATTTAAATGACAATTTAAGCATCAAAATCGGCTTTAGTAAACATTTTTAAACTGAACATTAAATTAGACTCACTAAAACTTCACAGCAGTAATACAAAAGAGTCAACAGCACTTATGCACACAAAAATGAAAGTAATATGGGTTTATCAAATACATGTCATAAGCAGAAAAACGATTAAAAGAGTGTATTGACGTTAAGGGCAAATGCAATGCTGGCTCTAGCGTTTGTGCCATGTTTCTGTTTTTGATCAATGTACCACACTGCCCAGAAAGTAAATTCTCAAAGTAATTTCTCACCAGCATTGAAGTGAAAACGGCCATCCATTAGGTACTTACAACACTTTTACTACTGGTGAGTTGTAAGATCTTGACCTTTGACCTTCAAGTCTTGCAGTGACTCACGTGCCACACTATGACCTCAATCTGACTAACTGTCAGCCATGTGAAGGCTCGAGAGAGTCAGTGTGCACTGACTTGTGATTGGTCGTAGTGATCAACAGTGACCTAGTGGTACAAAGAATATTCATCTACGTTGTGAGCAGTGATTTAGTAGTGTGTGATGCGGCCTAATAGGCAACAGGTAACTTACAGGACACATTGGCTAATAGAAAACGAAGTTACACAGTCGAAAAAAGTTCTTTCGCCCAGGGCCGCCTCTGCAATGTATTCCTCAACAAGTACGTCCATCTTTGGGAACGACATGCCGATCCTACATGCGGCAAGTGCACTGCTGAACGAATTAGCCAGTGCACAGGACACACACGTGGCCCGCGCGCTGGCCGATTCGTCTGATTGTGGGCTTCTGTGGGAGCAAAGTCCCCCAAAATGTGAGATAGTCTGCCAAGGACGCTGATGAACCACCGTGCAAAATTTGACACTGCTAGCTTTATCCTTGGCAGATAAATCCTCAACCGTACAAACATACACACAAAATTACATACAAACAGTAACCGATATATTCCTACCTTGCCTATCAGCATGTGTGGATAAAAATGGCTCACATACATCCCTTGTGACATAGTTTACGTGTGTAACTTTGGTAGAAATCGGTTTAGGTTTGTGGACTGGTGCCCAATAAACAGCAAATTCAGGCAAAATGTTATATTAATGCCCACAAAAGCTACATTCGGTTGCTAGCAGACATTAACAAACCTTCCGTAAAGGCATATGTAGCGGCTCCATTGTCAGATGAAAAGAAGACAAATGTCTCATGGTCAATCTTGAGTTCACGCAGCTTGTTAAGAATCTCGCCAACACCGGCATCCAACTCCATCACTGCATCACCATACCTTACACGCAGCAGCAGCAGCACCAGTCAACTCTTGTAAGTTATCAATATGAGTATCGGTTTACCTTCACCCGAATACCTGAGAGTAAAAAAGAAACGAGGTAAATGCAAGTGGAGAAAAAATAAAAAAAATTATGTGAGAAGAAAAATGCAAATGCAAATAACTCAAGAAAATGAAAAGGTCTGATGTCACATTTGGCAAGTTATCAATCTTTTCACAGAAAATCTTTCCAGAAAGTAATAATTATAAACAAACAAGAATAACGTAGATATATCATGGAAAACCCAAACAAATGAACCCAAAGAAACCAAATGTCGTAACAACTTGTGTCATATATATGACATCTGACATCATGCTGCAACTTAATGTTACTTAATGACGAAGTACAGAGATGTTTTCAAAGTGTAGCAACTGCAAAAAGCAGTTCAGAATGAAAATTAAAAGAATAAAACAAAAATAACAAAGACAATATGAGGTAATCTACTGCCGAACTTATGTGGTACTTATGAGTGAAAAAACAACTGCAGCAGCCTTGAAGCAGTAACAGTAATGATCTACTAATCTAAACTCTGCAATAAGTCTGTACTTCGCAGCCGTATCCAAAACGACACTGGGTATCAATTAACAGTGAATGTGTTACTAACGCATGCAAATAAGTAAGCAACATACAGGCCACGAGAACTGCGTCCACGAAACTTTTCCGAGGCATATAGAGGAGTGTGTGTTGCATCCGGCGTCCAATAAAGCAGAAACGGTTGTTTTGCATTGGTCTCTTTTTCAATGAAACGTATCGCTTCCTATATGGTGCAACACAATTGACCAGTATATATGCTACAAGGTGGTCAAAATCCTTTTTGATATGATGATCAGAAAACCAGATTGCTTTTGAGAAGCTATAACTTCATAAATTATTGGTAAAATAAATACAACAAAATTATCACAACAATACCTCCTTATAACATAAATTATGTCACAATATTTCCTACTGAATACCATGTCACCACTGGTAGTGCCCTACAGAAAGTTTGCAAGTCAAAAAATCACTGCAATGCACTGGTAGTGGTGTCAGACTAGTACTGGCGTTGGAGAGGTAGCATAAAGGCAGCAACGCCCTTTCCATCAGCAGCCTGGTGGTCGATGAGTCCAGGCAACTGGCTGGGGTCAGTGCTTTGTGTTTCCAATCTTTAGTGCTTTGACATTGATGGCTGGGTGACACAACGGACATCTGACCCATGAAAACAACCTCTGCCACTTATCCCCAATTTCTCTTCCAGAAGAAGTGGAATAAAAAAAAATTATCCCCGTATGAGGAATGACGGTCGACTCTTCGCAACTGACATTTGTGCCAACTTCAAAGTCAAGTGACACAAAAACTAGGCCGAATATCAAAAATCCGGCCCGATCAAATTCAGATATTGTGCCCTAGTTTAAGAATCCGTGGTCAGTTGCCAGCTACTATTGTAAATGGCAGAGGAGATAGCTTTTGAAAACGGCCGGATTTCCAACTTTGAAGGGCTCGTGACCTTGACCTTGGACCATACTGCATACCGTCGTGATGACTAATGTGGAAGTTTGATCCAGCAAAAGCAACAGTAATTTAATGGTAACCGCCGCATAAAATTCGTTTACATAAACCAGTTATGCAACACAGCACTAAGGAATACCTCAGTGTACATTTGTGTGAGGTTCGACAGTCCTTTCACTTCATCAATCTTGTAATCTTCATAGTACCTGACGAAAACAATTTCCAGTGTACACACAACAACATGTTGAGAATATGTTTGTCTTAAATTAATGGTAAAATACACATAAACATGGCTAGAAATAAGAAGTGCTATACCAACAAAGAATATGCTTGAACTAGAAGATGAATTTCGATTTTCAATGCCCCAGCATTGACCTGGATACCTTTGCCACCTGGATGGCCTGGTCTGACCTTGACTTCTGACCTCCAGAATCTAATCAGTTCATCAGTAGGGACTAGTGAATATTCCCATAAGTTTCATCGAGATTGCTCAAGCCATTCATGATATATCATCATAGCAATATATCTGACCGGATAAATGAACAAACAAACAAATGCGGCAGACGGACAGTCTGAAAACATAATGCCTTTATAGACACTGTCGGGTGATGAAGTCTTAAAAATCAATCAACCTCAGAGATACATAGACCGCAAGCTGCAAGCTATTGTGCTCACGCACTTTTTTCCTTCGGCCACATACAGTTTGTGGTTTAGACAAACACGCCCTGGACTGGCTCTAGCTAACTGGCATATTATACTGCAACCTCCGCCTTCAGCACGAATAGCCTACACCACTGCTGCAAGCCTACTACCTACAGCAACAACAAATCACGACCCTATAGACATACTGAAAATAGGTCTGCCTCAACTGTAAGCTCCACCCAATGTGGCAAATTAACTGTATAGATCGTTGGACGAGTGATATGGCCATTTCAGTCTTCAGTCAGCATTGGTCAATTCAATCCCAGTAATGATAGATTTAGGTCCAGACAACACATCACAAGCATGCATTGTTGCTGCCTAATCAGTTAGGTCCATGGTACTATTAGACTACCAAGGATCAAAGTGAACGTAATCTATTTAACAACATCTGACTCCAAGCAACACAGAAGCGGAAAAGGGTTGTACACATATCACGTCTATATGGCCAGTCTAACAATGCAACAATTACAAACAAGACATAGTTAGAGATGGCAGACTTTGCTTTGTGCTGCTACCTGGCAAACTGGATAAACCATACGTGTCATCTTTGATTCTGGCCCATTCACTCCATTGTGTGAAAAAAAACATCCACGAAAACAGAAGCACAGAGGAGGATAGAGCCACGGCCACAGGTAACGTGTACAGAAAATTGTTGTGAAATTCGGAAATGCAGTGTTTGAAATATGCGAGCAGACAGACAAACAGACAGACAGACATGCTGATTGCACTACTTTGCCCATTTACTGAGGCTAAGTAATAAGACTACAAAATGTGCATAGTTGAGAAGACAGTTGCATCCATGTCTAGTCTAATAACCTTACCTGCCAGTCATGTGATCATCTCTGTACACTGGAATGTTGGGAATGACTTTGTTGTCAAATTGGTAGTGACAGTTTGGTGCTCCAAACCACTCATCAAAGCCGTGTTTCAGTGGCAGATAATGAGGCAGATGACCGAGATGCCTACAATTATGTCAATCTTTGCAGCATTGAACACTGGAATATTTGGCAAGGAAAACAATGCAACTGTAGATATCAGACTTCGCCCACAGTGTTCAATTGCACGCATAACTATACAGTCTTAGCTAGGTCCCATTAATGCTAAATTAAATTTGCTTTCCTATGTCCATCACTATATTTGTTTCCTGGGCAACGTACACTGTTACCGTAGCAACAATTAACAATGGCATCGTGCGTTTCCGCAATTCTTCCCATTAATCGTCAAATTTCTCCATTCCTGTTAGTTTAGTTTGCCAGCAATATTGAAATAATTAATCACAATTATGCCGTTTAATAACAGAAAATTGAATTCCGTCCAACTTTATGGCAAATAAGTAAATTTAAGCCAAATTGGTCTTTTGTAGCGAAATTCATACTGCTATATGGCCCATACAATGCATTGTCAATGTGGAACAAAACACCAGAAATTGCCCCTTCCCTTGGGATTGCATCACCCCGCCAGAGAAGGACCGAGCCATGGCCATAGACAAAATGCACAAAAAATTGGTAAAGATCATACGTGTGATTCAGGAGATATGCCCATGGACAGACACACACACAGACACACACAGACGTGCTCATTACAATACTTCGGCACCACTCCCACGGGCGCAGTAAAAAACGAAAAGTATTATCAAAAATGACAAGAATGTCAGAAAACTGAAAACTATTACATGTCAAGTGACTTATTAAACAACAATATTTACAACCAGAGAAACTAAAATAATTATTCATATTTTACCACTTTTTCCACACATTTATTTCACTACGTAAGCTTGCATTAAGAATTATATATATATACTTCTGCCATAATAACTAACAGACACAGAAACAGACATGCATCAGTAATCAAGAAAAACGTTGTATTACCATTTTCCAACAATTTTAGTGCGATAACCAGCTTTCTGCAAAACTTCGGAAAAGAGAATTTCTGAGTCATTTATACCACCAATAACTTCTTGTGGAGTGTAAGCTGTAACACTCATAAATAACGATACAATACAGCCTTCACGTAGCACAAGAAGCTCAGCTATCGCAGAGGGACCGTGCAATGCGCTATGTCAGAAAATTCGTGCTATCTTTCACGATGCATGGAAGCCAGCCTGAAAGGTTTCAAACAGCAAAAATGACCTTCAAGGTCATTCAAGGGCATTGGCAATGGTGACATTCCATAGGCCACATACAATTTCGTATTAGACTTCAATCGCAACCATGTCTCCATCTTGCACCATTTCCAATATACTATCACTTATTTCAGAAAAATTAAAGAGGTCACGTGACACTGAGCACAAAACTTTCAGCAGTAACCTATCATTCGCGCACTAGTGCACCTCTGTATCAATGAGCACACAACATTCGAAGTGCCTAGTTTCACCAACTCCGAAGATATAATTGGGACAAAATTTAAGAAAACGGTTCACGTGACCCTGACCACACCCATTAGGGGTAGTCTACTATTACAAGCTAGCATTTGATACATTCTACCTGCATACAAAGTTTGGCAACTCGCGCTTCAGCCGCTCCGGAGATATGACTGCAAGCATCAAAACTGAAAATGGGTTATGTGACCCTAACCATGCCCCTTATAGGAGTGCTTTGTCATCTAGGCCCTATATGCTAGGTTTGATACATTCTACCTGTGTGCAAAATTTGATGATTCTAGCTTAAACCATTTCAGAAATATCACTGGGGCCCCAAAATTTAAAGTGGGTCACGTCACCCAGACCACGCCACTATTAAGGGTCATATTTAAGATCTGTATGCTGGGGCTTGACATAGCCTACCTGTGTACAGTCTGACCACTGTAGCTTCAGCCATTCCAGAAATATGGTTGGTGCCACCAAAATTTAAATGGTTCACGTGACCTGATCCCATCCCCTTTAGGGACGATTTTTCATCCTTGGGCTAGCATTTGCTACGATCAACCAATCTACCAAGTTTGAACTCTCTCCACCCACTACGAAGATATGAAAGGCGATACAAAATACCAAAAATGGGGTCGTCGTCGTTAGCGCGTAGTCGTCGAGGACCGTTGCGTCGCTCCACGATGACTGCGTCTGACAGCGTCTCTCCACACATCGGCTGGGGGGGGGCGTTGGGGTAATTAGAGGTCACTGAAAGTAGCGCCATTTGATACAGTGCATACGAGTTCCTATTAGCGTTCTATAGTAACTGTGTTACTATCTTGCACCGTTTTTGAGATACAACGAGATATTGGTGGAAAATAACCAATTTGAACCTACCCCACCTCTATTTGGCGCCCCTGTTGGGGGTGAACCCGTTGGAATTTTGCTGAAATTTTTGGCATCAGAAATGCCTAGTCTATCCTCTGGCGTTACTTGCATAATCCTACATTTAGCCATTTTGGTACAGTGCTGGCTTGTGACGGACAGACAGACACACGACGACAGTATATACTGCGCTAGCATAGCGTAGTGCAGTAAAAATATTTCTGATTCAAAAGAACAACATACAACATTCATCTACATATAATCTACGAGCTATTTTGTCTGATGCAAAACAGCCACAAGCCAAAATAACTAAAATGCAAGAACGTTTTTAGCTTAACAATGGGCAATGACGCGAACCTACATTATGTAAGTATTCATTAAAACTGTAAATCAATCACAAAGACAGGCTGTGAGTGAATAAATTTTTTTTTTCATTTGGGTCATCCTAGATAAAGCACCATTAAACGGGTTGTTGTTATCATGTTATTTTCTCCACGGCCTGCCTCAAACCTTCCTCTATATTAGCTGATATTCTGATGATTCACAGTACGTAAGTAAGTAAGTAAGTAAGTCATGACATTTATAGATGGCGCCAACATCACAAAACGCCACAAGGGCGCCGGGTGATGTGCAGTTACTGTCCAAACAGATAACTCTTCAGCTGCCGCGTGAACGTGTTTAGTGAGAGACTGCCGTCGCGCAGAGCAGACGGCAGCCTGTTCCACACTGTAGGACCGTGGAAGCTGAAGCTCCGCTGACCGGTTGACGTCAGCACTCTCGGCAGCTCCACACCTCCAGTCGATGCAGACTGTAAACAAGGATGCCTATAAATAGGCCGGTGCGACGCCATGGATACATTTCCATACTCCATACAAAGACCGCGGTCTTGAAAATGATCCTCCGCAGCACTGGAAGCCAGTGGAGGCTGCACAATACTAGTCACTCCTGCTACACTCCGCTGAGAATAATTGTAGTTTCGAGAGTTATTCATCAACGCAAATCACTGCTGACTGCTCTAAACAGCTGTGCAATAAAATGTCCTGTCTGTCTTTCCAGTCCCCACCACACTAGCTAAATATTCTCACGAACAAATGTCGTTTCAAAATCAACGAAACATGCAGCACTGAGACACGGAAATACTTGCTTACAGTTTCTTGCATGCTGTGATGAATAAAAGCCGTTGCGCACTGGCAGCCGACCAGACAGTAGTGATGCGCGAGCTAACAACACAAAACACACAGAACAGAAAACATTACGTTCAGCACAAGATCATATTACAGTCAACAATATTTATAATTGGGTAGCACAGTAGCACTTGATACTGCCACGCCACAATAAAATCACCAAAGTGTCGTTACCAGCAAGCAGCAGATGCGTGCACATAAGCGACGTAGGTTAATATTGACTGATGTGCCAGTACAGCCACAGATGTGCACAGTGGCCCCGTTCTATGTGAAGCCCAGCAGTCACAAAATATGTTCGGAGCACTTCCGAAATTTGATCAATTCATATCTGGTCCAAAACCTACCTACTCACAAAAAAAACCTTTCATAATATACCTGTTTCTTTTAGAGCTGTTACACTGCTAGCAAACCAAAAACAGAGAGACAGAGAAAGACGGGTCAAAACAGTAGGCCTACTCCTGCCAAGTGGTAGAGGCAATCAGCATTTTTTCAACAAACTGAAAAAGTATCCGTGTAAATAACATCAACATTCTGCAATACTGCCGCCGACACACCAAATTTGCAGTTGACGCTTGTCTATATGCTGCAGCCAGCAGCAACAATAAGTGCAGATGTAATTTAATGCAAGGATTCATAATGTAGCTGCTAGTGCTGAATGATGCTAAATGACCCATCATTATCATAGCCCATTTCCTGTCATGCAACCACTGTGGCATGTAAACCAGTTTGTAATTTGACAGCTTACGAGTGGTGTAATTGTCAAGCAGAGCAATACATAATTACATCACACAGCATGCAGCCAGCTACATGAAAGCAATTTACTGTCACTGCAGTTTCACGTGGATCAGATTCAGTTATCACTATCACTTGTAGTTCCATTCAGCCAAAAACGCACAGATTTAATATTACCATACATCATTCACAACCAGTTTCTGGACTGTATCAATTTCCATTCCATCGTTTTACTCTTTTATCAGCACCATCACATGTAGTTATACTGTTTGTTTCTTGAAGCTGTATATACTTCACATACTGACTAGACACAGACATTTCGACTGTGCATTGTGCTAATGCCCCAATTGGATTGTAACAAAGTACAAGTACTTCCATCACAGTATTTCGTTACATTTCTAAGTGTCTGACTTGTAGAAAAAAATGTTCTAAAATATTTTGCTTATAGGAAGTTGCATTTACATGTTTTAAATGCTATGGACTAGTGATAGTCTAAGAGTCTATTTGTCACAAGCCGGTATTCTACGGAAAGTCAAAACCAGTGAATGTATCATCACATAGCCAATGCCACATGATAGCCTGGGACTCCTCCTTTCTTATACCAAAGATCTTGGTGGCAAATACATGTTGGTAGGAAAAATATGCAATTTTCGATCACTATCTCCGTAACGGTACATGACACAGGCATGGTTAATTTTGGTTATTACCGGTATGCAAAAAGAATAGCAAGTCACATGTGCTCCATCAAGCAGAGACACTGCCTGTAAAACTAAGTGAACCTACCACCAAAATCAACAATACTTGTAAATTTTGGGTCATGCTTCCTGTGTCTGAAACGGATGAAACTACAGTCTTCAAATTAAGTAAAAAGGTCGATAATAGCAAGTACCAGCCTACAGATGACAAATCACCCTTCCCCCCAAGAGGGCATGTTTGGAGTCAGGGACCTTACCTACGTGGTTATGTGACCCATTTTTAAATTCTACAGCCCTCCAGTCCATTTTTGTAAATGTGGCAAAAAGACTTACTGTGGAAAGTACTAACCTATGCAGCACTACATATAAGTTCCCCCAAAGGGGGCGTGTTGATGGTGGTCAACTGGTCATGTGACCCCTTTCATTTTCATAAATAAGTGATAGCATCTTGGAACCGATACAAGACAGAGCTATCGTTTACAGTGGAAGACTAATAGGAAATCATACATATGTATTATGTAGCCATCATTATCAATGACCTTGAGGGACCTTGAAGGTCACTTCAACTATCTAAAAAGTTTCTAAAACACAACACCTTAGAATATATAGCATACATTAGTTATGATATGTTTACACACCAACTGGAGAGCGTATGTGGCCTATAACTTTAACTACTGAATTGCAACTGAAGAACTTCTGAAGGTCAACAAATGTTCAAAAAGTGTAACATCTCAGAAGTTATGCAATACAGAAATGTTATTATTACAGATCACTAATACTGCAACATTGCAATATTATGATGTCTTGTATAGTCGTGTAGCATTTGACATATGTGACAGCTAAGCCTCGTTTCTTTGGAAATGAAGTAATACTAAAGAAAGTATTCCAATTTAGAATGTATCTGTGAATGCCTATCTCTGAATCCTAGAACTGTAGAAATTTAGTACAGCCAAACCACAGTATGGGATTGACAAGTAAAGTGAGGTTCCTGGGTTCCTAGGATTCAAGATCAAGGAACTGCAGTCTCTATGTACACATGACCAACATAGACAAGAGGCACAAGATGACGCAAACTGCAGTGAACACAGACAGAAATTCAGCACCAGTTAATAAGCCAATGACTGACAGTTTAAAGTCGTGCAGTGAATGTACGCACATGGTGAGCATATGGCACTTGCTGAATAGAAGTCTGTGAAGAGCATTCCCTCTTCCGCCATCTTGTCAAGATGCGGCGTCTCACGAGATGGGTTGCCATAGCAACCAAGGTCACCCCAGCCCATCTACCAACATTACACTACGGTCATCATACACAGCCCTTCATGAGCAGATTTAGTTGGCTGGAGAGGTTTGGAAGTTGGAACAGCAAGGCCATTCAACATTCAAGCAATTCCAAAAGTCTAACATGAACAATAATTGCAGTTACACAAAAAAGCACAAAGCCCACACTGTAGGTTGTACCACTTTAGTGGTTGGTGTGAACCTACAAACTAGCTGGGTGCTACTTCCCAGGTCGACTCAGTCTTCTACCCTCCTTGGGACGGTAAAATAAGTACCAGCCAAAGGGCGGTGATGCTCTGCGGCTGGGGAGTAAAGGCAGACATGGTGTAATTTGCAGATAAAACTGTGTGATCCATGTCTGAGCGCATTAGAGGTAGTTACGACGATGTGCTATACAATTCCACATATGCTTTATTTACAGTTTTAAATTCAGGTCTGCTGTTTTAACCAAAGTCAGTTCATATTAGGGATATGCTTTTCGGTTAGTTTGCAAATCATTTAACTGAAGCCACTAACCAGTTTGTAACCAGTTAACCAAACACGGCCTTAATTTAATCATTATAACATACTGTTATTGATATAATAATGTAAAAGAAAATAAGAAAATAGGTAAAGCAAAGGAGAAAAGGAAAGGGGGAAAAGTAAAAAAAAGCAAAAGATGAGGAAGTGAATGAACAATGGAGGAAAAAAGGGAGGAAACGGTACCCTGGCCCCAAGTGGGCGACCAAGTGCTTCATCTGGAGTCTAGGCCACTTAATTGTCAAGGAAAAACCAGCAGACATAAATCTAGGGCTGTACCGAATATTCAATTCGAATTCGAACCGGACCGAATAGTGGGCCAAATGGACTATTCGTATTTGGCCGAATACTGCCACAATTTGGAACCCGAATACGGATACTTGATAACTGCCCATGCGGCCATGCCGCGCATCGGGTCGCGAATCTCGCGATAAAACACAGCAATTAATGTTGGCCAGCGCCATGAAGCCTCGTCTGAGCTCGTAAACGGTCGTAAATACTCCCTGGTGCAATAGACGCGGACCATAAACAGCGTGGTGTGCGTCAACAGTCAACAGTCTTTGTTAGATGAAGCCGAATGCACCACAGCATGACGACACAGATGCGGCTGCAGGGTTCCGATGCAGATGGACTGATGCCAATCAGTGCGGGCGATAATGGGCCCAACATCCAGTCCAGGGCCCAGAAACCCGGTCAGTGTTGCAGTTGCTGCAGCAGGCGTCCTCCAGCCATTAAGTAATTTCAAATTTGCAACAGTCAACATTTTTTGTTTCTAAACTATTTGAATTTTAACCGTATTCAGCCGAATACTGACGCTAGATATTCGGTATTCGGCCGAATAGTAAAATTACCGTATTCGGTACAGCCCTACATAAATCTGACATGCAGCTGATGTGACGTTTCATACCCTACATGCATACAAAATTTGACCACTCTAGCTTCAACCATTCCAAACATATGTTTGGTGCCTACCAAAATTTAAAGTCGTCGATTGTAATGTACCCCACCTCTACTTGGCGCCCGCTTTGGGGTGACCCATCGAAATTTTGCCAAAATCTTTGGCAACTGCAAACTAGAGTTCATGGGCTATCGTATGACATTGTTTACGTCATCCTACGTTTAGCCATTTTGGTACAATACCGGCCTGTTACATACAGACAGACGGACAAACGAACACATGATGACAGCATATACCGCACTAGCATGGCAGCACAGAGTAAAAACAACGGGTCGTTATTCACCATCGGCGCATAAAACTCAGCATCTGCCTGTGCACGATAAACAGCACTAGGTCTGACATGTCAAAGTTCAACCATGTCGTGCACACAACCAAGTGACTGATCACCATCTCTGAGCAGGATGGTGAATATTCTTCATAAAACTGAGTGAGACTGAGATGCAGTCTGGCACTGAAAGACCACAAAGTTATCCACAAGACATACCTAGTGTAACAACAAGAAAATAAATATATCAACCACAGGTATCAGTGCCTACCGCAGCTATGTCAAAAACATGAAGAGCCCCTGGTTTTGAGTAATTGCAGACATCCATTGTAATATTAACAAATTTAACAATCCTTGATGTTGTCACAAATAAACACACTGTAGTTAGTACATAATAAATTAGCCCCATACGGGACTGACGGTCGACTCCTCCTAACTGCCTACTTCAAAGTCACGTGACACAAAAACTAAAAAGAAAAGAAAATATCCGGCTCCGGTAAGCTTTAGGTATTGTGCCCTAATTTAAGAATCCGTGGTCATTTGCCAGCCCCCATTAGAAATGGGGGAGAAGATAGTAGTGTTGGGCGATACCAGAAATTTTATGCCATGATACGTATAGTGAAAAAGTATCACGATACTCGATACTATCGCGATACTTGATGGTGCGTACTGCGTACCATTAATTTAATTAGTTGCTTCTGTTATTGTCGTATCTGTTGTGTTTCAGCTATTATTCACGCCTACATTGCATCGATTGGGGCCTGACCTATGTCAGCAGACTGCTGGCCTACAGATAAACAGACGTTGAACGAAACAACATTCAACATCTTGAGAAGTCCAGAGACGTGTTAAACTAGTAGCCGCTATGCAAAGTAGGCTACGATTGGCAACATTGGCTAGCGCCTGCTATAGTCAATCATCATAGCAAGTTTTAGCAACCATACAGTTGCCATTTGCAAATAACGTTAGACGACGTGGATTAGTGATTATTAGTATTTTGAACCTGGAATTAACTCAATACTTCAGCGGTAATAAATAAGTAAAACGTTTGGACGGACGTCACTGTCTGATAGACTAATACCAGTCAAATCCTATTCAGTAGTCGCTACTTTGTCAAAAATCGAAAATATAGACAAATTACACGAGTTGCCATGCTCTAGTGAATAAAAACGATGTAGGTCATTTTGTAAGTATCGCTGCAGTATCGTGATACTTACGGGTATCGTGGTGCCAAAAAGTATCGTCACCCCAACGATACTGGTATCATCTAAAATGAGTATCGCGATACTTCGATAGTATCGTAGTATCGCCCAACACTAGGAGATAGCCTTTAAAAATGGTCAATTTTCCGACATTCAAAGGCTCGTGACCTTGACTTAGACTTTGGTCGGGCCATACTGCATACCGTCATGCATCACTCATCGATCTCTACCTAAATACCAATTTCAATAAAATCGAAGAAACTTTTTGTGGACTGAGGGATGGACGTACGAACGGGCGGACGGACATTTGAGACCCACTTTATTAGGTCGACTCGGAGGAGTCGACGTAAAAAATTGCTAATTATTATAATGCACAAAATTAAAAATAAAATATTAAAATGCACAAACATACAAATGAGCGGTTATGCCCCATTTCGCCGAATCCCAATTCGCCGAATCCCGTTTCGCCGAATCCCAGGAAAACCCGTGTCATTTACTTATTTTCCTAAATAGGAAATGCCGATAATGTCAAACTAAACTGACCCTAACCGTAACACTAACCCTAACCGACACAGTAATGGTAATATTTTTACGCGCATTTTGTTGACACCCATAAAAAGGTTGTATCGCATTAATGAAAGGAATTAAAAATTAAAATGATGGAAAGAAAAGCTTACACGGCATTCGGCGAAACGGGATTCGGCGAAACGGAAAGACACCGAATGAGCAGTAAACGTAAAAGTATCCCCCAAAAAGTACTACTGCACAGTTACTTAAAGATAATATAATGCATCATATCTTTAAGATACTAGTTAAAAGCATCTTGCACAACAATACTATCGGGTCTTTAGACACTCGGCTCGTCCCAACCGGCTTTTTAGCGGCCGGGGGTAAAATGCGGATGTGCAGATCTGCGGATGTGCGGATATTGTAACCGGTAATTTGCGGAGCAAAGTTGCGGGGAAAATCTGCAGGTGTAACGGGTAGTTTGCGGATCCAAACGGCAGATCCAAAACTGCGGATACTACATTGATCGAAATTTTTCCTTAAGTTCAGCGTAAGGTTTTCTTCACTTGTTCCTAAGTCAGACCGTATCCTAAGTTTTTCATAAGTTTGTCCTAAGGTTTTTGTGGCAAGGACAGTTACATTTGGATAGAAAATTTTTTGTGTAATAGAAAGCAATGTGTGGGTGTGAATGGAAAATTTTCCAAATGGTTTAAAGTAATGAGTGGGATACCCCAGGGAAGTATTTTAGGTCCAATTTTATTTTTAATCTACATAAATGACCTACCAGAATCTTGTGATATTA
>Ga0209780_1000886_pt1 | contig 18080 bp, 12 predicted proteins | sample WorMetexBAHAMAS2_FD_187384 | JGI IMG/M metagenome (GOLD analysis project Ga0209780, IMG submission 187384) | Marine gutless worms symbiont microbial communities from Max Planck institute for Marine Microbiology, Germany - Inanidrilus exumae... | ecosystem: Host-associated > Annelida > Digestive...
CATCAGTCTTTAGTCTTTAGTATTATTATTATTATTATTATTATTACCGTTATCGTTAATATTACCCGCGACATTTATTACGAAAGCAGCACACAGCGGACAGCTCGTATCAGTTCGCTCATATTTGTGACTGGGCTATGCAGAATAAAATGTGCACTAATATAACTAAGACCAAAAAGTTAGTTTTACATAGGCCATATCCCACCAAGTTTGATATGCCTTGCAAACTTGATGGAATCGTCCAAGAACACGTTGCTAAACTCCTTAGAATTTTCTTTAGTGATAAGCTTAGCTTTGAGGATCATGTGAATTTTGTGTTGACTGTCTACTCTCAACGTATATAGCTGTTGAAACTGTTGAATAGCCAAGGCTTACCAACCAAGCAGCTGCAGACAGTATTTACTGCCCTGATACTTGTAAAAGGTAAAGGCTTCCCATACTCTTTACCGAGCATTTGGCCAGGAACTGATCCCGGTGTACAGGCAGTCAGTCCGCAGGTGACTATAAGTCATCCATCCGGCGGTAGCCTGCCATTGCTTTCCGCTAGGCCTGCGGTTACCTTCTCAGCCGCAGAGCATCACCGCCCCTTGGCCCATACCAAGTTATACTGCTTGGTGAAAGAGGCACATGGTGTGAACAACTTGCCCGAGATTGCTGCGCAGCTTTTGTCCCGAGTAGGATTTGAACCCACGACCTGTTGATCATAAGTCCAACACTCTACCCGTTGCGCCACCATGCCACGCTGACCGGTACTAAATAATATTGGTCAGCGGGGCATAATGGTGTGAAGAGCTTGCAATAGTCGTTACACAGCCGTGCCCCCACCGGGAGCAGAACCCGTGGACAGTCCGACACCCATAGGGTTAGGGTTAGGGTTGGTCCGACACCCAACCCGTTGCGCTACCGCACAACGAGAAAGACGCATAGGATGAGAATAAGCGGAGAAGGCAGACAAGACGTACTGAGCAGCGGCTGGAAAACTGAGTCCGACGAACGCAGCCGACAGACATTCAGTATACATTTCCATGCCAGTACCGCGCATGTACTCATCTTGCCATTTCGGCGTCGTCGGCGACTGAACATCGTACACAGCAGACATGCATCACAGCGCCATACAAACTACCGAACGTGCGACGAAACGAAACAAACAAGTATGTCCGACCTCCTAATACTCGGACGGAAACGTAAGCTAGTCATGTCGTGTTCTGACCCCTAGTGAATCACGTTGTGTATGCGCCGCGTTCCTTATTAAGATTAGAAAAAGATGGGACAGACAGACGGACGGACGGATGCCAAACCGTTACATTACTCTTTCCGCTTTGGACGCGGCCAGCGTAATAAGTCACGGCACTTGTAGGACGGCGCCGAAATCACAGAAACGCCACAGCGGTGCCGGAAGTTCTTCGTCGTTGCCCAAACCGATGCGTTTTCGTTTCTATTTGAAAGTGTTTGGTGACAGACTGTCGCGCAGCTATGGTAAACTGTTCCACACTGCGGGCCCGCAGAAGGCGGAACGCCGCTGTCCGAAATAATGCACCCAACTAGGACAACCTCATTGCATTAAGCCGTCCGCACACGTAAAATAAAATAGAATATATGCCGCAAGAAACATTTGTTGTTGCATTTATTTTATTTTACTTTACATGTGTGTACGGCTTTACTTGCGACATCTGTTGAGCAAAATGAGACAATTCTACATAAGAGATACAATGGCGTATTTAAAATTTCAGAAACGGCCCATCCCTCCATTCCATAAACTAAATGTCGTAGTTCACTGGCGTATGTCCCTTGAATAGAAAGCCCTCACTCGAGCTCGCACAGACCACTTTAAATTTTTACCTGTGACCGTTGAGCTTGATCACTGAACTTAATGTAGACAGTTTCAAGATAAACTAGCATGCCAAATATCTAAATCAAAGTTCATTTAGTTAAAAAATATTGTCCAGACACCGAGACACAACGACAGTTTTACATGGACCCTAAAGTGATAGGTACTAATTATTAAAGGTAGCCCCGCAAACACGCCAATGACGTACGAGACAGCTGGTGAGAGACGGTCAGAACGTAACGTACGACTTTGTACGATCTCATGGTGAAGAGGTTGGCCATCAGAGTGGAAAAGCCGGGAGCAAGGCAGCTCTGTGCAATGAAACCTAGCTTCAGTTCGGCCAGACAGACGGCGTCATCTCCACGTTTCCAGTCCCAGCTTGGAATGTTCAGCAGGTACGACTACAACACGATTCACTCGTTAAGTAGGCACTCTGCTAATAACTCGTATATACACTGAACAGTATTGACGGTTATGAGATCCAAGTGGTTGGAGCACACTAATAATAATAGTAATAATAATAATCTGTCCAAAATAATTTGGTAAAAGGCCGCATCGCCGTCTTGTCACCATTCGCAGCGGCGAATGCCTTCGTCTGCCGCGTGCGTGGCGCAGGCACATTCGCCTGCGGTAGGTATGCCTACGTTACAATGATACACATGTTCCCTTCAAAAGTGCCCCTTTCCATGTGCATGGGATATAGACCCCATATAATACATTGTTCCTTAGACCGACATGAGTTAGCCCCCAAACGGCATCTCGATCGGTTCAGCCATGACCATGCGTGCAGGCGATGCAGACCTCCGGGATCTTTACTACTGGGGGTGAAAAAACGACAACAACAACAACAACAACAACAACAACAACAACAACAACAACAACAACAACAACAACAACAACAATAATTATGACAATAATAATAATAAACGTATTTGCCATGTGTATATCAGCAATTAAATTACACAGTAAGCATTTGCATATACAGAAGGAGTCAAAGGAAAAGTTATGGTGCTGAACAAAAATCAGTTCAGTAGGACAGAATAGTTCATCATCATGTAAGATAAATTTCTTTTATATGATTTTTTACGCTTTCCTTCACGACATCTAGAAAATACTCATAAAAAGTGGTATCGCCCCGATAGCGGTGAAACGATGTGCTTTTGCCGATGGCCATTCAGTTCTTTCCGGTGATTAGGCGACACTAGCGATCACGGTAGACGATAGGCAGCCGATGACGTCTTCGTGTTTAGTAGCAACAATGGCGCCATCTCGTTTCATTTTCGAAATATTGACAACGTAACATGTACGTATACGTTTTACTGCCTCAAAGACGTTTTGGCCATTTATGGTGGTCACACAGTCACGCTTAACGGTCTACTAATACGATACGATACGATACGATAGATTAACTTGCGCTCAAAACCTGACGAGATGGCCAGCTTAATCTAGCGCGCGTCACAGAAACGAAAAAATAAGATGAAAATAGAACAAAAAACCGAGTAGCTCAGATTAAACGGTCCAGGTAATATTCCGTGAAGGTAGTGCGGGAGGAAGAAGTGAAATTCTGGGGGTAGGATTTGTGAAACAGGTAGTTTTTAAACCAGGAATGAAAGAGTTATGGATGTGCAGTTGGAAGAGGAAGAAGTGATGGGTGACGGAATAGGTGAGTAGGAAATTGAGGAACTGGCACCAGAATAAGGTTGACGAAGAGACAAAAGGAACTGATTCCAGACACAAGGTAAAGCATAACGAAAGGAGCGATCAGATAGATGGCAGATAGAAAGACAGACGGACAGACACAGACAGACGGAAGAGCAACACCTTCGCTTAATGCCCCCATTTTGACGCCGGGGGAGGCATAACAAGTGATAAACGGACATTCTCATGCAGAGCAGACCTTGTTGTGGTACTGGAGCAGTTGGATGATGATCTTGATGTCGTCGTGATAGTTCTTGATCGATATGACGCGCATGATGTTAGCGGCATCTTCGGCGTCTGGATCTTCACAGTATTTGTTGGCCAATACCAGACAAGCGTCAGCCTCTTTCACCTACCGGTACATCAGCGGCCCTTTTTAGTCCATTACAGCGGTAAACTCCTTCTATTTTCACCAAAGCAATTCGCCAGAAATTACCGGAAGTATACACTACGTTTGATGTAGCCCTGGCTAAGGCGGGATTTCCTAAAGATATTCTTTGCATATTTACTTCGCCATCAGTAAGGGTGAGAAGTATTGTGATCAGCGTGTATGTATGTGTCAGTGTTTGTCTGTCTGTCTGTTTGTCTGTCCGCTCGCATATCGCAAAAACGTCATGTCCAAATCTCACCAAACTTTCTGTACATGTTACCTTTGACCGTGCTTCGATCATATTCTGTCGACAATACAATATGTTATTTACTTCCGGCTTTGTGGATTACGTCATGTTTTCACAAGATGGAGAGAATAGGCCAGAATCGAACATAACGCGTATGTTTCGTCCAGTTTGCCAGGCGGCGGCACCACTCGGACGTCAGACATCGTATGGTTGAATTCGCCATCTGGCGGCACCGGAGGCGACGTCTGCTGTCTCCGACTGCATCGTATACATGCAAGAAAACTAGAATAGGGGTCTACGTGGGCTATGATTTTCTAAAAAGAAAATCTCGTGGTGTCTACTCATTTTTTCTGCTCGACGCCATGCTGAATTTTGACGCCCCCAATGATATCTCTGGCACGGCTAAAGCTAGAATTGTCAAATTTTGCATGCAGGTAGATTGCACCAAATCCTAGCCTACGGTGACAAACCACCCCTAAAACGGCGTGGTCAGAGTCACGTGACGTTTTTAAATTTTTTCTTGAATCATATCTTTGTAACTGGCAAAGCTAAGCACTTCAAATTTCGTGTACTGATTGATACAGAGGAGTACGAGAGTATGCGTGATATATTACTCCCAAAGATGTGTCCAGAGTCACGTGACCTCTTTAAATTTTGGGAAATAAGTGAAAATATCTCAGAAACGGTGTAAAATAGAGACATAGTTGCAACGGAAGACTAACAGGAAATCGTATGGCACCATTACCAATGCCTTTGAATGACTCTGAAGGTCACTTTTACTGTTTGACACCTTTCTAACTCCCATACCTCGTAAAACATAGCACGAGTGTACTAACATAGCGCGTCGCTCGGTCCGTCTGCGGTAGCTGAGCTTCTTGTAGCACAATACTATCGTGTCACAGAAGGACAGACAGTAAGACCTATAACACCGCGCTCGGCATAGCTTTGCAGTTCATACGCGCGATAAAAAAGCGAAGTTCGACTAAGTTAAATAGTTTGAGTCAGCGACGTACGTTGACTCTGTGAAGATCGTTGGCGTCCATGACCGTGCCTTGATAAAACTCGACCTGAGTGAAATGGCGTTTGAACAGACCTTCCAGTTCTAGGTCCGGTTCTTTCCTATAGCATACACAGCATGACCGAAACGTTAGTTAGGCGACACTCGGTAGTGTCACACAACGAACTCGGCACTGTGTCGTTACCGGTGAGCAACAGGTGCGTGCGAGTAAGTAAAGTAGGTTGATATTGACCGTTGTACCAGTACAGCCGCATACGTTCACAGTGGACTCGTTACAGGCGAAGCCGAGCAGTCGCTGTGTAACGGGCACTTAAGACCGACTGCTGAAGTTGGGCACGATATCCAGAATATGTTCCGGATCGCTTACAAAATTTAACGAGAGATGACGGGACGCGTCCCACGGTAACGGTCGCCCGTTCTTGTGCCGTCGGCGCCACTAAAACTATTAACTTTCTTCATGATACAGACTGTATTGTGCGTGGCGTGTACTATACTTGTAAACATTCTTATTAACTCCGTATGTGTATTTCATAAATAACTGCGCTTAATCCAGTTTAACTTGTTATTATCCCCGCGAAAGCGATGAATATGTTTTCACCGCGTTGGTTTGTGTGTCTGTCTGTGTGTCTGTCTGTATAACTAAAACGATTGTGGATGGATTTGTACCAAATTTTATGGGAAGGTTCCTAGGGGAAAGGGAAGACCAAGTTCGTGTTTCGTTACGAGCGCTAGAGGGATGTGGAAGTAACGGTCAAAAAACTCCGTAAACTGGCGATTGTTTACATTTTACACTTGCAAGCTGAATCATATATCCGCGAACAGTAACGTAATGTAACGTAACGTAACGTAACGTAACGGTCAAAAACTCGGCGATTGCTTTCGCGGGGATTTGTACTTACTCTCTCAGAGTACTTTCCATCTAGTTCTATTTAAGTTTCATATATTACATCGCCTACTGCTGCTAACTTCTGTTTTATAAATATTGTACCATTTTACATTATATTTTGTATTTAGTATTGTTCATTGCATGGTTGTGTGTGTCAACCTTAATTAAACGAATATGCATGTAGCATTTGACAAAATTTCAAACGACATATCATGTCGCGCGGTTGAATCAATGAATGAATGAATTTTATTTGCTTGACAGAAAAATAACAAATCAGTCAAGCAGGAACGCCGTGGCACGATAACTGCGTGCACTTACCGGTGTCCTGAGCAACAATTAGGCATACACAACTTCGAGTAACAATTGACTAAAGCCAGCATTACGAATAAAAACTGTTTAGCTAAAAAGTACAAAAATAAAAACACCTACACATACCCCTGCAATAGCTGAGCTTCTTGTTAAATGTTTGGGTCGTCGTCATATCTTTGAAAAGGGTAAATCTAGACACTTCAAATTTTTGAGACACGGTGTAGGTCAGTTTTTTCGCTCGAATGCTTTACTTGGGCCACAAGTGGTTGGTAAATGTGGCTAATCAGGCCTATAGTATTTATAACTGATGGCGTTCGAGTCAAAGAAAACAAAACGCCCCGCATTGCTATGGCACGTCACTCGGTCAGTCGATGCCAATCTAATCAACTCCTGTTTTCTCCACGGACACTCGAGCACAGCAGCTCTTTAATTATTCAAGCTTTAGTATTGTGTTTCAGTGTCGGTATCTTATCGGGTCATTTAACCGATGCCTGGTAGTGTAATAGTCAGGGCGTTAAACCAGCGACTCGAAATTCACGGGTTCGACTCCCGGCCGTTCTACTGAGAGATGCAGTTGTTCACACACAATGTGCCTCTGTCACCAAGCAGTATAAATTGCTACTGGACAAAGGGCGGTGATGTCCTACGCCTGGGAAGGTAACCGTACTTGTGGTGTCGCACTATCATGCATGCGTCAAAGACTTAGTGATTGATCGACTGATTGAGTTAAGGTTTTACGTCCCACCCGACACAAAAACAGGTAATTTCGAAGACGTTCTTCCCAGCCAATCTCTTGGCTTGGTACTGAAAAACGAAAACAAACACAAGAAAAGCAAACATGCATCCGTAACAAAATATACTACAACATAAAATGAACCAAAAAAACTAAAGCCAGGTTTTGTCGCCTCCTACAACCTCCGGCCTGGAAATAGAACGGGCCTATTCTGGAAGAAGTAGATAGATAAGTCAGGAAGTAAATAAGTAAGAAAGAAAGCATAAGGAAAGACGAAAGTAAGTAAGGAGTGAGGAAGGAAGTTAAGTAAACACACAAACAAACCATTTATAAAGCGCCGAAATCAACAGATGAATCACGACGCATTACCGACCCGGAGCTCGCACGAGGCCACAGACTTAGTATTTATCACCTACCGGCTCAAGGCATAAGCACGGGAGATGTGTGCACTCTGCCTTCACTCCTCTAAGGAGTAGGCCTACGGACGGTCACCGTTTTAAAACTACATACAACATGCAGAAAACAGAACGAAGTCAGTCGCGCAGAAAGACAAACGGACAAGCGACAGCATATAGCGAACGTGAGTTCACGTTCGCCAAAAATAGAAGGTGGACTTCGGCGCCCACAGTCGACGTGGATATCTTCGCCACCACATACTGAGGCCTGCTGTGACCTTGACCTTTGATCTTTGACCTCCGGAATCTAAACAGGTCATCAGTATGGGATAATGAATACTCATGTCAATGTTATCAAACTGTTCGCGCCGTTCATGAGATATTGTCGTAACAGCTAGTATCTGACCGGACGAACGTAGCAGGCTACCTGTTCATGACGACAAGCTGTACGTCGACGTCTTCGCGGTCTTTGTGTAAGAAATCCGACATGAAGTTTGACACGGACTCGTACGTGATGTGACCGCACAGCACGATATGTCTACACACACAAACACACACACACACACAGACACACAAACGCATGACCCACAGCGGTCTTTCCGTTTACTACCCACGCCGACGATAGTCGCAGCGGTACGGTTTGATTGAAACGGCGTCTGTGCGTTGGTCTGTTTTTCCGCCCGATATCTCAACAACCGCTGCACCAAACCTGACACAGAAATGATCTACCAAGAGTATGGGAACCCATTTATTTCGGAGTCAAAAGGTCAAAGGTCAAGGTCACGGGACACAAAAAGCAATGCCGGCGTGGGTTATTGCACTACTGTGAGTGCCGGTTTCTAGTTTTCATTTCCGGTTGGTCAATAATATTAAATCGTTATCATGCGGAGGAAATTTACAGAATTGTATGTCTAATACATGTAATTTACAAACGCATATAGCAAACACGTTGAGCACGCTGTTTGTGATATGTGTAACTGGACTATAAAATATATGCAATTTATGTTGATCCACACCGACATTAAAATATGAATTTAAAAAAAAAATCGCAGGCAATGTGGTAGCATGTACTGCATACAGCAATTCGGATCGTTATAAATCGCTTCCTTCTAAACTGCCTACAGTGGAAAAACAAAAATACAGTTCACTCAGATAGTGTAGAATATAAAGCTATAAAAAAACCACACGAAGTTTAATACAAAGGGCATATGTTGTTGTGAATGTGAAGTCATGAAGGTCATATGAAGGTCGACAAGAACATCAACACCTTATTAAGTTCAATGACGCCGGAGTACCGACCGTTTACCGTGTTCCTTTTTATACGAGCCGCCGTATTTGCTGCGAGTACCGAGGATCTCCATAATCTCCGGAATAAAACTGGCAAACATTGCCTATAAACACACGCACACGCACATTTGTTAACAGAAACATCGCAACGAAAAGTCGTATTTCGCACAATTAATATGTCGGGCCGAAATGTTCGCTGGCCGCGTCGAATGCTGGCCGCTAGTGCGTCACGATGAGCATGCGCCGCGCGCCCTATTAACGTTAGAAAAAGACGGGACAGACAGACAGACGGACGAGGGACGCTAGACCGATGCATTACTCTTACCGCTAGAAGCGGCCAGCGTGATAAGTATATTTCATGTGCTCGTATTCGAACGAAATTTAACGTATTATTGCTGTGTTTTTGATATCAACAAACGACGACCGAGACGATAAACAACCTGTACAGAAACAGCTTCAACCTACCGCTGTGAACGGCGTAGATGGACCACCCATAATTAGCCCGCACGGCATCGCGATGCCGCCAGCGGGCTTATGTTTCACCGATGTTACTTTTTAAAAATATATGTCGCCCCCTGTCATTCGAGAGCGGGTGGACAGATCGCTACGCGCATTGTTGCGTTAACACTGTCAATAAAAAATTAACACGTCTACAAATTTGGTGAACGTTGGTCCTGTAACCCCTGACATCTTGTTGTTCATTTACATGGGTGGTGATTCCGCGTAGGCTAAAAACGAGGTGTACTGGTTTTTAAGGTCATTCGCTAGGTGGCAGTAGCATAGCCAGTCTGTAGGTAAGTAAGAAATGCACAGTCGCACAATGCACATGCCGGGCGGGATACACGCTGGATTTTGCCCCGCTTTCTAGTTTCACTACTTCTCTACAGACGCGTACTGTCTCAATTATATGCGCAAATATCACTTTGCTGTATCCGTCAGCGTGCGCGGGTGGTCGACTACCAGAGTCAACCCATCTTCGTTCGACTGCTGGTCATCAACGGGCACTCCTGGCTTAAAACCTAACTGTTTCACAAATCCTATTTCTACCTCCCTAATTTTACTTCTTCCTCCGGAATGCCTTCATGGACTATTGCCTGGGCCGTTTTTTCTGAGCTAAACAGTTTTTGGTTTCAGTTTTTCCTTATTTTTCGTTTCTGTGCCGTGCGCTAGATTAAGCTGGCCATCTCGTCAGCTTTTGAGAGCACGTTAATCTACCATATCGTATCGTATCGTATCGTACGGTTATACCGGCTCACTTGGCCTACGACATTCGTCTCACCAGTCTAATGATGTTGAACTCAATACCGAATAGGATGCACCGGAGATGGCAGACTTAGCCCCCGGTGCGGCCACCTGGCGAACTCGACGTAACATACGTGTCGTCTCTGATTCTGCCCATTCGCTCTATTATGTGAAAACATGACGTCATCCATAAAACCGGAAGTACATAACGTATTGCACTGCCGTCAAAGGAGGACAGAACACATATAGAAAGTTTGGAGAAATATGTCATGTGGTTTTTTAGATATGCGAGCGGACAGACAGACAAACAAACAGACATACAACAGACACGCTGATCACAATACTTCGTACCCCGTCACTAAAGTACCGGTAAGCCGGGCATCGACCGTAAAGTACACAGTCATAATTATGTCGTCAACACAATGTCGAAAAGGATGCGCTACATTAAGCCCCATCCACATCAGCAACAATGTCGAAGCAACACTGTCGAATGCTACAAGTCGAACGATGCGATTCGTTCGACAAAGTCGAATGTTGTTGCTTCAACATTGTTGCCGTTTTCGGCAACAATGTTTTCGGTTTCGTTTGGTTGCAAAAACCGGCAACATTGTTACCGAAACCGAAAACATTGTTGCCGAAAACGGCAAAAATGTCAAGCAATATTCGACTTTGTCGAAAGGACGAAATTTTACGATAAACTCGTTCAACATCGTTGTCATTTTTAGAAACAAAGTCGAACGTTGCTTCGACATTACTGCTGGTGGGGACGGGGCTTTACATTATGCCGGTTGTGACTCGAGATGGCGTCACGGCGACTGACTGACCAGCGCTCCGAGAATGAAGAAGACCATGAAGATTCGACCGAGGACAGTCTCGCAGGAGATGTCGCCGTAGCCGACCGTCGACATGGTGACCAGCGTGAAGTAGACGCATTCCCAGTACGTCAACCGGTGAACGTTCTCGTAGTTGTTGAACGGATCGCCCGAGTTTTCCACCTAAATGAACGAACGGTCGCAGCAGATTCGTGGTCACCTCGACAGTAGAAAATAATCAGTTTGAAAAACAATTAACAGATCCAGATTAGTTGGCTCTCAGTGAGCTCATATCTTCGCGGAGCTTTCTGCTGTTCTGCATTCGAAAAAATATTTCATTGTCACTTTTCTACGGCGGTACTGTTTTCACTGCCATTTGTGTCTGTTTGTCTGTTTGTGAACGCGATAACTCAAAAAGTTATGGGTAAATTCTGACGAAATTTGGGGAAAGTGCAGATTATGGACCAGAAATAATTCATTAAATTTTGGAAGATAGGGTTGGCAAAATGTTAGACAAAATTGTATTGTATTGTATTAAAATTTACTCGTTCACACAGAACATAGGACATGCAATATATATACCAAACAGTAAAAGTAAGTGCATGTTAAGGTAAATAGATATAATAATGTTCGTTTATTAAATTGCTGACATGCCGCGCAATTAACAATACTAACATCCGCCACGCAGGGCGGGACACAACAGCCGCCACGCAGGGCAGCACTATATACAGAAGGGTTAAGCCGGTTAAAATGCTGCCACACACGGCGCACAGCGATTGAATCAACCGCACCGGCTTAATCTCGTGAGCATTCACCAGATGGTGCGACCAGCACACATCCGATAAATTTGCTCACTACTCAATTTATCGACCCCGAAAGGATGAAAGGCTGAGTTGGCCTTGGGTGGCTGGTTACATACCGAAATAAAGTGCCGCCTCCGGCAGTCGAACCCGGACGCGTCACCCATCCCAGTACTAACCGGGCTCGACGTAGAGTAACTTCGTTGATTCGACCAACTCCGTTACCACTACGCCACGCCGCCAACAACAGGTACGCGTACAGTTAAGTCTATACCTTTAAAAAATAAAAAGAAATACAAATATACATATAAAAAGCCTATGGGCATGCCCAGTGCAGCAGCGTTGCCGTCTGTGGTAGTGACGATCAAGTGTTGTAAACGAAGTCGGGCGCACGTTGTCATCAACAACTTGGATGGTCGTAAACTCTACGGTCGATAATATCTGTTATGCGACGAATAATTCGAAAAAAACGGTCAAGTTCCGAATTTCGGGTTACATGACAGTGTGGAATAAGCACCGGGCGCTGACCATGTGAGCAAACATGGCGTAGGCTGCGGCAGACTAATAGACTAATAGACTACTATCACGCGGTAGACTAAACTGTCGTATAGTTTTTTCAGCGCAGGTTAGAATATTTCAGTACTGCATCCTATTGTATTCCGAGATATCAACAATTAGTTCACTGCGGAGAAACTGTATAAGTTACAGAAACGCTTTGAGGATCCAAGTGATCTAGACAGCTGTACGTCTTCTATTAAAAGGCCAACCACACTCGCCAAATGTCCACAAATCCTCGTAACTGAAATTATCTTGTCTTGCGCTGCTGAATACTCGAAATGTCAGAGTGCATGCATCCACTTAGTGTGCACAAAACACTCGTTGTGGCCAGTGACAGTGCCGTAAAAGCGGAAAAACGGTTCTGTCAAGCTGTCAGAAGGGAATCAGGGAGGCCGCCTTCGAGGCATGTCACTGGCTAAAAGCTAACACGCGGCAATGCATAGAGACAACATCGACTAGTGTGACGCAGGCGCGCAGCTCTTGTACATATTTAACAAGCGCAAATCACCACAAGACGAACGTCAATGAATAAGCTGTCAAGCGACGCTGACATTCGCAGCATCGTCGTCGTAACTGCGCCAATTTGAGTCCTATTCCTGACACCGTTTGAACTTATGCATCGCCAAGTAATGCTGTTTGTAGTTCGTACTTGGTGAAATGTCCGACATCAGCATCGTTATCCACGCCGACTGCAATCGCCGGGGGGTAGGGTTTTTATCGATGTTTGTCTGTCTATCAGTACAATATCTCAAAAACCGATGAAGTTAGGATCACCAAACTTCAAACTGTTCCGCGGTGAGTTCTGGAAACCCATTTATTTTGAGGTCAAAAAGTCAAAGGTCAAGGACGAGTTAGCCGGCGTGGGTTTTGCACTCTTGTGAGTTCCGGTTTCTTCTAGTTATATATTTTGTTCAGGACGAATACATGTACACAGAAACAGCCTTTGTAATGGCTTACTATGTTACGGCGAGTTATAAATTGTCCTGTTATTTTATTATTATTATTATTAAACACACAAGACCTAGCACAAACCGCCTTCGACAAAGTTGGTGGCGGTGAGAACGAGCAACGTGGACTGACCAAGTGGACAAAGCCGGCTCCGGTGAACCATACACTGATGAGGGTAGAGACGAGGTGAGTGAGCCGAATGCCGTTGGACGTCTTGAGCACATTGAGGTACTGAAGTACGTCTGGAATCGTCATCAGGCGAAGTCCACGAGTGAATCGCAAACCTGAAAGACACAACACTCGCTGTTAGCAGGTGTCATCGACGATCACAGAATAAACTTCAAGAAATTTTTAGTTGACACGAAGCGCCCCGCGGTTTCTCGGCAACAGCGTCGACGTCTGTAAACGATATTGTGAGAGACCTATACAGTTTTAAGTTGATGAAAACGTCAAATCATCGAACGTCCATCCCACTTTCAATCCAACAGCTAAACCGCCAGCTGGAATCAGGACATTGTACGTTTACGTTATGTCAGCCCGCTGTAAACACTATTATTAGGCCTCATCGCTGCAATAGCTAGATGCTGCCTATTGTTACAGACAGAGTAACGTGGTCTGTCTGTGTGTTTGTCAGTCTGTTAGTCACGTTCGTGAACCCTGCAAAAAAGGCTGAATCGATCGAGATGCCGTTTGGGATGCTGACTCGGGTAGGCCCAGCGAACCATGTACTAGATGGGTGACGAGATCCCCACGAGAATGGGCAATTTTTGGATTATCTGGCCCACTAAAAACCATTGGGAATCTCTGCTGTGGTGTGCGCAGCAAAACAAATCATTCATTACCAGTATCGGCACGACATGCGATGCGGCCTTTTGTCACATGAAGCTCAGCTAACAAATATCTACATCAGACGTCATTTAGTTTAAACATTATTGTCCGGACACACAGACAGACAAACATCCGATCGATGGTTCTAACTGGACGACTAAGTAGTCGGTAAAGAAGCTGGTAAGAGTATCTAGCTCACCGAGCCAGTTGCGATTGAGATAGACGGCGACGAAGGACGGCGGAATGGTGAAGTAGTCGACGAGAGAGTAAAGTTCGACGAGGAAACTCAGCTTCTCCGAGGCAGCAATAAACTGCACACGCAAAGCGTGCAACATTCTCAGGCGTCGTTCGAATCGCCGAATTCCTCGAGCGTTACAGGCCACTTATGCATAACTTAGCAAATTAACAAACCTTGCTGCCACAGATACTGTCATTTCCCTTCCCGTAAGCTATCCCGGATGCACATACCGTGCTGACATTGCGTTGCGCGGTAATTCTACACGTCCAAACTTCACGAAATTCTCTGTACATGTCAACTTTGGCTGCATGTGGCTCGGTCCTCTTCTGACGTCTGTGCAATATGTTACGTACTTCCGTTTTTGTGTATTACAACATGTGTATTCCTGCGCGGCGGAAGGATAGCATAAGTCTTGCGAGGTGTTCCGGTTGCGTGGCTGGCTGCGTGCCTCATGGCGCGTGTGGGCGGACCCGATCGGGGGCGAAGTCTGCTATCCCCAACTGCCTTCTTCATATTGACTTCCAATTTTTGTGTGCACCAAAACTGACTGTTGACTGTTAATGCTTCTTACACTGGACTACAGTAATTTGATGAACGCAGAATAATTGTGTTTGCTGACAGTGTTTTATTGTCGCCATGATGTTGGGTTTCAGCTGCTTTTGGGCTGCAAATAAGGAATGGAAGTGGGGAGACTTTGGGCTACTTTTCGTAAGCGACTGGCAGCATGACTTCAGAAAAATCTGGCAACCCTGATGTGCAATGCTGCTAAAACACGTACAGTATGTCGGTCCTCCTTACTGTCGAGCCTAAATGTACGCTGGCCACGTCGCATGCTGCATTGCTGCCCCCTGGTAAGTCACGGTGAGTATGCCGACGAAACAGACAGACGGACGTACCGACGGACGGACGGACGGACGGATGGACGACACACCGTTACATTACGCTTTCGACTAATCGCGGCCAGCGTAGTAAGAAACATCACGCGGCGTTACTAAGCCATCGACCAAATTTGTAGCCTAACTGCGCGTTATCATACACTATTAACAGACATGCCTCATCAGCGACGACGATTGCCTCTGAGCTATAGATAATGAAAACGCTCTGTATGGATTTAGCCGCTGATGGCGTTCGATCACGATATCTCGTCGTTACACTGCTTCGCAGCGCGACTCCGCATCGGCTACTAACGAGTAAATGTGGCACGCATTGACTGTTTCATCGGTTTGAACGCTGTATACCATCACTATATTATAACAACGCTTAACGCGAGAAGCCATTCGTCTTTTTCTCGTCTACCGCCAGGGCCATATTAATGGCAACGATAATGGGCGATAAACAATTTACTAAACTGATATTATTGAATGAAACATGGCATTTCTTTTCAACCTCACGCAGTTCGTAAAAATTTGGTGAACTTCAGTCCAGTAATTCTGGAGTTCAGGAGGATGAAAGGGGTACATCCCTTTGTCGATGAGCAGTTTGGCTACGCGGTGCCACTGCTATAGACCTTGCGGGAAACAGTAATGAGTTTTCTGGGGCGATCACTACTCAGTTTTGTTTCAGTTATTTACTAAGGGTGTCACTGCTATACCGCGCGGGCTACACGCTAGGCTCTACCACGCATTTCTAGTTAGAAATTTTATTTCACCCTCGTGACGTAGTGCACAGTCGATCTGTTACGACTGGTCACCGGAACTTTCTATTGAATGATGTTGCATTGTATTGTATGGTCGGCGTTACTTGGTCGGTGAGCGCTGCGACGCGGGCAACGACGATATCGATTAAATCCACGACAGCGGGGGCACCGGAGCACCGGTTGCTGTGCTGCGGCGCAGCGGAAATTCTACGTCGACGACGAAGGACATCGATCAACGCGGCCGGGCGACGGCGGCGGGCGGACGGACGGCGTTCTGGACCCGTCTCGGCCGACCGACCAGCTGTTCACACAGACCGATGTCGTCGTCGTTCGCTAAACGGTCACGCTCCGCAACCGATCAAACTGTCCGTCGCCGCGACGACCGGATCTGGTCGGAAGTCCGATCACGTCGACCCGACCAGATTGCTTCTGCCAACTCGGCGGTCCGCAATCACACACAGACCTTCCGGCAGCAGAAGAATCAATTGTCGACCGAGCTGAACACCAGCTTCTTTCTGACAAAGGCGCCGACAACGTGCCCAGTGCGCTCCACCAGACGACAATGCAGCTCTAAAACATTTATTGACTTTTCGCTCGTACGTCAGTCCCTCTCGCTTTACAACTGTCGGCTGGTCGGTCGACATCGGCGTGAATCTGCGCTGCGTTACAGCTCGCAGTATGTCATTCAGACAACACACTAAGTAAGAAAGAAAGAAAGTAAGTAAGTAAATTTATAGATCGCGGTTATCGTCAAGAACCTCTAACGCGCTGAATGCACTAGTATCGAGCGAACAGGTACGTTTTAGTCCGCACTGATGGTCGGGTCTCGGATGAAATCCGGGAGAGAGTTCCAGACCGTAGGTAGGCAAATTTTATGTAAAGCTTGGATAGACTAAGCCTAAACAAATGAAAAAGAGTCTTCAAAAAATACTAATATACTGTGCACAATAAAAATTAAAACTATAGCTATATAACACAGTCACAAAAATTTTGCATGGGCGACTTGTGAACGTGGGTGAACTGTAAGAGATTTGCAAATTTTGTGCTGTGAATTGCACCAAAATTCATCTAGCGGCCGGGACCCGCTGGGGAGCTATGGCTAGCCCCAGCCTCCTAAACGTTAATACGGGAAGTTAAGGGAGGAGAAGGGGAAGGAAAGGGTTGGAAATAGGAAAGAATGGGAAAGGAGTAAGGAGTGATGAGAAGGGTTAGGAATGGGAAGGGGAGAGAAGCGGAAAGCGGAGATTTGGGAAGGTAAGAGAGAGGGGTAGGATAGGGGAGATAAGGTAGCCTACCCTAAAGTGGAACTCTAAAATCGCCTATGTATAGCGTATACCTCTGCCACGCGCCATACTAAAATCGGCACAGTGTCGTTACCGGCGAGCAGCAAGTACACCGGCCCATATTTTCCCGCAATACGCCATAACCTATTTTCCCAACTACTCTACTTTCACTTTTCACACAAATCGACTACTGGACTATCTATAAATAGGCCTACGATGAAATGTCCGGAATATATGCCGGATCACTTCCGAAATGTAGTCAACTCTTCCGTGGCCCATCGCGTGGCCCGAATTTCACGAAAATCCACCGATAATTTTTTTCGTTATTCTGCAAACAGAAGGAGAAACTGAGAGAGACACGAATGGCGGCAGTAACAACTCGAAACCGACGAGCACGTGGTGTGACGAAGAGGCAGGCGCAGATGCCATCAATTACTTTCGTCTACGCCGACGTTAAGCCAGACTAGACCAAGTCTGCGCAGCGCATCGCGTGTGGCAAGACGTCGCAACCGCATAACCGCACCGCATCAATGCATAAATTTCAAAAAAGGATTGCTACGCTTAAAAATTAGCACCATACGGGACTGACGGTCGACTCCTACTTACTGCCAACTTCAAAGTCGCCTGACACAAAAACTAGGACAAAATAATCAGGCCCCGATAAGCTGTATGTATTGTGCCCTAATTTAAGGTCCCCGGTCACTTGCCAGCCCCCATTATAAATGGGGGAGGAGATAGCCTTTGAAAATGGCCGAATTTCCGACTTTCAAGGGCTTGGACCTTGACATTGATTTTGGATCGGGTCATACTGCATACCGTCATGCATCAGTCATCGACCTATCACAGGCAGCGCAGTAGCGCTGCACTGTTGTAAGGCCCATTCAAAATCAATAGGAAAAATGGAAAATTCGACCCCTGTAAAATTGTAACCCCTGAAAATTTCATTTTGAAACTTGGCATACGT
>Ga0209780_1000887_pt1 | contig 18072 bp, 12 predicted proteins | sample WorMetexBAHAMAS2_FD_187384 | JGI IMG/M metagenome (GOLD analysis project Ga0209780, IMG submission 187384) | Marine gutless worms symbiont microbial communities from Max Planck institute for Marine Microbiology, Germany - Inanidrilus exumae... | ecosystem: Host-associated > Annelida > Digestive...
GTAGTTATGTTTCATATAAAAGTATTCAAATAACACCATTAACCATTTTTAATAGTTTATTTTAAAACAACGAAAAGAAAAAATCGCTATACCCCGACTTTAAAGCTTGGCTGCGCCACTACTTCTCATCTGCGTCTGATGTCGGCGTCTGTGTGATCAGGCTCAGCAGCAGCAGCGGCGGCCGTTTGTCGTCGAAAGAGTAGTCATTGCGCTGCAGAGAGGGAGAGAGAGGGGGACAAGGACACTTGATTTGAAGCTGCCTGATAGTCGGCGACATTGCGTAGAAGTACTAGAACTAACGTGTTTTAGACACAAGTTGTACCGTAGGAATTTATAAGTGTGCAGTATACGATTTTTGTGAAATTGCATTAAGTGATGTTGCCCATTTCAGTTTGCCAAGTGAAATTAATTAGCGGGCGAATTTCGTTTTCGCGAGAAACACAATGTATGATGTAGCCATGATAATGGTACAGAAGAGTGACAAGTGGGTCTTCAGATGTTTCTTAAAACTGTTGAGTGTTGTAATGAAGGTCACTGTATCAGATACGATTGAGTGGCGTTGCCAGGCTGTCGAGACAGGCAGGTGATCATTCAGTATAGCCCTGCATCCTGAGCCTGCTCGTTTCCTCAGCCAGGACATACGCTTTTCAGCAAGGTTAATTGACCTTCCATCGCCCTGGTGTAGCGCCGCCATTGCGCGATTCGCTTTCATCCTCTTGTTTACTGACTCGTCGGTCAAAGTGTGCAGTACGAATGTGGACTGATAGCAGGACTCGAGTGGGCGTGCTCGCGCCATGTGACGTCGCACTCGGAGGACGGCGATGCGACGGCCGGTGAGCGAGCAGCACGCGTGACGCGTCGACGTCGACGATGCGTTGTTCCACCAGCACGACGATGACCGTCCTGCCCGACCTCTGCCTCGATGCTCCCGCCGCCAACAGCGACGACGTGGCGGTCGCCGGCCCGAAGCGGTCGTCGTCGACTCCGTCCAGCAAGACGGTGTCGTCGTCCGTCGACGCGGAAGATCGCTCGTCGTCAGACAGCGACGCCGACCAGAAGTGTGGATGGGGTCCCATACAGCCGCACTGCTGTCAGGTCTTCCGTAATGCCAAAGTCGTACTGTTCTTTCTCTGCTGCTTGGCAACCATACAGGTAACTTACCTTTTGGTTTACCTGTACTTATTAGCTGATATTCTCAGTTTTTGCATCCGAGTGTCTATCTGTCCAGATGTAGCTATGAAGACTACGCTTAGGGGTGGAAGAAATTCATTTTACCGACCACTGTAGTGGTTCGGGTAGAGCGCTTGGTCGAATGTATGTCTGGGTCCCAGTGTGATTTTCGTTAACGAAAACTAAAACGAATACGAAAAAATTTAAAACGAAAACGATAATAACGCTGACAACAGTTCCCTGAAGGTGGCACTTCGACGACTGCGCGCCTGAAACACGCATGCCGGTGTTTAGATTCTGAGCGTATGATGATGATAATGATGACGATGACAATCATGAGTAACTCTGTGTCTGTGCTGTATACTGCCTTATTGTTGTTGTTAGTATATAACAGTAAGTAAAACCAAAACTAAAATTAGATGAAAACTAAAACTGAAACGAAAAAATACTGTAAAACTAAAACGAAACAATAAATCAAAACGAAAATCACACTGCTGTGTCCGTACAATAACTTTCGAGTTTTGAATGAAATTACCTTTGATGTAGATGTTTGGCCTGATGGTTGACCGTGACCTTATCTAAGATCAAGGTCATAGGGCTTTTGGTAGACGGTCACAGGATAAAATACGGTTCCTTTTTGGGCTATGGATGCACGTTACAATTCGAGGGAAGCCGACCTGGCTAAAATGCAGACTTGAATGTGAAACTGTAAATAAGTAACAGCGAAAGCAGTTGTTTGTCGTGTACTTTGTGTGGAAACGGTTGGTGCGACCTCGAGTGAAGTGAAGGCTTTCTAGTTATTGGTTTCCGATGAACTTTTTGAATGATTATTGGATCGACAGTTTTACTTGCTTATTACACCTTTTATTGCCATGAAGTAAACGAAAAACGACTGCAGCCTTCTTGATATTTTATTGCTCGCTAACGACGCAGTTAGAACGGAGAACTTGTCTGATGGGAATCGTGCAATAGTTCGGTTTAATACTGTTTAGGCGCTTTGTGGCGTATTGCCCCGTGCATCTCTTTGAGTGCTGCGCGTGCAGGAACCTGTTAACAGAATTAGCTGAGCCAGTATGATGTATTGTCAGATAACGACTGTCCGTTGAATCACGTTTCGAGTTGCGGTGCTGTACGTAAGAAATATTATTGTAACTAATTTTATTAGTATGCTGGCCGCGTTTGTCGGTAAGCGTAAAGTAACGGTCTGGCGTCCGTCCGTCCGTTTGTCTCGTCGGCGCATACTCAACGTGACTCACCACTGGGCAGCACGCGACACGGCCAGCGTACATTTCCGTCCGAGTATTACGAGGACGGTCGTACTTGTTTGATGAGTGATGATGAGCCGATAGTGGATGTGCTTGTGACAAGGGTATGGTGGTGAACGGGTTTGTGAGTGTGGTGATCTCGACCATAGAACGGCGCTTCGAGCTGTCCAGTAAGCAGTCTGGATTCGTGGCGAGCGGCTACGACATTGCGTCCGTTCTGTGTCTGGTCCCGGTCAGTTACATCGGCGGTCGGGGTCACAAGCCGCGCTGGATCGCCGCCGGAGTCCTTCTGCTCAGCCTCGGATCCTTCTTGTTCGCGCTGCCGCACTTCGTCGCCGACTTCTATCGCTACGACGAGGTGCGCAATGACGTGCGTAGGTAGCGCTGGAATAAAAATTACAGACAAGTGGTGAAAGAATTCTGACGAAAGGCCGCATCGCAGGGGGCGGATTTTTCACGGGGGACAATGTAATGTGACACCGACCAATCGTGATTATTGTAGTCGGCGGTCATGCCGTTATTGCGGATTGAATGATTTATTTTGCTACGTACACCGCAGCAGAGACTCCCAATGCTTTTCTGTGGGCAGGACAACCCCAAAAATTGTCCCTTCCTATGGAGGGATCTGGACCCCAATCGAACACATGGTTTCTTGGGCCGATGCAAATCAGTCCCCAAACGGCATCTCGATCAGTTCAGCCGTTTTACAGGGCACATCCGTATGACCAACACACAGACAGACAGACCATGCTACGTGTGACATCTGTAGCAATAGGCCGCATCAGTTCAGTGCATTGGTTGCGGCCTAGAAACGTAAAAACATAAAGTCGTGTCAAAAATCTAAAAAACGATTATAAACGTTGCACAAAAAGAGATATTTATGTATCATGTTCAGTCTCTATGCCTAATGCCTAGCATGGCGGAGTACGTCCAACTACGCAATAGAATATTGCACATATTATTAATTGCGTGGTTCCTGTCGGCTAGTAATTAGGTAAGAAACTTAAAGTGAGTTATTAATAGGACAGTACAGTTATTTAAGTTAGTTGACTCACAGAGAACATGACATTGCACTGTTGCTTTTTTGAAGGTGCTTCTGGGTGAATGTTTGGTATGTTCAATTATATATATATATATACATGCTAGTTTAGCCCGCCTGTCATGGCACGCCGAAAGGGCTGTATGTTCGTTCTGCCATTGTTACTTTCTTTTCTTTTTTTTAACGGTCCACTTGGAGACCAATTATTTCCAAATGTACTGGACTGATCTTTATGAAATTTTTAGGATAGGTACACATTATGGGTGGGAATGATCAATCTGACCTTCTTTTCGCAATCGCTGAAGGATGTTGCTATGGTAACCGATTTTTGGCATACCCCACCTTCACTGTGTGTGCGGGCATTCCACAACTGAAACATGAAAGTGCGCGTTAACACCTCAACGTCTAATAAAAATTCGTTGAACTTCGATCTAGTAACCTGTTTGAGTTTTGCAGGCGCGTTTGTGCCGGGTGGGCCACAAGCTGGGTTTAGCCACGCATTTCTAGTTTGAAAATGTTTTTTTTTCTGGAAATGAAGCTCGTTGGCCAAAATAAAGAACGTTAAAAAGCGTGAAAGGCGTTACGCGAGTGAGAAACGTCAAAGCGTTTTATGCGTGTATGGAGGTGGATGAGGTGCTAGCGCCGCTGTCCATGTGTCGATCCACCGTGCCGCTGAACGGATCGTCAGAGGCTGGCTGCGATGACGCCGGCAGCGGACTGACCAAGACGCGCAGTCTGTCCGCCTACATGTTCGTCCTCGTATTCGCGCACATGTTGCACGGTGTCGGGGCCACGCCCATCTACACGCTGGCCGTCACCTACCTGGACGACAATCTCAAGGCAAAGGTCACTCCACTCTACCTCGGTGAGTACGCCTATAAGGTCGGATTCTTATATAACGGACCAGCGCGCTTTACAATCTCGGAAGTGGCAGTAGATTGGCAAGAGTCAGTGGTGCTGCAGCGCAAACTGCGGCCATCCAATTGCATGCGTTAAGCGTTAACGTACAATTGGATCCGCGTTATGCAGCTAGCAGACATACCACTGCTCCAATCAACCAAACCAGGCCTTCACCCCGTAAGCAGTCACCAGACGTCGCCACCCGTGCGAGGATGCACCCATCCGATTACAGCTTACTACTCAATTTATTGACCTCGAAAGGATGAAAGGCTGAGTTGGCCTAGTTGGCTGGCCTGTAGCGGACAGTTTACCCACATAAGTGGTCACCCATCGGTTGCAGGTGCAGCTATAGGCCATTATCAAAGACGACACGTATGTTTTGTCCACTTCGCCAGGTGGCGGCACCGGGGGCGGAGTCTGCTGTCTTATGCTGCATCTTGTTAATATTGCAGTATTGCTGTTATTGCAGTAATTATTGCAGTACTTAATTTCAGTATTGCTACACATATTGCAATATGTCAGTCGCTATGGTTGTTGCTTTTAACAACCCAACGCCTGTGTTTCATTTCCACTTGATTACGGCAGTTTGCAAACGTTTTTACTTACTTACTTATTTAGTAGCTTGCATCATAGTGTCAACACTGATGCCGTCTGGCCGTAATCAGTATGTAAATAAATTTCTGGTTATTTCTCTTACATTAAATTTGCCGATGCCTGTGAGTAAACAAGTGAATCTGTTGGTCATTGGATGAAATGATTATATAGCATCCATTTGCTGTCTGCGCAAACAGAGTGAAACGTTTCTGGATTGTTGCAGCAATTTGCTGCCAGTTGCCTTGCCAGGTCTTAGTGCTTACACCAAACTGCTATGACACTCCAGGAGTAAGTTGGCACGGACAACAGCTAACAAATGCAGTTTTAGTAGTTGCAGCTAAGTTAACAAAGGCAGGTATTAGCAGATATTAGCTTTGACACTGTGGATTGAGTGACAGTATGGCCGGGGCATCCGGCCCATTAGACCACCTGTACCACGTATACCACGAGTTCTTTTCCAGGACGGGTGGGGTAATAAAATCAAGCAAGAACCGTATAATCTAGGTGCTCATGGAGAACAGTGGTGGTAATCGATCTACACGTCTTATCATCATCATCATCATCATCATAAACGAAGAGATTATCGTGGCGTTTAGTCATAAAAACTACAAGGACACGTTACAAAGTAAAAACACAAAACCGCAAACTACGTCGTGTCTAGCAGTATGGAAGAGCAGATAGTCACAGATACGACCGCTCAAACAATAGTGTCTTGAGCTGCTGCCTAAACGATAGCAGTGGTGACTGTGATGTCAGAGTGGCTGGCAGACTGTTCCACACGCGCGCGCCTGTGACCGGGAAAACGCGGTCACCAAGAGTACGGCGCCGAGTTCGTAGTTAGTAGTCTTAGTGGTATTTAAACTTGGTAGAGTACATCGCCTTAACCACTACATCACATCGGGCCGCTTTTTTATTGTGTACCAGCTCCAGCGACTGAAACAACTTGAATTCCGTTATTGATTGGTTCTGTTATTACATCCACCCTCCCGTGTGCTGCGTGGCTGGCTTCACTGCTGTCTGCTGATGTCTATTCCATGTGCAGGAATCTTTTACACGACGGCGATCATTGGACCTGCTGTTGGATACATCGCTGGCGGCAAACTGCTGGAGATCTACTGCGACGTCGGCTCTGTCAACCTTGACGAGTCTGTACAACAGCTTTGACTTCGGCTCGGTCTCTCAACTAATGACGATGTTGTCGTTTAAGCAAAAATCGCTCCTTGTTTTGTGTAAGCTGAGCAAGTGGTAGGAGGGTGCCGGAGGTAATTGCCTTCGTCCAGAGATTTTGTTATGTTAGTTGACTAGTGGGCGTGGCGACTGTTTAAGTAAGTAAGTAAGTAGCACATTTATAGAGTACGTTACACAATGCCTGTAATCAGCTAAGTGCTCTAGGACAACGTAAACAAGGATGTTTTTAAAGATCGCCTGAAAGTCAAGGCTAAAGGGCCTACCATGTACGGAGTTTGACCCGTTCTAGGGGTGATTCAGTGTAGTTAGGGGTCACTTAAGATCATCAGCAGTGTCACCATTTGGTAGAGCACATAGAACTTCCTATTCATAGAAACTGTGTTTATCTTGTACCATTTTCCAGATATAGCGAGTTATTTGTCAAAAGTCACTAATTTTTCCTACCCAGCGTTAATTTGGTGCCCCTTTAGGGACTAACTTGCATTAAATTTGACCAAAATCTTTGGCAGTAGTAAGAGTCCATAGGCTATTATGTAGCATTTCTTTTGCATAATATTTGGCTGTTTTGATAGAACTTGGGCTTGTAACAGACTGACAGACAGACGCAGATCTATAGCATGTACCATGCTGGCTGGCACAGCATTATGCAGCAAAGGTAAGCAGAAAATTTTTATTAACATTTTTGCACTTCACTGGAGCTGTTATCGTCACTGCGATTGCTGTTATTTGCTGTGTATTGTTGGTTACAGCATAGACCTGTCACCTGAAGACCCACAGTGGGTCGGTGCCTGGTGGATTGGTTTTCTCCTCAGTGGCTCATTGTCGTTCCTTATCGCTATACCACTTAGTGCATTTCCAAAATCCATACCAGGTAACTTGTACACACGAACAGCATTTTGCCGTTGTAATTACCGACCCACTTTAAAGGTAGAAGTAAAGGTCGGATTTTTATATAGCGCTGCTTACGCGATGAACAGATCAGCGCGCTTTACACTCTCGCAAGTGACAGTTGGCACATTGGCAAGAGCCAATGGTGCTGCAGCGCAAACTGCGGCCATTTAATTGCACTCGTTAACGTACAATTGGACCCGTGTTATGCAGCTAGCAAACACCACCGCTCCAATCAACCACACCAGGCATTTATCCCGTAAGCATTCACCAGACGGCGCCACCCGTTCGAGAAAACAAACATCCAATTACAGTTTAATACTCAGTTTATCGACCTCGAAAGGATGAAAGACTGAGTTTGCCTAGTTGGCTGACCTATAGCAGACGATTTACCTACATAAGTGGTCACCCATCAGCTGCAGGTCGAGCGCATGATATAAACTTTTCCGGCCAAAGACCGACGTTCTACCACTGTGCCACGCAACCAGCTGCTTTAGTTTTTTGGTGGTCCAGGTGAAGACAGTGGCCATGGTGGTGACAGTAATTGAGTGGTTTCTCTGATGGATCTGCTACAAGCTCGGCAGGTCTGGTACTATGAGCAGGAGGTCCCCCAGCTGCTTCTTTTGGTTGACTGTGACCTTATCTAAGGTCAAGGTCATAGGACTTTTGGTTGACGGTCACAGGATAAAATACGGTTCCTTTTTCGGCTATGAATGCACATTACAATTCAAGGGAATCCGACCTGGCTAAAATGCAGACCTGAATCTAAAACTGTAAATAAGTAACAGCTAAAGCAGTTGTTTGTCGTGTACTTTGTGCTGAAGCATTGCAAAGCCAGACCCACATGGAAAAGATATTTACAGTGAGAGTCATTATGTACTGATATGTTATAGGAACTGGTGAACAGCAGTTACACAACTGCTAAATAGGTCTTGTGGTGGTTGATTAGTTTCCACCTTGTAGTAGGCGCTAGCATGATAACTTAAAAAGTCTCCCCTATCCTTTCCCATTTTGGGTCATGGCTAAACAAAAAGGCAATGAGGTCGGAGGTTACTGTATCGTTGGACGTCCTTAACCTGGCAGAACTAAATCTCCACCCAAGACCTTGTCCCTGCTATAGCCTATTTTGTACTGAAAGGGGACATTAATCTCCCAGCCAGCCAACCAACCTGCTACTAGCTCACCTGGATTGCTAAAACAATGGTCGTAACTATGAGTTGGTTTTGTTGTCATTCTTGTTGTTGATGTACATCGAACATTCAGTGAAGTGTGTCTGTCACGCTGTTAGTGTCAAAGCAATCAGAGGCTGCTGCGGCATCAGAAGCAAAGATTAGCCCGACTGTTTCTTCAACAAAACCAGGATTTCATCTCAGAGTGAAAGATATTCCATCAGCGCTTAAGTCATTGCTGTGCAATGCAACCTTCATGTCCCTTAATTTGGCTGGAGCCAGTGAAAGTATGTGTCTTAAACGTTTTGAGCTGTTATTGATTAAACATTTGCTGTCTGAATACCTTTTGTTGTTCATGAAGAAATTACTAAATTAATAATTAATTTTGATTACTAAGCATCACGTTAAATTAAACTTAACAGTTTTAGTCTGGTAAAACTTTTTAACAGCTAATTTAATTAGAGAAATTTGCAGCCATATAATTTTTGTTGAACCCCATTAAAGAGCTGACAACTTTGTTAGCTTTTTGTGTAAATTGCATGTCATAAAAAACATTTAACTTTTTTTGATTGTTAGGTTTACTTGTAAGCGGCTTCGTTGTGTTTGCGCCAAAGTTTGTCGAGTCACAGTTTGGTATCACAGCCGCATGGGCTGCACAGCTCATTGGTATGTTGTCTTCAGTCAGCAATTTGATTACAAGTTGCATCATATTTGAAAGACTGCTCTGTTATTCGTTTTATTAGTTGGATTCTTCTGAGTCGACCTAATAAAGTGGGTCTCAAATATCCGCCCATCATCCATACGTACATCCGTCCATCCACAAAAAGTTCCTTCGATTTTAATAAATTTGGCTTGTAGGTAGAGGTCGATGAGTGATGCACGGCGGTTTGCAGTATGACCCGCTCTAAGGTCAAGGTCAAGGACACGAGCCCTTGAAAGTTGAAAATCGATTTTCAAAAGCTATCTCATCCGCCATTTACAATGGGAGCTTGTAACTGACCACTGATTAGGGCACAGATCTAATTTTTTTCAGGCCGGATTTTTGATATTCGTCCAAGTTTTTGTGTCACGTGACTTTGAACTTGGCAGAAACGTCAGTTGCGGAGAGTCGACCTCAATCCCACACGGGGCTAATTTATTGAATCTTAGAAGCTTAGTGTTGAAAGCAAATATAAAAGAAATAGATGCCACAGATTTCGTGCAGTGGAAGATATGACATTTGACAGTATTTTAAACATGACATTCTTTGCCGCATGCAACTTTTTCACTGTGATTTTGTGTTGCATATTAATTCGTGTAGGTTTTGCAACCATTCCATCTGGTGGTGGCGGTACTTTGTTCGGTGGTTATCTGGTAAAGCAGCTGAACCTGCAATGCAGAGGGATATTCCGACTGTGTCTGATGACAACTGGCATTGTTCTGGCGTTAACGCTGACACTGCTTGCTCGCTGTGAGAACGTGCCATTTGCTGGCATCAATGTTGATTATGTTCTGAGGAACAGGTGAAGAACCGTCTGTTGTTGGTGATTTTCTGTTACTGTTATCTGTTTTCTGGTACTGTTACTGTTTCTGTTATCTGTTACGCTATACGACATACCTTGTTACAAGAATTCTCAAACAGAGATGTTGCAGGTTTCGTCCCCAGCTATGTCACTGACGTGCACTGACCCTGGCAAGTTGCTCAACCTGCCAGGCAGTTGGATTTGCTACTAGCGATGGTGCATCGATGCTATGCAGCTACGATAATAACCGTTGGTCAGAAATATGTAAGCGTGTGGGCGGCCAATGGGGGTGGCAGCTTTGCCATTATTTTACTAGCAATGTTCACATCAGTGCTGGGTGATTTGCCAGAAGAGAAATCGATTCGATTCAAATGGATTCGATGCCGCAACGATTTGATTCAATTCAGTTTGGTACAGCCAACTTGCAGTGCTTGATAGCTCAGCTGTGATGGAGCCCATTTTAGTTGTAAAGGCCATTATTTGGCAATGACTATATTAATTCTGTACAGTATTGTCGGTGTCTGCGATGTTTCGTGCCTAGTTACTTTACTTGCAACTGGGAAACTGTGCGGGAAACTGTGAAAATGAAAACGGAATAATAAACTGAACTGAGGTGATATATTAAAACTATTTCCGATGTTTGCTGATCATTTGCAACCACTGATTAAGCCGAGTTGAAAGCTATCCATTGGATTTGGCAGTGCAAATTGATTTGATTTGATTTTCTTATCTCTAGTTCACATGCAGCGTCAGCAGACGTGTTGGGGTTACACTGCAGTTGATTTGTCTGGTTACCCACGGTGTGGGTAGGGCTTTCAGTCGCGTTTTATGTTTGTTTGTCTGTCTGTCTGTCTGCACTCTAACAGGAATACGGCTTGAGCTATTAACACCAAATTTGTACACATGTACTCTGTAGCAGTCGCTCAGCATGCATTGAGCCAGAGGTCAAAAATTAAAGATCAAGGTCACACGGTATGAAAACTGTCATGGCGCATGGTTGCTAGTTATTATATTGGCTGTCCCATAATCCTGTGCTATGCTACCTGCGGCCATTGCCGGCGTGGGTCTGCATGTCGATATGACTGCCTATGTTTTCTAGTGTTGCCTGTTGATTGTCTAGGACACTGACTCAGGTGAACCTGACTGCTGCATGCAACGTGGACTGTCACTGTGTATCGGATGTGTTTGAGCCCGTCTGTGGTGCTGACAACCTCATCTATTTCTCACCATGCTATGCAGGATGCCACAACTCTTCTGCTGATAAAAAGGTGCGTAATTCCATGTGGACAGTATAGTTCTGTCCATGTCAGCCAACTTGACATTGTAGTTTCATAAAGCTTGATCATACCGAGCATTATGCTGCTAATGTCTGTTGCCTGTATTGTATTAACCTTGACTAAGCAATCATTGAAACTCGGATGTCGCATTAACTTTGTCGTTTTGTGCATTCACTTAGCAGTGTTGGAATGAGTCAGAGTTTACTGTGTGATGTTGGTTTGTTACAGTTAGATGCATAAGTAAATTTAATTCGCAAGACGTTTTGGTCTGTGGTTTTTACATATTAGCTTGCTAGATCTGTTTTGCAGCGTATAATATGCAACTGTTGTTATTATTGCTAAAATAAATGGCATTTTATACAGTTGAAGCATACGAAACTGTTGCATGCTCCACATAGTGTCTTATATTCATCTTATTTCGGTTATCTTTTGCAGTTATAATGTATTGTTTATTTTTGCAATTATTTAGAAATTCTGTAATAACTGTTGAATTTTTCAACTGTTATCTGAATTGCGTGTTGTTTTGGCCACAGGCGTATTATGACTGTGAGTGTGTGAATGCGGCTGCTGAGCCAGTGGCTGTCACTGGCAGATGTGAGGGAGACTGTCAGCTTCTGTCAATGTTCCTTGTCATCTTTGCACTGATAATATTCGTGACATTTACCACGAGCATGCCAGCTCTTGCAGCCACGCTTAGGTGTGTATTTGCCTCAGCTGTTGTTATGCATAGGCTGCCGAAAGCTCGTATGTTAAATAGTCAGGTGAAACGAAATGCATTTAAGTTGATGGAAAATCACAGATTTCACATTGGTGCGCGTTTTTCTCGCAGAAGATAGCTAATTCACGGAAAATGTAGGCGCGTAATCGTGAACTAAGTTGGTCCTTAATCATAGCCTAAGTGTGACAGAATTACAATGACGTGTACAGTGCTTGCGTGAAATGCTCTGTACATCAAAAAGTATATTTTATCAACTTTATGCTTATAAGTAATAAGTAGCTGCCAAGTATAGCATTTATAAGTGGTATTATTTATTCATCTAGAATTTACAGATAACAATAATCTCGGTAGAGCATTGCAGATTGGTGTCGTTGTGTAAATTTGAAGGTGTGTGCCAGAGCAACATCGGTCCTTTGCTCTTGGAATCCAGTGGATCCTGTTCCGAACTCTTGGTAAGTATACTGGCATATTCACTATAGTGAGCCTGCTCTATGTGTTGAGGATGTGGACGTTAAGTCTGATACTGTTTTAATGGACCACTTTAGTGGTACTGGTAGCGCAATCACTCTGGTATATGTGTGTGTGTGTATGTGCGTGTCTGACTGTCTGTCTGTGTGTCTTGAACAACTAAATTACATTCGACCTAGATATTTGACACACGTATTCTTAAATTGACACTGTTTAGATCAAACTTGAAGGACAAGGTCAATGCCTAGATCAGATCCGCAGCTGTTGAGATGACAAGAGCTGAAAACAAATAGTATACAAACGCAGACCCGAATTTAGAAATGTTAATAAGTAACAGCACCTGTGTAATTTTTTGTTCCTAAAGTAGTTGGTGTGACCTTAAATGAAGGGTTCTAGTTTACTTATTTAAATCTGTTTTCAGTTTTCTTTACTTTTCACTAGCATAACAGCTTTGATTTACTTTTTTGTTGTTTTCAGCATGTGCCAGTCTCAATGTAACTTTTCCAGTTAGTGATACATCAGTATATTCTTGGTTATTACCGTTATTTTGTGCCTTATTGAAATAAATATCAATGTTTAGTTTTCGTTTCGCTTTTAGAACTCTTTATTAATACCTCAAAAAAGTAATACTTTTGACTAATTATCCAAACGAAATATCCAGCCAGTGAAGTTACTAGTATGGGAGATCATAGGAAAAGTGTGAGGTTTTATTTCACTGAACATTTTCTGTAGATTTGCAACCGTCTGTGTAGGCATGATACCAGCTCCGGTGTTGTTTGGATTTCTGATCGACAAAGCCTGCCTGTCTTGGCAGCAGGCGACGTGCAAAGGCGACAAAGGTGCCTGCCTCGTCTACGACAACTGGGCAATGGGCACGTACCTGCTCGTTCTGGTGTTCACGTGCAAGAGTCTGTCGTTCGGCTTTTTTGTGCTCGCCACTTGCCTGTATCGGTCCCAGCACGCACACCCAGTCATTAGTGTTGTGACTGTACCGGACTCGGCAACAAGTGGTACCATTACCAGTTCCGAACTGCAGCCGATTGCCGCTGATGAGCACGATAAACGTGACTCCGATAACACGTAGCATCTCAAGCGGGGTGTGTGACTGTCGTTTCTGTATAGCAGTGCATTTGAGCGACACGTTCATTTTATCTATGTGGCCGATCCGTGATCCACGGTGCCAGTGGTTAACCTTACTGCTTCTAGTCCAGGCATTGTTCGAGTTATGAGCGTTTGTAATATGCAGCCCGAACGTGACTATTATATTTTTAATAGGCATTTCCATGACGTTGTACCGTACCTCTCTCAGGGTGAAATGCGGATACCGCCTAGCAAGGGTGAATGTGATGTTTCTGCGTTGTTCTCATAGCCGACATGTTGCAGGTGAACAGCTGTGCTGTGTTGTTATTGGTTGTATTACAGTGCCATGTTACTTTTGTCCTTGCGGCACTGTTTCTTCTACACACTTCTCAGAATGCTTTGTCATGTTATTAGCACGTTTTTGAATGAGACTTTGATGCAAAAGGATTCGTGCTGTGTTTTGAGAAAATAAAAATATTCATTTGTAAGCAAAAATGAGGATATCATTCAGTTCTGTTACGTTTGGATGTTCAGTGGGAATGAGTTGACTTCATCTTCAGAATCTGCACAGAATCCACAGATGCGACTCTTTTTTGCGATGAAAATGGAACTAATTCAATACATTGGCTAAAAGTGATTTTAAAATTGCAGCTGGTGTCTTTTTCTGCAAAACTCCTTTTGAAGTGCGGTTGATGCCAACTCTGGAGTTAGCACGATTAATATAACAATTAATATTTTTGACATGAATCAGCGAATTCTCACGTGATTTAGTATATAGTGTTACACGTTTTTATTTCCAGGAACTATCGTTTTTATCCCATTTTCCCAGTAAAATGTATATGCTGTTATAACAGATTTAATACTGCAGGATACAATTCTGTAATCATATGGTACGCACAAACACTCTATCTTGAACTAGCATGGTTTTGCACTAATGTCTTTAAGTGTTCCACCCTCACAGTTGTGGTTGCTGAATGTTAGTCTTTGATGGTGACTGGTGTTAGTTCTCTTTTGGTAAATATTTTACCCATTGACAGAGATCATAATGTTGATCTCTCTCGGTGGATTTTGTTTTGCCTAGCATAACATTGCTTCGCATTAACTTATAACATGATGCTTAATCTCATAACATTTAAGCGGCAAGCATTAACTTACTAATTTTTTTTCTTTTGCGATTATTTGCATTGCTGTTAATGACTAATTTATTACTCATATACTTATGTACGTTTATAACCAAGAATGTGGAGTCATGTGTATGGTATCATATTTATGTAGTTTTCAAAGGGCTGTTGTGTGAATGTCAGCAGTATGATTATGAATATGAATGAATATACAGGGTAGGCCAAAAAATTAAACCCTATATTTTTACTCTTTATGTTAATAACGCTAAGTGTACAAAGAAAGCAGTAGTATTGATAACCGAGAATATATAATCGAATTGTTTTTTCTTGTTATAATGTTAAATATTCATGATACTGAGTTCAGTTGTTATTATGTCCTGCGGTGTGTAAAATTCACTCCACTTTAACATCATCGCTATTTTTAAAAAACGTTTAAGTTCGCTTCTAGATCGTTTGGCAGGTAATTCTTTCAGTATTTTATTTTTACTCCATCCTTTGTGCACCTTTGTAAAAGTGCTCTGCTGCGACGATTAATGAGCCAACTAATCGGTTGATGAAGAAAAGCCAGTTGGAAATGACTTAGACTTTACCTGTACTAACAAGCATCTTGTTGTCATATCTATGTTTTGTTATCGATCTGTTTGTTGCTATAATTTCTGTGCTGCATGCTCAGCAGGGAACTAGTCTTATTTTCATTAGTGATAATTATTTTTTTTGTTCTGTTTTGTTTCGTTACGTTTCTGTGGATTTTGGTTTTTCATACAGTTGTCAATGAAAAATGTATCTGAAATTGAAAGAAGTAAAAGATAAATCATACATAGTTATAAAATGCTAATTATTGAAAATATAATGAGGGCAGTTGACAGCAACAGTGATAAAATGATATTAATAACAGGAAGAAGCCAGCACTCACAAGAGTGCAAAGACTCACGGTGGCACAGTTTTTGTTGACTCGTGACCTTGACCTTTAAAACCTTTTGTCCCCACAATAAATAAGTTTCTAAGACTCATCGTAGAACATTTGTGTGTGAAGTTTTCAGTTTTTGAGATATTATGTGTAAAAACAGACAGACACACAGACAAATGCCGGTGTCAACCCTACCCCTCTCGACTGCCGTTGGCGTGAGTATTAAAACATGTATAGCACCATGTGGTCCAGAGATACAGAGGTGCTTACGCGTGACAGCTGTGTTACATACTGTAAGTTGCTGCCAACAGCTCACCGTTTATTTTGTAGATCCATGATCTTATACGATCATATATGCAAAATATATGAGATGTTATAATTGCTCCTGTGTCGTATCTTGTAATATAACTGTTGTTGTTACCTTCATGACTACGATGTTGTTAGTTGTTGCATACTGAAGGCATATGTGTATATTTCTGCCATGGCTATTTTTATGTCTTAACTACTAGTATATGTGTGCTGTTACGCAAATTAACTTGAATGTTGTTATCAGACGTACACATGTATTGGCAAACACAGTTATATTGTTATTGTGGATGTAGGCCTAAACATGGTAGATGGCTCAAGTTGGCATATTTTTCACATGTTCTGAGGAAATCAGTAGTTGGTAAATGTGTATGGCAAAAATAGCCAAAACACCCTTAAGATATCAAATTGTTAAACTGTTAAGTCCACGTTGTCGAAAATTGTGAATGTGGATTTGTGGAAGATGATTACATTGGATTTAGAGACATTAAAGAACCCACGGGAAAATTTTCATTGGTATTTTACACTTCGGCAATGGGGATGGGTGCTGCCAATTCATTCGTAGTTAACACTTGTGGTTTATGCATCAGATTGCTGTGGTCAGCTTGAATTTCTTCTCCGTCCATTTCACATTCACTTCCCACAGTTGCACGTGGCACGAGTCTTGAATGTGTCTTTGTTTGTAATGTGGTACAGTTTCCGTCACCACCGATCACAGGATTTTTCTCCCTGTTTGTACTAGTGGAGTCGCTACTTTTTATTGTCATTGTTGCATTATGCATTTAATAGTCTAATTTTTTTAAATAATTGTGCCAAAGTTTACAACGATTATGCTTCTAGCAGTCTTTGATATTTGCTGCTTTGCTTTAGTGGCATGTTTATTTACTGGCTCATTTACTCATGCAGTCAGCTTGCATTGCGTTATTGTTTAGGTCGTGTAATGGCTGAACGCAGTGATGTATGACTAACAGCTTTTTTCCAGTGATCCTATGTAGACATGCTGATATCGTCAGGTCAGAGCAGCAGTCCTTTTCCTCTGAGTAAGTAAGTAAATAAGTGAAACATTCATAAGACGCCATATTCATTCAGCAGTGCAAGTGAATCAGAGGTGCTAAAGAGTAGTTGTAGTGGGCAGCTGACGCTGTTAGTACCGTAAACATACGAATCATATCCTCTGTGCTGAGTTTATGGTACTTTTATTTGTAATTGCCCAGTTATGTGAGTTACATGACATTAAAGACGTTGCATGAGTTTATTTGTGCCGACTGTGAATGCATCGAATTGTCATGAGTTCAGTGCTTTGACAGCGTTGGTTGGGTATCCAGCTTGTCAAACAACCTATACAAGCATCTCCAAAGTTTCTGCTTTGAGTTCTGTATTAGTTGCAAGCAATGAAGGGCAGTTAAACAACAAGAAGCTCAGCTAATAATAATAATAATAATAATAATACACAAATTTCTATACCGCCATAAGGTCGTAACTTCAGAGACTATCGCAGAGGGACCGCGCGGCGCACTATGTTAGTACGTCTGTGATGTTTCATGAGGTATGGGAGTTAGAAAGGTTTCAATCAGCAAAAGTGACCTGACCTTCAGGGTCATTCAAGGGCGTTGGCAATGGTGCCATGCGATAGGCGACATACGATTTCCTATTTTATTAATCTTCCATTGCAACTATGACTCTATCTTGCACCGTTTCCAAGATATTAACACTTATTTCCCAAAGTTTAAACAAGTCACGTGGCTATGAACACATCCTTTCTGACGGCAGTATATCATGCATCCACTAGTACTCCTGTGTATCAATTAGCACGCAGAATTTCAAGTGCCTTGCTTCACCGATTCCACAGATATGATTGGGGCATAATTTTCAAAAAGGGTCATGTGACCTTGACCACGCCCATTTTCGGGGTGGTGTGTCATCCAAAGCTAGGATTTGATACAGCATACGTGTATGCAAAATTTGACGATTCTAGCTTTAGCCATTCCAGATATATATTTGGCTCCAAAGTTTAAAGTGCCCGCGCCCCTTTTAATGGTGATTTGTCCTCCGTATACTGGGACTAGATGTAGCTTATCTGTGTACAAAATTTGACGACTATAGCTTCAGACGTTTCAGAGATATGGTCGGTGCCCACTAAAATTTAAATCGTTTTTGTGACATGACTACGCTCCTTTCAGGACGGTTTGCCATCCGTTAGCTAGCACTTGCTATGATCAACCTATCAGAATCTACCAAATTTGAAGTCTCTCCCTCCACCCACTATGAAGATATGAAAGTCGATACAAAGTGTGGAAAATTTTGTGGTTTGGGGTAGTTAGGGGTCACTCAAAGTGAGTGGAAATAGCACCATTCGATAAGAGTGCATACGAGTTCCTATTAGCGTTCCATAGAAACTATGTTCCTATCTTGCACCGTTTCTGAGACATAGCGAGATGTTGGTCGAAAATCGCCGATCTGAATCTACTCCACCTTAATTT
>Ga0209780_1000888_pt1 | contig 18070 bp, 10 predicted proteins | sample WorMetexBAHAMAS2_FD_187384 | JGI IMG/M metagenome (GOLD analysis project Ga0209780, IMG submission 187384) | Marine gutless worms symbiont microbial communities from Max Planck institute for Marine Microbiology, Germany - Inanidrilus exumae... | ecosystem: Host-associated > Annelida > Digestive...
TAATAAAACCGCAAATATTATAAAAACAAAAACTGGCTTCAGTTTCTCTTCATTGTAAAAGCCGCCGTTCTAAAACAGCAAATATCAAAATTTTATCCCCAAATTCTAAGCACAGAAGGTAGCTTTTACATTTATGAAAGGCTGTTGACTGAAATAAATGTGATCGCTATCTTCTGTGCATTATATTTGCGGATAAAATTTTGATATTTGCTGTTTTAGAACGGCGGCTTTTACAATGAAGAGAAACTGAAGCCAGTTTTTGTTTTTATAATGTAGGTGACGCTGATCAGGTTGGGCACTGTTGAGGTAATTGAAAGTAGACTCAGGAATGATGGCAAGGAGGATATAAGAAGTTTTGGTCTGTTCCAACAGGATGCACAGGTTCAGAATAAAGGGAAAAGAGAAATCAATGTGTTTGTTATGGTTTACTTAGTAATGTGTGTAACTTGTTCCAGGTTGACTGCTGATACGGAGGAGATGCAGCCTACTGTTGTTATCAGTGAGACTACCGGCAGATCGTATCTGAAAGGAGATGCAAGACTGAAGAAAAGGTCTACATCAATTTTATTTGGTCCTTTCAATGTCTTTAGTGGCATTTGTACAAAAATCTGCTGTTTGTTTTTATGCAGTTACTTAATTGTAGGTTGTATTTCTGAAGGATTTTATAGACTAGAAATCATAAGCATCGACCAATCGATGCAAAGTCTGCAGGATAGGTGTAATTAACCATAAACCTGCTGCGTGCTTTTCCATGCCATATTTCACCTTGATCGGTATATACTGCTATCCTTGTGTGGGGAAACAGCTGAAATACTGTGATTTTGACCCAATTTTGATATTTGGGACACCCATATCCATACCCCATTGCCAATCAGAGCCATATTTGGCATGCAAGAGAGAACCCATGGTATATCAGTACTCTTTCGTGCCAAGCTTGTCAGGTATGAACTGCTGTCCCTTTGTGGCAAAAAACTGTCAAAATACTGCAATTTTGACCAAATTTTGAGAATCTGTACCCACACCCTTTTACGAATCAGGGCCAAATTTGGCATGGAGTGCACATTTGACATATTCTACCATGCGAAATTGATTGGTGGTATACACCACCTGTTTGGGGCGAAAAAATGCAAATTTGACCAAATTTCATTTTTGGAGGCTGCTGTACCCACTGCCTTTAGCCACCAGGTCCAAATTTGACATACTTGAATACAGCCATGGTGTGCTTTTCCATGCCACATTTTGCCAGGATGGGTTCATTGTGTTCGCTTTTGGGGGTGAAAAACCCCAAATTCAGCCATATTTTCAACTTCAGCATTCTGTGGCAAAGACTTAGTTGAATGCATGTGCACATCTACAAACCTTCCCCATCCAACGATATCAAAATCATTTCCATATTCAAATGCATTAATAATGAAGTCATTAGCCCAGACTCTACCATTCAAAAGCGTGATTGACAAGCAAACAAAGAAACCAAAAAACATCAAAACTTTATGTCTCGGTAGTATACAAGTATCACTGTAATTGTTTGATCGTGGTTGACGGCGTCAGTGAAAACACTGTGCAAAAAGGTATAGGCCTATAGAATGCAGACGTGAGCCGGTGACGGCCTTCACCGGTGTGGGAGAGTATGCTTAGACAAACATCAACCCCGTATACTGGGCAATTACTGGCACTTGGCACATCCGGATGGTCTGTCTAATGCCTTGAAATGTGACACTAATTACTCCCCACCCGTCGCTCTCTCTTTGTTGTGACACTGGTAGTGCTTAGTGCAACCTGTTGTCGACGACGCATGTAGAGTAGTGCGGAATATCGATTCGTTTGAGAGGGAATTATTTATCGCGATATGGATACGATGCGATATGCCTTCAGTATCGTGGTATTTCATATGATGCGATGTATCGTGCCCTCACTGTTAAAATGGACGTGATGATGTCTTCATTTGGTTGTTGACTTGTCATTTATAGATGTCAGCTGAAAACAAAGAAAATGAATGATGAAGCTGGCTGCGACTGGGGAGAGAGGTGTGTTGATGTGTTCGAGAAGATATGCCAGATTGGTGAGGGAACATATGGACAGGTGTACAAAGCGAGAGATAAAGACACAGGTAATGCGAAGTGCTTGTTGTATTGTGCTTACATCAGATTCAGTAGACTTGACGGCTGTTGTGCATCAGGTACTTGCATACTGGTGTAGGATGTGGTTCGGTGAGTGGCTGGCTCCAGGAAGGGCATATGCCCATACAGAAATTTTTTATACGATATGGTATATTTACGTGCACTGAAAAGCTGACGAGATGGCCAGCTTAATCTAGTGCATGGCACAGAAACAAAAGTAAGGAAATACTAAAAACAAAAACCGAGTAGCTCAGTAGAAACGGTCAGGGCAAAAGTCTGTGAAGGCAGTCTGGGAGGAAGAAGTGAAACTGCGGGGGTTAGGATTTGTGAACCAGGTAGGTTTTAAGCCGAGAGTGAAAGAGAGGGAGTTATGGATGAGTACTGAGCAGAGTGATGAATCATAAGAGGAAGAAGTGATGGGTGAGGGAATAGGTGAGTCGGAAATAGAGGAACTGGTACCAGAAATGAGATTGACAAAGAGATGAAGGGAGTTGATTCCAGAGACAAGGTGAAGCATAACAGAAGGAGCGATCAGTGATTTTTAGTGAGGATGATGTCGGTGGCCGAGCAAGAGTAACGATGGATGAAGAGCGAGTACTGCGAGGACGTTGAACAGTGATGAGGTTATGAAGGTATGGAGGTTGGGTAGTTGTGAGAACTTTGATCACCTCTTAAGGTCAGTGGACCGACCAGCTAACCCGTGTTCCCTTGAAAACGGTCGGTAAACTGGTGTTTGTATGTGTGTATGTAACACGTACATGATATACGTAAATTGTTATTAAAATACTACCGGTATGACTAAGTCAGTCAGTGGTTATTGTTTGTTCACACCAGCATAGTGTCCAACAGATAATGGGTCGATGCGTTGCCACAATGCTGCATGCTTGGCAGCATTCCCTTCACCAAGACTACATAGACTCTGATAGAACACAGATGCATGTATCCGATTGTGTGTTTTACGTCTGATGGTACACTGGATTTCTGTTACTGATTATGGCATTTCGTACTCGATACTCGATTCAGGCAGTCCATTATTGATTAACTGAAAACCGGCCTTGTGTGGGCCCTGGGGCAATCCCCCCACTTATCCCTTCACTTCCCCCACTTCCCCACCTTCTACTCTATCTTAGTATTATTTACTTTTTGTTTTTCCTTTTTACTCACTTTATCTATTTTCTTGCTTTTCCATCCCATTCCATTCTACCAGAATAGTCATACTCCATTTCCCGGCCGGATTTCGCAGGAAGCGAGTAAATCTGGCTATAGTTGTGTGTGTTGATTTTGTGTTGTATGTATTTTTTAGTTAAGGATGCATGCTTGTTTTTGTCGTATTTAATTTAGTTTTGTTTTGCGGTGTGATAGTTGTCTCCCCCTATTGTAGGTGCTAGCGTAATAATTTAAATGATCCCTTTCCCTTTTTGGGTAGCTGCTGAACATAAGGGTGGCCAGGGTTGAGGTTAATGTATCGCTGGCCTTCCTTTACTGTGTAGGGATAGCTCTTCACCCCTGACCTTTCATCTCTGATGTAGCCATATTTGTGCTGAAAAAGGGATATTTAAAAAAACTCCAACTAACTAACTGATAATCGGTTTACAGTATTTTTTGGAGGTGATGACTTGCTATTGGTTGTTACGTATTTAGGGAATCTTGTCGCATTGAAGAAAGTGCGACTTGAAAATGAGGTGGAAGGCTTTCCAATCACTGCTGTTCGTGAAATCAAGATTCTTCGTCAGCTGAACCATCCAAACATCGTGAAACTGATCGAGATTGTCACCGATAAACGAGATGCACTTGACTTCAAAAAAGATAAAGGTATGGATTCTCGGAATGAGTTGTTGTACGTTGAATATATCTGTGACGTGTGTATATGTTTGATGATCAACAAATCAACAACAGGTGTAACGTAGTATCCTTATGCTACTGATTAATTGGTACCAACAAGATTCCTTCAGTGAGACACTGTCTGCTGAGTGACAGGTAAGACGTGCAGGATGTAACAAACCTGTGCAATTAATCTCCAAAAGTGAAACTGGTGGAGAAAGGAAACCACAAAGAGCTGATTGAACCAGGTGTACCGGAAAAACCGTTGTTACATTGCATTACATTACATAATAGAACTTAATATTTCACTAATTGCAGAATAATGTGTTTGTTAGTGTAGTAAAATTGTTAATTATGTATGTTAGATGAAAAACGGAAATGATTCTAATTGGTGTAAGCAACTTGTTTGAACTTAGCCATTTTGGGGCTAAAGAATTTTACTGTTAGTAAGTAAAGAAGCAATATTGTGAACTGTTGTGTGGTCTTTTTGATATTCTGATGTCAGTGAGCCAGCATAAATGGAGCATTGCCCCTTGCCTTGGGAATCCAGCAATGGATCAAGGAAGGATGGATCAGCGGGTGATTGTCTCTGGTTTGAATCCGTGTTTTGGGTTCTTTTCAGTTCTTTTCCACTGCTGATTTGGTGTCGTCAAGGGCATCCGGCCTGCAAAAAACTATCCCTAAACGTCCTGTTTAGGAGCAAGTATAGTGAGAAAATGAAGAGTTCAGCTGGCTAACCCACGTTCAGGTAGGAAGTGATCATTAAATGGTGTATATGTGTTCTAGGGTCTTTTTATCTGGTTTTTGAGTACATGGATCATGATTTGATGGGTCTGCTTGAGTCTGGTCTTGTGACTCTCAGAGAGGCTCACATATGTTCACTAATGCACCAGCTCATGGCAGCGTTGAACTTCTGTCATGAAAATAACTTCCTTCACCGCGACATCAAGGGTTCCAACATACTTGTTAACAATCGGTTTGTTTTCATTTGCAGTTTGTTTTGCGTGGTATTGATCGTTACGGTACTGTCCGTAGGGGTTTCCAGTGCTGATAAACCACTTGTATTTATTGCATTAATCTGCTTAAATTTATTGTGTGTGTGATGGATGATAGCTTTTGAACGATGATTTTTGGCCTAGATATTTGGCTTCACCGTGACTCTTATTTAGGTCAAGTTTGAAGGTGCAGGTGAAACATTAAAAATTCAAGTTAGGCTTGGAGATTGATTGGAAAGTGAAGTTGAGAAACCATTTTAGGCAGCATGGATAAAAAGCAGACCTGAATTGAAAACTAAATGGTTAACAGCCATCTAAAAATTCATGGCCAGCTAAAAATGTTACTGAAATGGTCCACACAATGTCAAATGAGGTTTACCTAGTTTGTTACTGTTTTTGTTAGGTGTGTGCATAAATATTCTTTTACATATTTGGTTTATGTGCCTGCATCTTGCTGCAGATGCAGCAGTCCGTGTGACATTGCCATATTGTTTGTGAACGAAACTGAAGTGAAGGTTTAATGCCAGTGACAGCGTGGTGTAGAAAAATGATTTCAGATCTGACTCAAATCTGGCTATCATGCATCATAACCTATTCCTCACTATCGGTGTATAACCCAGTCAGTGTTATAATTAATGGACTTTGCAGTGGTATTTATTTAGACATCGTGGCATTACGTAAGTGTTGACAGTCAAATGTTTGCGTAAACTTTTTTGTTTTATTAGGCCCCATCACCTGCATGCAATGCATAAGATGCACAGATGCCTCACATAGCATGGTCTGTCTGTGTTGGTCACACAGATGTGCTGTGCAAAAACGGCTGAACTGATCGCAATACCGTTTGCAGGGGTCTGTTGTGGGTCCCAGTGACCATGTGTTAGACACAGCTGTGAGGGGTGACAAGTCGCCAATGTGGCATTATGCCTGTCGACTCTTCTGAGTCGACCTAATTAAGTGCGTCTGAAATGTCCGTCCATCCGTACGTACCATAGACTCCTAAGGAGCCTATGGTACATACATACGTACATACGTCTGTCCATCCACAAAAAGTTTCTTTGATTTCAATGAAATTTGGCATGTAGGTCGATGTCGATGAGTGATGCACGATGGCATGCAGTATGACCCGATCCAAGATCAAGGTCACGAGCCCCTTCAAAGTTGCAAATCCGGTTGTTTTCAAAAGCTATCTCCACCGCCATTTACAATGAGAGCTGGCAACTGACAACTTGATTCTTAAACTATGGCACAATATCTAAATTTGATCGGGCTGGATTTTTTATATTTGTTCTAGTTTTTGTGTCACGTAACTTTAATGGCAGAAACGTCAGTTGTGAAGAACCGACAGTCCCGCACGTGACTAATTTATTTATTATTTTGGTGGCAAATTTTAAAAATAAATTTCGCATCATCGGTTTAAGTTGCGTTGGCATTTTTTTGATATACGTGTGTGTGATTGCAGTGGTGAGCTGAAACTGGCGGACCTCGGCCTTGCTCGGCTCTACCAGTCGGATGACAAGGAGCGGCCTTACACCAACAAAGTGATAACTTTGTGGTACAGGCCTCCGGAGCTGTTACTTGGTGAAGAACGATATGGACCATCAGTAGACATCTGGAGTTGTGGGTCTGTTGTCATTTGTTACTTCTCGCCTTGCACAACAGCATGCATTGAATTTGGCACTCACACTGTACGTAATATAGTTTTGAAAATGTATAATTACCCATGCCAACGGCAGTTGCGTAGATAGGGTTTTCACACCTGTTCGTCTATTTTTCTGCATGATTTTAAAAAAACCGATGCGACTAGGATGACTAAACTTGACACACTTATGCTCCACGATGAGTCCTGGAAACCCATTTATTTTTTTAGTCAAAAGGTCAAGATCACAACGTCTGTCGGTTTTTAGAACACAATATTGCCATTGCTGCATACGTATGGCACACAAGCAGTGCTAGCGACATCGGGTTTTCCCTGCATCACTTTTCTGTATTTGCTTGCCGCTTGCTGCATATATAAGCCACGCTGGGTTTTCCCCGGCATGGGTTTTTGCACTAATGGGAGTGTCGGCTTTTTCCTGTTTTTCATCTTTAATGTTTATCAGCCACTGTTCTGCTGATACATTCAGTGTTATGCGGATATGCTTTCTGTAGTTACATTTTGAAGGAGATGATGCAGTTTGTATGTCTGTCAGCAGGAAGTTAACACTGAACAAGTTGCGATTTTGTGAAAGTTTGAGAAGGGTAGGCTAGAGGGTGTGCTTTAATAAAGAGCTGGCTGACCAGTGGCCTGGAAAACATAGAATGTCGGGGAATTTCAAAGTGGTCTGGGAAAAGTCATGGAAATATGGTCAATTACTGATGTTTAGGACCGCAGTGCACCTAAATTTGTTTGGCCTTCTAGCTGCCCAGACTCACTGGGGAGTTATAGCCTTTCACCAGATGCTGTAGCTAAATTATGCAAGTATAAGTTTGAAATTTGGACTGTAGTCAGTGTGACAGGAGTGATTAGATGTAGTGATCTGCGTCTGTATTAGGGATGGACGGTTATCTGGCCCGGCCATCCGGATCACAGATAAAAATGTGAATAATTTTCAAATAATGTGCATTTTCCGTGTGCTGCTGGCATGGTATTGACTTGGCAATACTTACAGTTTCTAGTCCAAGTTTTATTGACATCTGTTTAGTGGTATCGGAGCTTCAGGGGTTTGAAATTTGACATTTTCTCATTACTTCAGCTGTTGGCTTTTACAACAGCTTGTACTGCCATACAAGTCATGATCAGTGAAGTGTTCATTGTACTTGTAGCTGTATTCTGGCGGAGCTGTTCATGCGACGTCCGATCTTTCAGGCTCCAAATGAGGCTGCTCTGCTGGATGCAATTAGTCGCATATGTGGAACTCCAAGTCCAGCAGTCTGGCCAGATGTCATCAATCTGCCACTCTGGTCGGCCTACAAGCCCCGCAAGCAGTACACTCGTCAGCTGCGTGAGGAGTTTGCAACGTAAGCACTTCACATATCTCTGCTGCTTAACAGCATTTCTACAGATCACAAGCCTTTCACCTCGTCATTGGAGTTCTGTCCACATGTCGCTGATAAAGTAATTAGGTGATTATTGGTAATCATTTCAATGTAGACATTTGTATGTCTTCATCACCCGACAATGTCGGCAAAGTCATTGTTTTCAGGATGTTCATCCACGTCGTTTCTCTGTTTGTTCGTCCGGACAGATCTTGTTACCGTGATATCCTGAATGGCTCGAACAATCTAGATGAAACTTACAATGAACATTCATTAGCCCCTACTGATGACCTAATTAGATTCTGAAGGTCAAACAGCAAAGATCAAGGTCACAGCATGCCGTCGAGGTGGCAAAGTCATCCATATTGACTCTAGTCATGGTCCATCTGCTAGTTGATAGGCATGCTGAGTGTTGGGCGTCTGATATACTTGCCTCGAGTCAAGTGCTGAAACATGTCCATCAGTTAGCTGAGTCACTGGAGCAGCTTCAGCTGGATGCACTGTGGTGCCACTTCTACAGCAGGACCATGGCTGCTGATATTTGCAAAAGCATTGAGTGTATTAGCATTGTAGGTGAATGTTCTGGTGTGATGTTTGTCTACCCAGCTTGGGGCCGGGGTACTTCTTTTCCGCATTTGCCCCTCCCTAGTCCCTTCACTTCCTCATCTTTTGCTCTTTTTTACTTTTTTTTCCTTTTCTCATTCGCTTTATTTATTTTCTTCTATAGTCCATCCCTTCCCTTTCTACCAGAATCGTCCCACTCTTGTTTCCAGGCCGGAGATCGTAGGAGACGACCGAACCTGGATTTAGTTTGTTTTGTTGCTGATGCACTGATGAGGCAGCAAGCAAAAACTGTGATGCTCATGTCTTGTATTGTAGCTTGCCATCACCAGCATTGGACTTGCTTGACAAGATGTTGGAACTGGATCCTGCGCGACGTATCAGCGCCAAAGGTGCATTGGGTTGCACATGGCTGCGCAGCACCAGTCCTGGGACTGTGTTTTCACACGAGTGGGTTTTGCATCCTCTCTTTGCTGTCGTCTTTGTACTTGTTAGACATGTGATCAATACTGATCATAGTCTGTACTATTAAAGCTGTAGTGGTCATTAATTTGTCTTCATGTCACGTGATGCAGTAGTGTATACAGTAAGTCCCTCTGACCATCTCCTTAATAACATTATAGTACAATGCCAGTTATATTTATTTAACGTCGGAAGCATATTTAAGTGGATATATGGTGCGTGCCTATTTTCAATGATGTACCGGGTAGTCACTTAATAAGGTAAGACTGCGTAAAATATAAATATTTTAAAATTTTTGTGCAATTTTTGTATAATTGAGTTTGGTGAAAGTTATGCAGACATGCACATCCATTGTATAGCCGGCACCCCCAGATAAGAACGGGAGGATCTTGTTGCTGTTCTCGTGCCTTGCTAACAACAACTAGCACATTAGGATCAGAGAGAAGACGCCAGAGTTCTCCTTAACAGTGTTACTTACCCATGCCGTCTCAGATATATAGAATGTACTTTTTGATCGTGCTTATTACTGACTTCTGTTGGCGCTCCTGGACGTGTCGTATAGCGGTGCCCTACAAATTTTATGTTGATTGATTGATTGATTGATTTCATCTAAATGTTAATTTGTTATTGGCTGAAGGATAATGTGTGAAAAACCAGTGATTTTAACTGCTGCCGTGTGCACTATTAACCAATGCTGATCATAGTTTGATTGTTTTGTTTTTTGGGCGTTTTTGGCATTTTCTTAGAGCCGATCCTTCTTGTGTATTTACTGTATATTTTTATTATTTTTTTTGCATAGTTACTGTTGAACTAGTTGTCACCCAGCAGAAATTGATCTAATTTCATATTTTGTCTTTGTAAATGCAGCTGTATAGTGGTGCGTATATGGGGGTTCTTGGGTTGAATTCTCACCTGGTTCATACAAGCAAACAAGCTAGTTATGCAGATAGCTAGTCTTCGAACTGGACGATGTCTCCAGAATGCGGTCACTGTCTAGAGCTGGCCACACTAGCATTTGTGTCACTAACGGTGCAGCTCATATAATGGTCTGTCAGGCACTGTGTTGGTTTAACAGGACTGTGTTCTCTGCAGGTCAAAATTAGATCACCATATAGTTTTGTTACAATGACTTCACTGATGATTCTTATAATGTGTATCAGTTTGTAATAAATCAATAATGTGTCTGTGTGGTGTACGTTGGAGAGCTGGGGCTAAAGCTAGCATTGCCTCCTCTCTCAGAGTCTGGTGGTGATAGGCCAATGAGTAATTGGGTCAGTGCTTTGACGTTCATTCATTGATATGACGCTGTTGGTTGGATGACAGGAGCACCTTGCATCTATTTGCAGTTTACAAAACAAGTGATGGAAGAAAACTGAATGGGAACCTGCTAACCCCGACGGACCTTTAAAACGGCTGTTGAAGTGGAGATGATATATCTCCCGTACTGCCTTCACGGTCTATTGTCCTGACTGTTTCCTTTGAGCTACTTGGTGTTTGTTTTTGGTTTTTATTGTTTCTGTGTCGTGCGCTAGATTAGGCTGGCCATATCGTCAGCTTTTGAGCGCACGTAAACTGCATTGTATCGTATATACTGTGCCATTGTCCGCATGTATTTAGGTTACCAAAAGACCAGGACTGCCATGAGTTGTGGAGTCGAATGATGAAGAAGGCACTACGAGAGCGGATGGCACGTCCCGCAGATGACCACAACACGACTGTGGACACACGCGGCTCTTCATCGGCATACTCTAAGATTGCCACATCAGCAGCGTTGGCCAGTACTGCTAGCAGTGTGACAACTGTCTCCAGTCATAACTGCATATCGGCATATGCTAAGAACACAGTGCCGGGCACTGGCTCTTACAGTGTAGCTGCAGCCTCAGCCAACTTGAATCTGCCCACTTTGTTTGCCCGGCATCAGTCGTGGCCTCATCACAGCGTCGGCTCACAACATAATGTGGTGGGTGATAAATCAGCGGTGCAGTTGTCGTCAACGTCGTCATCATTACGTAGAAATGACAGTAGCAATCTGATGCAGCAACCAGTTGTGACAGAACACTTCAATCTGAAGCACAGTGCATCACATACTCAATTTACTCATGCAAATCGTCACTGATATCAATTTGTGTTATTGTGATACTGAATTAAGGAAGGCGATTCCTCGTAAATATGTTCGGTCGTTCAACAAGTTCCAGGACTATTAGTCAGAAAAAGACAGTAGTAAAGAGTGCTGTTATTTTGACATTTGTGGTGCTTTCTTAGATAAAACCCTGCACTAAACCGTACTTTTCCATATGCTGAAAGCTATGATAGACAATTTAAGTTGGTTCTAAACAAAAGTAACTTAATGACAACTTGTCTTGTAACATGTTCATTGTTTTCAATTTTCCAAATTTTTTTTGTAAGTAAAAAGAGCTGAGTCTGAACAATTTAACTTGCGAAGCAATGGTTTTTAACTCATCATTTTGTTTTGTGGTCATAATAATATACACATTTCTATCCTACAGTAATGTTCTAAGGTTGTATTGCTTATGAGTCTTTTGAAGCAGGCGCATTGTTGCATTGCAGTCTTCGTTTTTTTGGTACATCAGATGGCCGTGAGTAGATTATTGTTAGTACGAAATGTAATGGTTGCTAAAATCAACAAGAACAAATATGTTAGTCATTGCTAACAGAATGTTGACTACTACAAAATCGTGCTTTGTTCAAACATTGTAAAAAGTGATAAAGCATCACTCGGTTATGGTACCGTGATGTGACAGAAATCTTTGCACTTAATGTACCTTTGCAACTCTAAAATTGAAATTGTTTGTCATACATGTAACACATTGTTGCATGTTTACTTACTTAAAAAGGATGCAATAGCCTGATGTCGCACTTGAACCACACACACGTGAAGTACACTTGATAACGTTATAATATTGTCAACATGTTACATCTTTCCGGTTTGTAATGACAACAGTCCTTTAACTTATTGAACGACCCTTAATATTTGATTGTGACCAGAGCATGTTTACTGATTTGCAGCTAGGTAGCCAGAGCTAGTTCCAAAATTTATTACTGGGTTCCATGTCAGGGTTTTCTGTTGTGATCATATAAAATTCCACCAACTTTTGCCTCGTTCATCAGTTTCAGGCAGCACTTTTGACTTCATAAAGTTTGTCATTCGCCTTGGTAGTAGTGCTGCTCTCAAAATGTGGTGCTTACTTTGGCACTGTTTACATTTCATCATATTTTTATTTTACTTACTAAAATTGAATTTAAAACCGGGTATAAATACCCAAGTAATTGCAATCGGGTACCTGGTTCCTGAAATGGGTAATGCTGCAAGTTAGTGTTAATGATGCGGTGTATTTCTGCTGACACAGTGAAGTGCTTTTATGCTGCTGTTACTGGTAGTTTTTCTAACGTGCTTGTTTTTCTCACTGGCCATGTTAGGACTGGTTGCCAAAGAAGGATCTTTGTGAATTGTTGCAAGAATTTTCACACCTAACTGAAAACATATGTACCGAAAAGACTTACGTGAAAAAGAGCCTCATTCTTAACAGCTTATTATTCTAATGTAGTGCAGCTGTTTTGAACTTTGGATATACTTTGATTTATACGTGTTGCCAGCTAGTTAGGACATTTAATTGGTCCATCAGTTATATTTAAATTTGTCATATAATATCGACCATCTAATGCTAGCAGTACTGTTGTCTCAAAATGGGCTGATTTGTGCAAACCTGCTGTATTCACTCATACATTACATTGCAGTACTACTGTTTTTGGCCACGTCACCTGCACGCAGTACATGAGATGTGGTCTGTTGCTACACATGTCACACATAATGTAGTCTGTCTGTCTGTCTGTCTGTTGGGCCCACGAGTGAGCTGTGCAAAAACAGTTAAAGCAGTCGAGATGCCATTTGAAGCTGACTGGTATGGGTCTATGGAACCATATATTAGATGGACGAATTAGATTGGACGAATCCATTCACTGCCATGAGTCGAGACAAGACAGCCATGCGGCCTTTTGCCACATTACTTTGGACACTTGTTATTCGTTGCATACAAACTATATGACATTAGCTACAGGAGTTAAATTTAGCCTGATCCTGCCATATTTTGTTGTGATCCGGCACACGATCAACAAGATCCGGTAGCTTAATTGTAGGTACCAGTATTTTTGACCCTGGTAAACATTTGATAGGTCAGACTTTGTCAAAATACATTTTGGCTGCTTATGCCTTTGCCCTACTACCCAACTAAGTGATCTAACAATGCTCCCGCAGACCCTTGGCTGGTTTTCAACGGTCTGATTTGTGGTGGGAGGGGAAGTGAAGTAATCTATCCACAGATTAACTGTGGAGTGTCATGATTGCTGAACAGTGAGTGTTGATGCTTTAGATTGCCAAATTGCAGCAACTGCATGCTATTTGTATGTTTTTCTATGGCTTGTTTTAGTTTCGTGGCATCGGCTGACAAGCCATCATGTCATTGATTAGTTTATTTCATGTGGATCCCATAGTTCACTGTGTGTAACATTTCATTTCCTAAAGAACATGTTCGTTTTTTTAGCGAACGTGAACTCACGTTTACGTTCGCTATATGCTGTCGTCTGTCTGTCTGTAACGTTTGTGTGCCCTACTCAGCCGGTTGAAATTTTCCACAATTTTTCTATGCCATTTGGTACCTTGGCCATCCATCGACATTCACTGAAAATTTTACGGAGATCGTCCGAGGGGAACCCATCCATCGGGGGGTTTAGACGCAAGAGGAGTAGCCAAATATAGCGATTTTTGACATTTCGAAGGCTATGTCTCGCAAACGGTGCAAGATAGCAGGTAAGTTGGTATTAATCACTGATGGGAAGTTGTATATGAGCTTTCGATTGGTACCAAAATCGGTGACCTTGAATGGCGAAATGGCCCTTATTTTGCGTTATTTTACCGAATTTGGTAGTTTCCGGGGCGCAATACATAAAAATGTTTGACAAAGCCATAACTATGGACAATTTATGATTACTATGTCTAGTAGTAAACGTCTGCAGAGGGACCGCACGACGCCCGTGGTATAAATATTCTGTAACTGCAAGGTGGAAATTCTGTAGCAGATTCATAAATTTAAGACTTAATGTGCAGTACTTGCTTATCTATCGTCTAATTTGATAAACGAAGTAGGTTCTCTTTTTTGGTATTTTGAAGTACGTGTGCAATATCGTCGTAAAAAAGTTCACGTTCGCTATCTCATCTCTTGATGAGTTCTTGTCTCTCTTAGTGTGATGACAGGAGTTGCTGAATGAAGGCTTGGTGTTTTATGGCACATCGTTAATCTAAGTAATAATGAGATTCAGTCCAATCAGTGAAGTTACTTCTTTTGGCCATGTTTTTACTAAAGATTTATATTGTTGCCACAACTGTTGAAAGCTCAACTCTTGGTGGAAATTGATGCCAGAGATATCAGTGGCAGTGTTGATTTGACTAATGCAGTGATTTGCACACTTGAGTCAAAAAAACTCTGCCAGCTTTATTTTTGCAATATCTTTGTCAGTTCCACAGAAGTTCATGCCATTCTTTTGCTGTTATGATCAGACAGATTTGTGGAGAAACCTGTCTAAAATTGCCCATCTTGTTAACAGTCTTCCCGCCACACTGCGACAACCAGACGTCGAACTCGGACAGTTCAAACGTCTTTTAAAGACATTTTTGTTTGGCGAGGCTGCAGCGCACTAGTGACTCTTTTTGCTTTTAATGCGCTGTGTATAAATTGACTTACTCACTCACTCACTCAACTGTGGTGTCATCTTACCTGGTAGAACTAAGTTTAACAAATAATACAGTCTTCAACACAAATGAAACTTTCCTTCATTACTAGCAACGTAGTGACTTAATTTGACAAAAACCCCTAAACCAATTACAGTTGTCCCACGTACTGCAGTCTTTGTTCAATATGTTCTCTCTTACACACGCAGGAAGTCTTTGTGCCACTGGTTCATTACCACAATTGCTGTGCTGTTTAACAGTGCACGTTATTTTGATCAACCGTTGTTGTTTATATTGATCTGAGATGTGAATTTTTGCCTGGATAATAATAAAAATTTTAAAAATAATAAAAGATTTGATAAGTTAGTAAGTAAGAAGATGGTAATATAGCAGTAGTTAAGCTGAACAAAATTGAGAATCGTTGCAAATACAGATTTACATAGCTACTTGGGATGACATCAATTCTACCCAACATAACAAGGTAAAGTGAGAAAGTAGTTAAAATGTGGGGGAACTAACACGGTAGTCTTATGTGCAAATCATTACCTCTTCTCCAGTTCCTCTCCAAGAGATGCATGTAAGTTTCAGTGATTGTCTGGATGTTAGGACGGAAAATAATCAGAAATGTTCTATGCTCTGTTGTGTACAACATTTGTGCATAGTGATATGCACACACGAACAATTCTTAAATTTTGCATGTTGGTTTAGGTTTAGATTTCATTTTTGTACGTTTGTTAAGGTTTACATTTTGTGTTTTTTTCATGTTAGCTTAGATCATTTTATTTTATTCATGTGTTGCTTGCTTTCGTTGTGTTGGGTTTAGTTTCTTCAGTATCAAGCCAAGCGATTGGCTGAGAAGAACGTCGCCGAAATTACCTATTCTGTGTGGAGAAGGGACCTAAAACCTTAACACACTTAATGTGAAAATTATTGCTGGTCACAATAAAGTGAATGGACGGCTGAATCTGTAGAGAATTGACAAAATTATTGCAAAAATAAGTTGGCACACTTTGTGACTCATGATGCACTTTTGTTGTGCATTGTTTCTTTTGTGCATTTCAGTCAAATCACAAAAGTTGCTGCTTTTATACTAAACTTAATTAGTGTTAGAGGGTTCAATGATGTCCTTGCATTGACATCTTGCTGTACTGTAGAGCATTGCTTTTGTTAATGATGAATGATCAAGTATATGTATGACATGTACGTTGTAGGCCTGTTGTGTAATATATTTCAGAATTTGTCTATGTTTATTCTCTGCATTTGTAAGCGTAAAGACTCAATTTCTTGGTTTCCTTTTTGCCAGGTAGTGCAGAAGCACTAGTTGGGTGAGGTGGTAAATAAAGCATCTTTTGATTTCTATGTCTGCCAAAAATTACCAAAATCGGTTCATGTTCAGTGGCTCGGACAAGGGGACATAGGGGTGCTAAGCCCCCAAATGTCACAGATAGCCCCCAAACGTGAATGATCCAGCCCCAAAACATGACTGCAATAACTTCGCTTTACCGCCCTATGGTTTTTTTTGCATTAGCGGCATAGTTATATAACAAATAAGCAGTTGTAGATGAAATATCGGAAAGTTCAAATAGTCAAATCTAACGCACAATATTGCTCAATTAATTTTAAAATTGCTTTCAGCTTCAGGTGGCTTTGCCTCCTGACCAGGGGCTTTGCCCCTAGACACCACTGGGGCATAGCCCCCATACCCCCATTATATGCTCTCCCTACCACGCTCGCCATGACTCAGGGCTATAGCCCCAAACAATATATTCTTTCCTCGCGCCTGTTCATGTTATAGCAAGACAGAGGTGGGATGTTTTGGGGTCACAATATACGTTTCTGTCTTGTACGAGGTCTTACACTTATTTACTACAATATTGAGAGGATGACGTGACCCTGAACAAAATGTTGATTTTTCTGCTGTTTTATGCAGCAAATACATGTTTGCTGCTGACAGTACTGTTGCTTTAAGCACGACAGAAGCACTGGAAATGCTAGATTGTGTGATCTATTTCTGCAAGATTATTACAATTACAAGCAATTACATCACGGTATACCACGGGCGTGCTGTGCTTACACTGTTGTAAGAGCAACCAGCTAAGCCTATAATTATGGCAAAATTTGGGGTATCAGAATCAGTGGCGTATCCACCATTAGGGACTGCGGGGACGTGTCCCCCAGATTTCAGGCCGAAGGGACAGTCATGCAAAAGTCCCCCCACTTTTTGACACACAATAATGCAATAACAGGTTTTACAAGCCGAAGTCTAGGCTTACCGGCTTATGCGTGTAAGAAAGACAGTACTACTGCAATAAAATTAGCTCCCATAATGCACCAAAACTTGCCATTTTGAGCTCAAAATCGAAAACAAATCTGGGGAGGGGTATAGCCACCTCCCCAAACCCTTCCCTGGTGGGGAGGGGGACACCCCCTCCTCTACCCCCTCGGCGCCTTGGTCCTCGCGCTCGCCATGATTCGTCCCCCATTTTTTAAGCCGTGGATACGCCCCTGATCAGAACGCCGAAATGCCTGAACCGACTGTCACAAAATTTTGCATAGGTGATGGCGTCGGCGATGTCACACAGCGTGCCAAAATTCAAAATTCGACCCAATGGGGGCGTCCCGGCAAATTGTTGAAATATCACTCACGTGGTTTTTAGTTTTTTGTGATCCCATATTTTGCTCGCGTCCCGAGACTAAACCGGAAAACCGATTTTTATGCCGTTTGATTCATAGGATGTCAAATTGTTAATCCCAGGCTATTGCATTCCTAGCGGGATACAACTGCAAAGAGTTTCCGTTTACACCATTCTTGCCCCAAAACACCTAAAATGGCATGAATAGGCAATTTGATGCCTAATGCGCAAAGTATTAAAACTTGCATATTGTCGGTAAAACTACTGCACCAATTCCAACCAAATTTTGTACAATGACAAAAACCATCAAACACTCTTCGTTGGTGGTCCAAACAAGCGTATAACAAATTCAAGATGGCGGACGGCAGCCATCTTGAAAAATCGAAAAACGACCATATCTCGGCAACTGTTTGACCAGTCGACACGAAATTTGGCACGTGACGCGCATGGACCCTCCGAACCGTACCGGTAGTTACAATTTCGAACTGTTATAAGTTCAAGATGGCGGACGACAGCCATTATAAAAATTTAAAAGTCGCTTTTTCTCCGCAACGTTTCCAGCTACCGTACCGCAACGAAATTTGGCAGAATGATGCTCGGGTCCATTGTCAACCCCCATGGCCGTTATTTATTTTTTTGAGTTTCAATATCGCCATATCTCCGCAACGGTTCGAGATATCGCAACAAAATTTGGCAGAATGACGCTCGGGCACACTGTAAACC
>Ga0209780_1000889_pt1 | contig 18069 bp, 12 predicted proteins | sample WorMetexBAHAMAS2_FD_187384 | JGI IMG/M metagenome (GOLD analysis project Ga0209780, IMG submission 187384) | Marine gutless worms symbiont microbial communities from Max Planck institute for Marine Microbiology, Germany - Inanidrilus exumae... | ecosystem: Host-associated > Annelida > Digestive...
TTTATTAGTACTCTAAAGGTGTGATATGACCTACCGGTAGTTAATGTTGAAAATGCTATTAAATCTCAACCAACCAACCAGATTTACAGATGTGAGACCCTTTTTGATACAATTGTGGAGCCAGGGTCCTGGCCATTACTTCATTTCTCTCTCACTTTTCGTTGTTTAGCGATATCTTTCTGTGGGCCCCCTGCCAAATATTGTGGAAAATGTGGGGGCCATAAATTTATGGGGACCTGTTTATTTAAGCAGTCCAGTCACTGATAAATGCAGCCCTGGACTTTGTATGTGTCACATTTCATTATTTGCTGTGGGATGTACGTTGTAATCTAGATGTACGCAGCTTTTTCGAATATTTTATTTTTCTGTGCTGTAGCATCATTGGCACTGTAATCATAAAATATGAAAACTGAAAACAGTGAGTTGCAAAGTAAGCATCAACAGAGCATTTTCATCAGTTTTTACATTGTAACCAAGAAACTTAGCTATCACATACAGATTGTATATCAGCAGCAGCAGCAGCAAGATGGAAAGACTGCTGTGAGAAACTGCGTTTGAAAAGGTTTAAAGTTTTCAATAAGTGAAATGACATTGAAGGTCACAGTAGCTCGTTGCAGATAGCTCTATTCAGTAGGCAGTATGCACGAGTCCTTTGGCTGTCATAGCCTTGATTGTTTGATGTATTACCACAGTACTATTGTGTGAATGACAGACAGTGCTGTCACAGTATCACAGTGTGCATAGCTGTGCGATGCTGATAAAAGGTTGATTAAACGTCTGAATGCGTGCATTGTGGACCACGTTATGAACATTTTCACCAAAAGTTTTACTTTTAAGTAAAGTAAAGTAAACAGTGTATAGCAGTTTAGTATCAACTTAGCTCTTCACCGCTACGGGAAACTCACATGCCATATGGGATCACACAATGTTACCTGCCACCCGAGAGAGGTGATAATCCTGCCTTTACCCCCAGCCAAACAGGTTCTCGATTTAGCGACCCCAGAGGGATGCAAGGCTAAGTTGACCTATGTTACGTGAAAGCGGACCGGCTGGGAATTGAACCTGCAACCTATAAATCGCAAGTCCAACGCCCTACCGCTGAGCCACCATGCAACACGTGTTATTTATGTGCATTGCTGCTTCTTATCATGACCTTGTAGTTTTATGCATACGTCACATGACAATCTGTGTTGTATCCAAGTATATCTCAATATTTAAATATCAACACAAGGCATTTGGGCCAATCAGTGGAGTATATCATAGTTGGTTATGTGACAGTAATACTTGCTTGTTCTTGTGTGACTGAAATTATCAGAACAAGATAATGTCACTTATGTGTACCTATTGTAATGCAACACAAACTGTTGTGAATGTGTGACTTGATATTTTCCCATCTTGTGACAATCTTTTGTATACTTCACGACGCAACAGTTTTCATGGCATCTTTTCAGTTGATATTGCAAGCAAGAACATCAGGTGTATACTATGTACAGGTCATTTCAGCACATACATAGTTTAACAGCCATAGTCCTTTGAGCCTGAACTTTATATGATTCCAAGGAGTGACTGATGCATAATTTTGCTAACTCACGGGACCTCAACTTTTTTATCCACTAACTCACTCCAATGGAAAGGACGTCTCGCTTTCATCGACTGTCTGTCTGCCCGTACCCTCAAAACTAGGTAACAGATGACGTAATTTGTATTGAGTGTTGTATAAAGCATTAAGTTGAGGATGCAGCCTATCAAGGATGCTTGACATGAATGATTAGTGAGTGACTGATTTACACAATTACATTGTAGATCTTCCTTTGTTCGACTTCGCCATCTGTGTACAAATAGTTGGGTGCATAGCACCTCACTGCCAATTGACAAAGATGAGGATAAGCCGATTATGAGTAAGGTAGTCACACGCCGTTATGTTATATGTATGCATTTGTTGGTGCCATTCATTTGTTATTGTTTCTGTGATTATTATTCTTTCCAGCCATATTTTGTCTTGTATTTGGTTATTTGTTTTATTTGTTGCATGTATTGCTGAGTTTTTAATGTTCCACAGTACAGCTTTCATAGCATGTTTTGAATGCCTTTCACATTTTTACTACTATTTATTACAGACCACTAATAGGAAGTAATGTGGAAGTAATGTATGACCTGACAGAGAGTTTAACCACATAAGGACCACAGGCCATAGGTAGGACATGGTGGCCGAGCTTGTGGCCTGCCACTGATTAATGCGTATAATTTTGGCACATTTCAGAGCTTAAGTTCATTACAAATTCATAATTTGCTAAAGTTTTGGGTTAGTGTAAGTGACATCCGAAGTTACACAAGTTATATTCGAGTCACTTTCCACGAGTAAATGGTAATTTCAAGAAGAGAAAGTAAACGTTGACGTCACCAGATATGCCAGCTGTGCAGAACAGATGCTGGATGAGTTTTCAGCTGGATTCAGTGACTTCTGTTTGAAGATGAAAGTGTACACTGCCTTTATCATCTGACGAGTACCGACCTGGAGATCTTTTGCAATATGTATTGTATTGCATGAGAAAGAACTTCATGAGTTCTCCACTGCTGTACGGTATAATATGATATATTATCCTGCACCCAAAAGCTGACAGTTAACCAGCCTATCTGCAGCATGGAACCATAGCTGAAAAAATGAGAAAGAACTAGAAGCAGAAACCATTGAGTCGAGAAGATTGATGCATGTCCTTCTGCAAGAAGGTTGTTCTGCAGGACGAAGGCAGTCTGAATTAAGGATTTGTGACACGAATGGATTTTTAAAAAGACAAAAAGTTGTGTATAATGCATTGAAACTTCCGTTTTTGGAAACATTTATGAGTGAACAGATCCAGATTGAGATCACAACTAACTGCGGTCATAATGAGGGTTTTTAGTTTGCAGTTTTCTCACAGACACACGATGTGCAACGTTTCTCATTGACTGCTGTTGTATTGTTGAGATGCAACTGACTGTTGTTCAGAATGTATTTTCTGCATTGTTTTTCACTTTAATACAATTTTGTGTTCATGTTTCCTGGTATTTGCACCAAGTTTGCCTCACATACTGCTGGGGATGTTGCAGCAGTTTTTCAGACATATCCCCATTAGTACCTCCACAGTCATTGACTCTCTCGAGCGTGGCATTTACCATATTGGCGTTATGCACCCCTGGCCTATCAAATAGCACCATTTGTCAGTTGTCTACAGTCACCTAGAAGCGTCGTTCCAGCATTTTATTTCTCAGTGTTTTAGCAGTTCATCTTTCATATTTATGAGCTTTTGCTGAACAGAGCAAGCTGCTGGTTCAAGCTTATCTTACACTGTGTTATGATGGAGGTTTTGTCTATCTTAAAGTAAAGGTATTGCTCTTCAAAACCTTACCCTAAACTGACACTTTTCCAATTTTATGTTTTTCTTCATCATTTTTGGTGACAGATGAATCAGTGCTTTCCATCTAATTTCATTCTGTTGTTTATTTCTTATTTTCGTATCACGTTATTATATCAGAATGTATGTGTATTTGTCTGCCTGCCTGCTACCTTTTCAATTTTTATGCATCTTGTGATATGTGATTAAGACGGTACTGGCGCTCGGGAGCTGGCATAAATGGAGAAACGCCCCTTGTATCTGGAGTCTGGCGATGGTTTAAGAAAAGATGAGGTCATTTGGTGATTTTTCTCGGTTTGAGGTTTAGTGCTTTGAATTTACTCTCGTACTTGACACTTGGTCGGGTGACAAGAAGGATATCTGGCCTATAAAACACCCGTGTCACTTACAGCCAAAGGTTCTTTTCCAGAACAAATGGAGGAAAAAACATGGGGAGCCAGGTTCACATGGAAATTGGTCATTAAAATGGAGCTGGTGACGTGTCACTGATACAATTTTGGGGTAACGCGTTTTTAGTTGTATTTTTCAACTGTCTTAGTTGGTCTTTGAGCACTTTGCTTGTTAAGTACAGTTTGTGTTCCGTGTTTGTTATTTTTTATTTATTCACCATTTTTCTTGCATAGTAAAGTCAAAAAATAGTTGTCATCTTTTGTCAAATTGTACAAATTTCGGTCTGCTGCATACTTGGACATGTAAAACCATTGTTTATAGGAGTGTTTCGTTATCCAGTCCAGTGGCTGTTGCTTGCTGTTATATGCTTTTAACCTCCCTCACTGTTTTGCACATGCTGTGCTTTTGTTTTTTAAAATGAATATTGTCAAGTGGGAACATCACTAGTTTACCTGTTATTTTGAGAGCATGTTTCCAATTCTGCATGGGCATGTATGGTACCTTCGTGTGTGTCTGTGTTCGTTCCCCTCTAGCACTGCTTTTGTGCGTCTGAATCATCTGTGTACGCGCTCGTGGGTTCACAGTTCGACAATACCAATTGACGTACATGAGGACAAACCGATAATGCACAAGGTATTTGCCAGGATATACAGTCTAGAGCACTGCCACTAGCTTCTTACAGTACTGTAGATGACATGCATGCATAAGCTGTCACAGACAAAAATATAACAACTGATTAAAAACCACTCGACACTGTGATCGCATGGTTTATGTTGTGGTCATATGTCTGTCCATCTGTCTGTCACGAGTTGGAGTTTTACCAAACCAACAAAACAAGATCTTGGCTAAATTTCGTTGGGTTCACCCCCAGCTGGGTTGCCAAATGCAGGTGGGGTACGTTAAAATTAGCGATTTTTAACCAGTATCTTGCTATATCTCAGAAACGATGCAAGATGGGGACATAGTTACTATGGAAAGCTAACAGAAACTCGTATGCGTGCTATCGAATGGTGCTATTTCCAATGACCTCAAATGACACCAGTCTACCCCTAATCACCCGATTTTCGACACTTTGTATCTCCTTTTATATTTCGTTACCATGGAATTAGTGACTTCATGTTTGGTAATTAGGTTAACTGCAGCAATTCCTAGCCCACGAATGATAAAGCACCCCTGAAAGGGCGTGGTCACAGTCACGTGAAACATTTTAAATTTTTTGAGGACCCAATCTTGAATCATATTTTTGGAACAGCTGAAGTTAGTGTTGTCAAATTTTGTATACTGGCAGGCTGTATCTAGTGTTAGCATGGGAATGACAAACTACCCCCTAATGGGCATGGGATGTCTTTACAGGCCAGACCCTACTTCAAATTTGGTGTGCTAAATGATAGTGAGGAGTAATAGGGCATGCATGATAGATTACTCCCAAATGGGATGTGTTTAGGGTAACGTGACCTCTTTGAATTTTGAGAAATTACTGGTAATATCTCAGAAATGGTGCAAGATAGAGACATTGTTGCAATCGAAGACTAGTAGTAAATCGTGTTTAGCCTACCAAATGGCACCAATACCAACGACCTTGAGTGACCTTGAAGATTTGTTTTACTTTTTGCTGTTTAAAACTTTTCTAACTCTTATAGCTCGGAAAGTTTAGCAGTATTAACTACAGTATGTTTACACGTGAATCAGAAAGCGCACAAGCCTTATCAAAACTGAAGGACTGTGCAAGGTCAGAGTAATTCACAAACCTGTAAATGTGGTAACATCTCCAAAACGGTGCAAGATAGAGTCGTTGTTACCACAGACTACTAATAGGAAGTAATATATGGCTAATCAAGTAGCAACAATTTTGATGACCTTGAGTGACGTTCAAGCGTTTTTAAATGTGACTTTTCGTACAGCTGTTTCAACTGACATAGCACGTCATGCGGTCATAGTTTAGCTTCTTGTTTAGCTAAATGTTGTACACATTTTTGGCTACGTATCTTTCACATTTGAAAATGCGGAAAGAAGTCAGTGGAACAGTTGAAATGTACAAACACAACTCAACATTAACTGATGTAAAGTTAAGTTGTAAAGTGTAGAAGTACTTTTGATCCAGAGCCATACGGTACAGATGACACTTTGTTCAGTGTAAAATTGTCAGCACATGGATTTTACCAATGTCGTCAACAGGCAGGACCAAGAAGATACTGAAATATATATCATGACTAAGATTTGTTGTGTAGCTTTTAGGTTGACTCTTCGACAGAGTCGACCTAATAAAGCCAGTCTCAAATATCCGTCCGTACGTGCGTACGTACGTACGTCCGTCTGTCCACAAAAAGTTTCTTTCATTTCAGTGAAATTTGGCATGTAGGTAGAGGTCGACGCGTGATGCACGACGGTATGCAGTATGACCCGATACAAGGTCAAGGTCACGAGCCCTTCACAGTTGGAAATCCGGCCGTTTCAGAAGTTTTCTCCACCATTTACAATGGGAGCTGGCAATTGTCCACGGATTTTTAAACAATGGCACATTATCTAAATTTGGGTTGGGCTGAATTTTGATATTTGGCCTAGTTTTTGCATCACATGAGTTTGAAGTTGGCACAACCATCAGTTGCGAAGAGTCGACCATCAGTTTCCATACGGGGATAATAGTAATTTTCAGTCCAACATTTCCACCTGATTTCGGATGTTATTGTATGCGGGGTAGTCTGTAGAATGGCATAGTGTTTCTCTTTGAATACAATATTCGAGTCTTATACTGTATTCTTGCTGTTTATTTCACAAAATTAGCCATTTTTAAATGCTACAAATCTGCAAAACTGAAGACTGTTTCACAAGTGATGTGCCAGATCAGTTATCATGAGCAATCACACAAATGTAGTGTCGGCATACACTGGGTTTTAATCGTGATTGTGGAAAGGCGTCAGGTTACAGTATAACTGATATTGTCATAGGTTGGATGTGCGGCGATCAAAGAGGACAAAGAGGCTTTTGCTGTGGTACCCGTGTCTCCTCAGGAAGTGCGCGATCTGGACTTCGCCAATGATGCAAGCAAGGTGCTGGCGATCATTGTGACAAAGCTGGAAAGTGGAAGCATTACTCACAATGAACGGCGGTTGGTAGTACGAGTTTTTTTTACTTACTTACTTATTTACTTGTTAAGCCCTATTCATTTGGTCAGAATTAGTTCAGTTTGTTACAGATCAGTTCTGTAGCATTTGTAGATTCTGGCGCTATATAAATCGTTTACTTGCTTACTTACTACCTTACTTATTTACTTCCTTAAGAATAAGCTTTTTCCATTTCCAGGCCAGAGGTCGTAAGAGGTGACCAGACCTGGCTTTAGTTTTTTGTAGGGATGGACAGATAGTGATTTTCTGCCAGATACCGGATTCGGTTAACCGGCGCCTAATATCCGGCCGGTTCCAGATTCGGATCTGGATTTTTGATGTAACTTTCCCACTAGTCTATACCTATAAAAATTACAGCAAAACATCGCATCCAATGCTTTATTTTCTGTAATGTTTAATCTGCAGTGATTGCATTGCAGTTTTAGATCATCCTCCCGTTTGACTGAGAAATAACTCTCAAATTTCACACCTGTGATTTTGTGCCATCACGAACAACACGTATATGCTACTGTCGAACTAACGAGAGAAATGGTCATAAATGTACTGCTGAGGCAAGTGAACCAGGAATAGAGTTTAGTAAATAGATACAACTGTGAACTGGTAGGCCTCCAAATAAAACGCCAGTCACTTGCTGGTCGCGTCATTCACGTATTAGATTCCTATTTGGGTATTTCTTTGAAGCATCAAGTGTCAAGACAGCATGTGGCAACAGCGTCTCTTGCATCAAAGTTATAAAGCGTGGACATTAATCGGCGGGCAGTGGGCTAGCAGGGAACCTGATCGGCTGCAGTTGACGCCAGAGCACACTGCCGGCGGCCTGCTACATCAATCGACAAGCTTCATCGGCACATTTTCGTGTCTGATACCAACGCAGTGACATCAGACTTAGTGCAAAACGGGGTACTGTAATTCGTGAAAATCCGACCCGCCGCGCCACATACAATCCGGCCGGAGACGGATTTCACCGGTTAGTGGAAAACGGCCGGATCCGGATGGCCGGGTCGGATAACCGTTCATCCCTAATTTTTTGTGTTTATTTCACAGTTATAGTATATTTTGTTATGGATACATGTTTGCTTTAAATGTATTATTCAGTACCAAGCCGAGAGATTGGCTGGGAAGAACGTCTCCGAAATGATCTATTTCGTGTCAGGTGGGATGTAAAGCCTTCATCAATCAATACATTCATATTGCTGAACTGAATGGAACTGAACTGAACCATACAATCAATCCAGTATAGTTTAGTTTGCCGTTATGGATCTTACTGCAAGGCATATGGCTTGTTCACTTCAGTATTGTTCAGTCACGGCGATATGAACAGGCTTTAGATATCAATCGGTAATAAACAAGGTGTCGCCCTAACGGGACGTAACCGTACTGGCTCGCTGTGGAGTGTCAGCCGTCTCATTGTGGGATCTTGCGACCAGTCATTTGTCCGTGGTGCAGACAAGGTTTAAGTCGCTATGTGTCACTGTTAAACATCAGCATTCATGTATTGCAGGACAATAACTACCCTACCCACTGCAGTCGTTAATTTTACTTTCTGTTTTTATGCCTTTTGTCACCTGACAATGTCGGCGAAGGCATTACATATTTGGCTTGTCCGTTCGCCGTGTTTGTCTGTCCATTCATTCACGCTTGTGTTTGTTCATCCGCACAGATCTTGTTACTACAATGGGTCACTTTATCTTTCACCAAGAAACCAAAGTCTACAACCTTAGTCTAAAACCAAAGCTTAATCTGAACGGCTAAAACCGGGTTTTAGACCTAGTTCAGATTGAGCGGAAGATAAAGTGATTTGGTTTTAGACTAAGGATTGGTTTGGTTTAAGACCGGATTGCTCAAATTAAGTTTGGTTTAAGACCAAACTTTGGTCTTAAACTTTGGTTTAAGTGGTAAGTTTGGTTTGAGACTTTGGTCTCAAACCAAAGTTTAGCGTCACTTCACGTTTTGCATTAATTAGGTCTTGAACCGGACTTTTGGTCTTACACTAAGGTTTTAGATTTTGGTTTTAGCGAAAGATAAAGTGACCCAATGTCTCATGAACGGCTTGAGCAATCCTGATGAAACTTACAGGGAATAGTCACTAGCCCCTACTGATGACCGGTTTAGATTCTGGAGGTCAAGGTCACAGCAGGCCGTCGAGGTGGCGAAGGCATCCATGTCAACACGGGACATCAAAGTTCATCTTCGAGCTCTTACCTGCTGTTACTTATTTCAGAAACGAAGTAATATTGTTGTAACTGTATTGTGAAGTGTACTGCTCATATGTAAGTTTCTTGGCATATGTTACTGACCTGATGACTACTTGTTCTTAACAGAATTATGCAAAAAGCACATAAACAGGTTGCACAGGTGTGCTACTGTGTTGTGTTCAGTCAAGCATGTCAGCTGCTAGCAGACATTGTGTACTTTGTCGCAAACCGAGAGAACACTGGCGGCGATCCGTTTGACGTTCAGTTGACGCATCCCGACCGTGAGCGACAGAAGCTGCTTCGAGAACAAAATGTGCTTCAAGAGGTGTGTATTCTTTCTAGCCAAGTTCTCTTTTCAAAGGCTCTGATTCTGTCAGAAGTTATGCAGCATGCAAATATGTAATTGCATATGATTAAGTTGATATTGCAGGTTTTGATGTTAATTTTATAAAATTTGGCATTGATACTAAGATTATGGAACGACATTCTAGTGTGAATGGATTAAGAAAGATGTTTGTTAGGATGTAAAGGTCTATGGACTGAATGATCACAGTTGGTTACGTTTCTGTGTATAGATTTTTCACATGCTACAAGCACCATTCACTGACACTGGCAGTGGTCCACTGCTATGTATCGAGGACCTTTCAGACCAGAAAAATGCCATCTACAAACACATCTGCCGACTCTGTTATCGCATTCTGAAATTCTCGCAGCATGACTATCGTAAAAACCAGGCACGTGTGAACAACTTTCATTCATCTACTAAATTGCTCTGGCTCTACATTAGTGGCCTTTTATCCACGTTAACTGCTCTTTAGGTGATGTCCCCAAATGTTGCAGAGGAAACTGGTAACTGCTAAAGTGAGATTTATTTGTAAAAGTATTAAAGGCAAATAACCTCTAAGTTTTTTTTCATTGCTTTAAGTTAAAATTGAGTAAAAATATTTTGGTGTGGTTGTAGTCTATATCTTTATCTTTTTTTGTCTTCCATCCCTTTGCTTCCTCAACACTGTTGATTGGATGATAGGAAGACATGCAACCTGTAAAAAGCTGCTGCAGTTGTCCCAAAAGATTCTCCTGTCTGAACCTGCAAAGAAGGCCAATTAAACAAAAAGCCAGTTGTTGTTGTTGTAGTTTTTAAGGGGGAATTGCAGGCATTGCATAGATGCGGCCTGCTTCTACAGATGTCGCATGTAGCATGGCCTGGCCTGTATGTCTGTCTGTGTGTCTGTCTGTTTCTGTGTTGGTCACGTGAATGTGTCCTGCATAAACGGCTGAACCGATCGAGATGCCGTTTTGGGGGGCTGACTGGCATGGACCCAGGGAACCATGTATTAGATTTAGGTCGCGGTCCCCCACGGAAAGGAGCAATTTTGGGGGTTGTCCAGCCCATTGAAAAAGCGGGGAGTCGCTGCTCCGGTGTATACAGCAAAATGGAACATTCGGTCCGCAGTAATGGCATTACAGCCAACTGCAATACTTCTCACTGGTCGGTGTCACAGTACATTGTTCCCCATGAAAAATCGTCCCCCCCAGTGATGCGGCTTTTCTTCAAAATTCTTCGACCACTTGTTCTCATTTCGCTGTGAACAAACGCGTAAAATATGAGCTGAATGTAGTGATGGTGTATGTTACATATTGGCAGGAATGGATAGCAAAGCAGTTTTCTTTCATGCAGCAGCAGATCGGCTATGATATTATGGCCGAGGACACCATGACTGCACTGCTGCATAATAACCGCAAACTACTAGAGAAGCACATCACTCCTCCGGAAATTGAGACATTTGTTAATCTGGTGCGCACCAACAAAGAACCAAGGCATGTTATTCATTAATTACTGTTCTTTTTTGCCACAAAGTTTAATCTAAACTAGAAGGCGCTCAGAGAGCTCAAACTTTCACAGATCTTGGAAGAAATTTTTGCATTCAGAAGAAGTAATTAAGTAAGTAAACAGGACATTTGTATAGCGCTTAATAATGAGTGTAATACTCATTTCTAAAGCACGTGTTAACGAGCGATCACACAGTTTTACCTGCTGTCCACGCGCTTATCCACAAATGTAATGAGCCACCTTCATGCATGTCTTGCATTTACACTAAGTTATGTTATGCTTCCAAATATGGCTGAAAGAAATGTGTGATTCAGTCAATGCTTAGATGAATTTTGCGACGACTCTTAGGGCCCGCTTTTCTACCGCAAATTAATCTCCCATTAACGTTAATGGAGATTAATTTGTAGTGGAAAAGCCGGCTTTAACACACTATTATGATGTTCTTGTTGTCTCTGTTCAGCATCGTCTGAAGAATTGAATAAGGCACCAGCAATCTGGTGGTGTCAGTTTGCTGTCTATTGTATTTTCAGCATTGCATCGCTTATGTACTGTATGCTGATGAGAAGAATGCCATTCACTGTGTGTATGATGTGCCAGGTTTCTTGATTACTTGTCAGACCTGTGTGTGTCAAACAACGTTGCTATTCCAGTTACACAGGAGCTGATATGTAAGTCGGTGTTGGCCAACAAGAACCAAGATATCCTCATCGAAACACGTCTTATGAAGACACAGGTTCGGTTTATTATGCTGTTCACTTTTCAGATTTTAAATTTTCTTTCTGATAATTTTTTTATCTATTGTGTTTTTTACTTTTTAACACTTGGTATTTAATCATACGGAGTGGGCCAAAAAATGAACCCTATATTTTGACTCTTATTGTGTTAATAACACTGAATGTGCAAGAAAAACAGTGGCTTTACTGGTGTTTTGGTATATTCATGAAGAAGTGTATGTAATCAAATTGTTTTTACTGTCACAGATAAATATTCTATAGTGCATTAGCAGAAACTGGAGCGAGTTATTATTGTCTAAACTGCAGTGTGTAAAATGACTGATTTAAAAATAATGACTATTATTTGAAAAAAATTTGAAGTCCACTCCTAGAACACTATTTAGCAGTAAATTCATTCAATGTTTTTTTGCACTTCACTGTTTTTCAGTTTTCAAGTTTCCGATCACAATTTTATTATCTTTACTTATTTTAACAGTGTCTCATCTTTGTGTCAAGTAGGGATGCGAGCGTGTACACATGTACACGATAACGAATCGTGTACACATTTATAAAATTACACGATAGTGTACACGAATATGGCAGCAGTGGCGAAATTGGGTGCTCATCGATTAAAAATATACTGCAGTTGATAATGCAATGTGAGATTTTTGCGACTTAATGTGAAACTAAATGATAATTCTATGAATGAATTTAATTGGAGGCTGCTAGCTCACGTCACAGCTCCCAAGTCTGAAAACTGGTATTTAAAATGTTAGTAAGAAATTATCGTCGTCATCTTTTCGACCATCTGCACTGAAAACACAACAAATCACCTACAGTGTCATAAATTCTCTTTACTGTGCACACGATCAGAGTCTTCTACAGGGTGGGCCAAAAAAGTGAACCCTTTGCTGTTTATCGATAAATAATACTAAAGTGTGTGCTGTTAAAGCTCATTGAGCTTCTTATTTCAGAATGTTTTAGCAACGTCTCTGAAATGTATAATATGCTAAATGTTTACTGTCAGGTTGAAGTTGAGATGGAGCCAGATGAGAAGACCGTTGGTGAGTCATCGTTACAGGAGATTTTGAGTCTGATTGACGAGGAGGAAGTCGTGCTGAGTTGGAAGGACACCAACTCGTGGAAGTACATACGGGAGCTGGCGAGTGACGATGCCGACGAGAGCAAAGAAGTTTTAACATACTACAGGTCGGTTCGTCACTGTCAGTTATTGGCAGATTTATCGTGTCACATTAGTGATTGCCGAATTATTAGAGGTCTGCACTTTCCATGCGTTTTCTTTTCTTTCTTTCTTTCTTTATTGTGGGCAGAGGTCCAGCCTGTTTTTTACTCTGGATCAACCATACAAATTGTTTCATACAAAACCAACCGTCTTATACAAAATCAACATATAGACTTGCAAGTCACACATTAAAAACCATAAACATAGAATTCTATATGAGTAAAAGCCCAAAGGTGACGTAATGTAACTGTCAACACAGCGTACTTCTGGACCTCAGGGCTGAGACCATGTAACGGTCCAGTGTGCTAGCCCAAGGAGAGGAGGGGAATTGGTAGGTGTGTGCAGATGTGTGCATGAGTGCGGGGAAGGCGGGATTAGTAGGTGAACAACTTACCATATCAGGTTCATTAAAAATTTGGAGCAGTTAGTTTACATGATATTTCTCTATGTATGCTTTTAGAACTTCAGTGGTGTTGGATGGGTGACAGAAGCGTTACGTGATTTGTAATGGCACCACTCCAGCACTCTGCTAAGACGTCTTTGAGGACTTTGGGGACTCGGCATTGTGCACCATAACAACGTTACTGTACATCAACCCCGGTTAGTTCTGAGAAGGGTGACTATTTTGCGGGCGAACCAAATGGAGATTGTAAAAATGAAATAGTGGTTGTGGTTTAGCTGGAAAATTTAGTCTGAAATTACATTTATTATGTGCTGAGTTGGAGGCTAATAAATTCAGCTAACCCATTGACTCACTTGGCCGTTCTGTTTACTGCGTGTGATGAAGCTGCGCTGGTTATATCCGTGTGGTTGTAGACACCAGTTGGATCTGTTCTCACATATGTGTCTTGATCGTCAGTACCTGGCAATCAACAGTCTCTCATCTGAACTGGATGCTGATCTCATTCTCAGGTGGATAACATCTGCTGGTTGTAGCAATTAGTCAAAAGTTTATCGTACATATAGGTAAATTGGTACGCAACTTCAGCTTATTGTCTCTGATATAGCCATATTTGTGCTGAAAGGGGACGTTAAACTCCAACTAACTAACTAACTTCAGCTTATACACAGCATACAAATGCATACACTTCTTGTGGAGCATAGGCATGTCAATAGTCCGATGCTATAACACATCATTGTCGGCCTTATTTGTGGTTGAATGTATACCAATGTTGGATGATATGCACATAACCATGCACGCATGCATGCACGTACAAGCGTTGAGGTGGCGATTTGATGTAGTTGTAACGATGTTGCACACATCAATAGAAGTTGCTCTGTATGGAGCCTGATAAGAACTGAGATGTATGACCATTCACTTTTTTGATATGTAACCAATCACTTAAAGGCCAACTCAGTCTCCTATCCTCAGCGGGTTGGAAAATGAGTACTGGATAAGGGTGATTGGTATTGCTCTTTATCCAGAAAGAGTAACCACAGGTTTGGTGTTGTACTGGCATAAGAAGGGAGATGACACCTGGACCACATTCCTGTATTGGGCAGCCTTTACCTGTGCTATATGACTGTCATTTGATTATTATCTATCACTCCCTCACTCTTTCACTCCTCGCTTAAAACTCATCTGTTTTATAAATCCTTCCTACTTTCTGTATTCCACATTCAGCACTGCCTTCATAGACCTAGTACTCGGACTGGACCTTCTGTGCTGATTGTTTTTTGTGCCTTTGCCATATGACAGTGTCAGCGAAGCATTATATTTTTAGGCTGTACCGTTGTCCCATTTGTCCGACTGTTCATCCATTCCTTTATCCAGACAGATATTGTTACCACGATATTTCATGAATGGCTTGAGCAGTTTTTATGAAACTGACAGGGAATATTCATTGTCACCTACTGATGACTTGATTAGATACTGGAGGTGAAAGGTCAAAGGTCAAGGTCACAGCAGGCCTAAGTATATGGTGGCGAATGCATCCAGGTCGACGCTGGGGTATTGAAATTCATATTCTAGTTTGTATCTGGTTTTCTCGACTTTTCTATTTGTGTGTGGTAGCTTAAGCTGGCTATCGTCAGCTTTTCAGCACACATTAAACATTCCTTATCGTGTTGTACGTGTTTGTTTGTACCTGGTCAGGTGTATGTCTGACGAGAGTTTGCCGTTCGACCTCAGAGCATCATTTTGCCGCCTTATGTTGCACATGCACGTCGATCGCGATCCGCAAGAGACGGTGACGCCGGTCAAGTATGCTCGGCTGTGGTCGGAAATCCCATTCGTCATCTCCATCAATGAGTGAGTACTCTTGTGCTTCTCATTGCTGAATATTACAGTTGGGGACCACACGATGCTCGTCATGCAAAAATCGTTAAGTTGATTGTGTGCTATATGACTAAAGTTGTCATAAAATTACTTTAAAGGCACGATATGACCTACATTGTGTTGAAAGCGCCGTTAAACTCCAATCAACCAACCAACCGACTAAAGTTGTCATCATTACCTGCAGTAGTAACAGTTGTACCAGATATTGTATTTAAAACAACGTCGTAACACATTAAATGACGTCTTGAAATCGTTCAAGGTCGTCGGATATGACGCTGTTCAATGGGCTGTTATGTCACTTCCTATTAGTAGTGTGTAGAAACAATGTTTCTGTCATGGATCATTTCTGAAATGCTACCACGTCTTTATTGTGACTGTTTGTGACTTTGAACAGTCTTTTAGCTTGGTTACAACAGTTAAAATTATAGACTTGCTATAATTTCTCGTTGGTCTTTAAACACTTTCTAGCTAATATGTGTTATATTTTTCAACATATTGGATTTATTTAACGGTTTCTATTAGCTGAAATAACCCTGAATAACTACTCAGAGGTCATTATGAATAGCACTGTTCGATAGTCTATGTAAGACTTCTGTTATGGTTCCATTGTAACTATGTCTGTATGCTACAGAGATGGTGTAGCTAACACCATTGAAGACACTGTAGCGTCTTCCACCTGATCTAAATGCTCTAGCTGCCGTCAGCAACGATATGCAGGCAGTAAATCTGTACTGGAACAAAATCCTCCAGTTTTTAAGTGGGGGTGCCAGCTAGCACATGTTAACCTATAGGCCGTGATGCATATGCATCACCAAACACAGATCATGTTCAACAGTCAGTAATTGTCTTCGCATGATTAGCATGGTATTTTCTGTTGATATGTTCTAACATGCTTACAATAAATTCTAACAAATTTGAAAGATAGAATGGTGATAACGATGGTGCATTGCAGTTACGAATCACAGCAGCTGCTTGATCCACAGAAAGAAACAGTCAGAAGCAAATTTGCTGGTACGATACTGTTCGTAGAAGATTACTTGTGTCATGTGCGAAGCATGTGGTCATCCAAGAACCGAGAACAACCAAAACTTACCTATCAGGTAAAAACGTTATTACTTGTTCTATTTTTGTTAAATTTCCGCAAAATTGTTGCGGACAAAGTGAATAAAATATGTTTTGTTTAAAACCGTGGACTGAGCATGCAGATGGTTTTATGACTGTTGATTTGTTGTTCATGTGTTGATGTTTTTTATCTCTTTCACATTTTGGTGGGTGTAATGTCTTGACATGTCTGTCTGTTTGTTAGTGGATTAACTTAAAATTTATGGGTGGATTTTGTTGAAATTTAGAGAATAAATGTATATTATATATAGCATAGCATTACAGGAAATTGTTGAAAATAATATAAAATTAGGAAGAAAACTAACGATGTGAGTTGTCGTTATTTTTTGGTTAATATTGTGGTGCATTATACGCCATGTCTGTTACATGAACAGCAGTTACAGGTTGAACAAAAGAGCCTTATCTGATACGTGTATTGTTCGTGAGTAACTGATATAAAACCGTTGGTTGTCAGGTTGTGAAGCTGGCTCGACATCTCATCTATTTCGGCTTTTACAGTTTCAGTGACCTGCTTCGGCTGACACAAACACTGCTTGACATTCTTGATTGTGAGACTCCGAGCACTCCAGCTGTTGTCTCTCGTTCAGTTAGTAGCGTCGCTGACATTGGTGAGTCAAGCATCGTCTCCCTGCATTTTGACATAGCAACATAGCATACAGCTAATAAAAGCAGAGCATAATTCCTACTCCTTTCCTGGTCTTCTTTCCTTGTCCTTCTGTTAGTGCTGTCAGAGTGCTGGTGTCGGGGAACAACGCCCGTTGCTCATGAGTCTGGTGATGACTGGTGAATGACGAAAGGATTGGTGTTGATGGGTGATTTTTCCAGCCTGGATCAATGCTTTTTATTCAGTGCTTTGACTCCATTCGTTGTGAGACAGGAGGGCCGTCCAGGTCCAGCCAGTACGAACTGTGCCACTTATCCCAGAAGTTCTCCTCTACAGCAAGTGGATGAACTTGGTGAAACTGGATAACCCAGGCTCACGTGGAGAATGGCCGTTGAAACAGAGATGTATATGCTTGTGCTGTTTAATTTTGACCACAAACAATTACTGCTGTCCATGTTGTCTTTTTGCTGCTTACTATATAGCTGTGTAATCTGAGTTGTCAGTGGTGTTTACGTTATTAGGTCCAGCTAAAGCAAAGTAAAGACAAAGTAAACAGTGTATAGCAGTTAGCATCAACTTAGCTTTCACTGCTATGGGAAACTCACATGCCATATGGGATTACACAGTGTTACCTGCCACCCAGCAGTGGTGAGAATCCCGCCTTCACCTTTACCCCCAGCCGAAGCAGTTACTCGATTTAGTGACCCCGGAGGGATGCAAGGCTGAGTTGACCTATGTTACGTGAAAGCGGACCAACCGGGAATTGAACCCGTGACCTGTAAATCGCAAGTCCAATGCCCTACCACTAAGCCGTTGGTAGTTACTAAAAAGTACTTATGTTGGCTGTTAATAAACCAGCAGTTAATAGTGCTTGGTGTCCTGTTTATTGTTTTAATGCATTCTCCATCTCAGATGCAGAAGAAACACCCGGCTGTATGTACTTCAAACACATAAGAGAATTATATTAATTGCCTTTATTTTTGGGCCACATTGCCTGCATGCAGTGCATAAGATGCGGCGCCTATTGCTACAGCTGTTTCATGTAGCATGGTCTGTATGTATGTATGTATGTCTGTCTTCTGTGTGTGTTGAAGAGTTGGGCGCATGGGAGAGCTGTGCAAAAATGGCTGAACCGATTGAGATGCTGTTTTGGGGGAGGGGGCTGAGTCGTGTGGGTCC
>Ga0209780_1000890_pt1 | contig 18067 bp, 3 predicted proteins | sample WorMetexBAHAMAS2_FD_187384 | JGI IMG/M metagenome (GOLD analysis project Ga0209780, IMG submission 187384) | Marine gutless worms symbiont microbial communities from Max Planck institute for Marine Microbiology, Germany - Inanidrilus exumae... | ecosystem: Host-associated > Annelida > Digestive...
CTCTAACATTTTGTGTTTAAATATATTCCACATGTCATCGATGCTATTTTCTTCCGCGTTAAGTATTTCTTCCCAGTTACATGTTAGAAATTTACGAAGATCACCATAATTACCTTACGTTTGCCATAAATAAAGTTCGAGGATGTAGAGGCGCTGGCGGTCTCAAGTTAAGACTGGTTGAATAAATATGTTTTGAAGGGTCGTTTGAATGTCGGTAAAGTACATAAAAGCGTGAATGTCGGTTAAAAGTTAGTGAGTTCAAAGAGCAAGAGCACTACGTCCCTGTTGCGGGTAAAGAGATAAAAAGGCTAACAAAAAAAACATAACATTAACACTAACAAAGTCATTAAGGCTGACACTAACCTACATTAACCGTGACCATAATTCAGACACATTAAGCGACTAACTGTATTAACTGTAAAGTAATGTTTAGTATATTTCATCTCGTAATTTTATTCCAAATTCAACGTCGCGTTTTCACTCCGTGTAACGCAATTGCAGTCTGTCAATCTGCGAATTAAACGAATATCTTATGTTAGGCCCTATGTTAAAATGGCCAATATTCAGCCACAGGAAAATTATGTACGATACGTAGAACAGTATAAAGCACCGCATCGGAGCGTATGTGAGCATAATATGTATAAATGTACTACTGAAATCTGAAAATAGAGTAATTATAACAGTCTAGTGAATTTTCTCAAACTATACGTACGTGCTTTTTGCTCTAAGCTAAAATTACGACTAAACAGCAAGAAAATCAATCCGAAAATATTGCTTTTTACATATAATACACACCAAACAACTCACAGCATGAGTGACGTGTAGATGACGTCAATGATTCGTCTGCTGTACATACTAAGTAAGTAAGTACAGACTAATTTAATAATTTATGACTGTGTTGTCCGAACTCCGAACTCCAAACTTCCGATTCCGAAGGTACTAGAACTAGAAATTGCCAGAAAGTCACGTTGCTTTCTAGCACATTCATAGACTGTGCGTTGGCGTAGCCATCGGCGCTTTACAATCTTTCGCGTTGTAACAAGGAAGGTTTTTTAAATTAATAAGATCGTTGGTTTCGTCATAAAATCGAAATACAATAGCCACAAAAGCCAGTCAATTCAATGGTTAGTTGTAGTGTTTCCAAAGAGTATTATGATATCATGCCATGCGCTAACAGTATTACGATTACTCGAGTACTCACGAAAATTCGGAATAGGCTGCTACTGACATAATTAATACAGGTTTTACAAATGTCGTCGTATACTCGTATGCATGGACGCGTTTTGCAAAGCTGAACTATCACAAAATCGAAGGTAATTGACAAACATCCTACCTTAACCATGTAAAACCAAAATAATATTAATATAGTGATAATGGTTTATGCTTGAAAAAAACAACCATAATTTCGTCAACTACGGGTTGGGTAACTCAATTTCTGTTAGCTTTTTATTTTGTTTTTTTCGCATGTTTTCACCAAAATAAACTGGTTGTGGGCTGTTAATACAGGTAAGGACTAGCAAGCAATAAGCATAAGTATTAAAATTATTTTCCACGAATATTTTATGAAGAATCGAGTACTCCGCACAGCCCTGCCAGCAGGTGGCAAAATGCGCATTCTTTGCTGAAGAGGGCGTGGCAACAGGTTGGAAGGCTTTGGCGTGTTAGGACTTAGAAAGCGTTATTTTTGTATTTTGCTACCTATACTAAAGCTGTCTGCATACATAAATACTAAAATGTGGTTTTCTCAGAACGTGTGTGAAATTGTTGGCGTATTTGTTACATTTTGTGTGGCAGTGGCAATTAGTGGAAGCGAAACTGAAGACTTGGCAAGAGGTACTCTTCTGTGTCATATGGTTTTCTAGTGATTTTGAGCTCCAAGTAAGTTGTCATCTTTTGTATGTTTCACGCAGTATCGTGTACCATCATGTACCGTGCCGTTGCACATTTTATGACGTATATAATGTATATGACGTCATTTTCATCCATGGGTAATTGCAGTGGAAAAAGTATACTGTCAAGATTACGCTGTCAAGATATTTCAGGTTTATTATTATTAAAGTGATCTCCATCTAGTTGTTATATTTTATGTAATCTGATAACTGCAGTATGAATGCATTTTTCACAAAATTACAGATTCACTAACAGAGACAGTGCCATAGCATTGAAGGCAGTTTCATCATCAGTTTTGTTCCAGGAAGTGCGTCTAATATAAAATCACAGGAGACAGACAAAACAACTAAATGAGCAGTTTATATTTGGTAACGATAATTATAGGTGCAGTTTGGTGCACTGCACCTATAATGCCCAACTAGGTGCAGTTTGCCAATTTCTTTGTTTCTTTTTTATATGCCCACAAAGACCTAGCCCCTTTTTCTTATACATACCCCACAAAAAACCCTTTTTTAGTGATAAATGATGAATTTCTTGTAGCTGGTGTATGCTGAGCTGAGTACAGCTAAATCAGCAAACGGGTAGTGCAATTATTTGCCCCACCCACAAACCTTTATGAAAAATTTTTTTTTATAAATCCATAAAACCTTTTTATGGGTGTCAACAAATTGCACACAAATGTTACAGTTTAATAGGGTTAGAGTTAGGGTTTGGGTTGGAGTAAGTGTTAGGGTTACTGTGTCGGTTAGGGTTAGTGTTACGGTTAGGGTCAGTCTTGTTTGACTGCTTACTGGTAGTAGTTTGGTTGCGTAATGTCTCACCATCTGGTGAATGAATTAATTAATTTGATAATTAATATTTCAATATATGGTGTATGCTTATTAACTTGACAACAGCCACATACTCTGATGATTAAATGTTAATTGCACTCACATTCATGATTTGTCATATTCACTAATCTTCTCAACCCTTTTTGTCATTCAGCATATTGATTTCTGCTTATCCTGTTATGATGGTGCTGTTATTTGTTACAGGCTGGAATGCAAATATAAAATGGGTAACGTTGAAAGAAGCAGAAAAGTTGTCCAAAGCTAAGTAAGCTAATGTTATTAACTCATAATATGTAAAATGGTATATGTATGTATGTATGTATGTATGTAATATGTATACTGTTGTTAATAGTTGTATAAATCGTAATAATTGTAATTGTAAATAAATTGTAATATTGTGTGCCAGTTACGTCCTTTTAAATTTAGCATTGTAGATTTATGAGTTAGTTAAAATGGAAAACAATTTTAGAGAGATTTCAAAATTTAGAAAACATTATATTTACTCTTCTTTTGTTGGTTTCAGTGAATGCTCTGCATGCAGTGGTAATAATTTTAGCATAGTTGCCAGTCTGCTGAACTAGCAGTTAATATTTAATGCATTTGGTGAACTAAGTGTATCAAAGTTTGTTGTAGTTTACATAGTTTTCATGGTTGCTTCATTTATTTGTGATTACACATTTTCTTGATTTTGGTGATGTTATAAGTTCTACTCGCTGATGTATTACATCAATGTAAGTATTATTTAAGTCGTCTTTGTGTTTTGACAGCAATCAACCGATAATGTTGCTGATTCACAAGTCATGGTGTGGGGCTTGCAAAGGTTGGTAGTTTATTTAATTTTGAATTTACTTGATAAAGATCTTCACTTAATTAATCTTAAAATCTGTAGCCCTAATAAATATTATTGTTGCTCTTTTAAGGTGGGAACCATTTTAGCCTGCCGAAGCATGGAACACCTGCCAGTAATGTAATTTCAATATTATTGATTATGCAGTCATGCAAAGGTTATATCAATACAGCAGTTGTGGTGTTGTTAATGTCAATAGTATGTAACAGATGACGTAGTTGAGCTTTTTATGGTACTCTTACTTTAGCTGATTGAAAATCTAAACAGATTTATTCTGTTTAAATAATTGTCATATGTTTACGTATGTTTTGTTTTGTAGCATACAGCTGCATGTTATACATTGTGGTGGAATATTGATTGATTGCTGTTAAGCTGATGCCTTTGGTTATTTGATATGTATGCTTGTTTTACATATTTAAGTAAATAATTGATTCTGACATTTTAAAGATTTATCAGCTTATTGCTGTATGAAATATTAAATCACTTCTGTATTGACAGTCTTTAACATATTATTTGATCTGTTTTTATTGTACGAAATCCATCATTTAAGTAGATTTTCTCCTTCTTCTGAACTATGGTGTAGATTAAATAGTTTCTGTTATTATTTTTAAAGCATTTAGCTGCCAGTCTGTGAAGCATTCCATGCCATCACCACCACTACTTCGTCCGCTTTGCTGGCCTTTTTACGGGTGAACTTGGGTTGGCTGATTCCAAATAGTCTTATTCCTGCACTTAATTCAGATGAAGACCTTTGAATGCAAGTTGTACAGATTTCTTATGGAGAGGATGCCTGTTGTGTCACTCATCTAACATTGTCAAAGCACTACAGTGAACCATTCATTAAATATGATTATGTCGTCTTACATTTAGAATGCCAGAGGTATTGGGACTGTAGATTGAGTTTGTTGTTTTTAAGACTTAACTGCCTCTTCTTCCATATATTTACAGCACTGACTGCACTGTAGAAGATATGTGTGTATGTGTGCTTGAAATAATAAATGTGGCTTATTTTGCATGAAGCATTGAAGCCAAGGTTTGCTGAATCTAAGGAGATTGAGGAACTGAGCAAAAATTTTGTGATGGTTAATGCATTGGTGAGTTATATGTTATATTGACACTATTTTGCATACACTGCTGTTTTAGTAAAACATTGTATTCTGTGCTATCAGTGCATCTGTCCTCTCACTATTTATGTCGATAAACTAGTTCTCTGTGTGGCCCCACAGTTTTGTATTGTAGTATCTTTAGTTTTACTGATGCATATCTGGTTTTGCTATTTTAGGTTTAATGTCTTCTGTACCTGTCTAGAAGCTATGAACTACGTTTCTGAAATAACCTGTTTTATGTGCAGTGTGATCTTAAAACTTAACTCAGTTGATTAGTAGACTAGGCTTGATATCATCTAGACCTGTAGCTCTGTTACTGTTGAGTTGGTCACACTGTGCTGAGCACTGTCTTCTGATGAAGTCTTGTCAGTAGTAATAGTTTTAATAATAGTAGTAGTAGCAGTAGTAACAAATGGCCAAGAATTTTGTCAAAACGTGCATCACATGAGGTGTATTTTTCATGACTGAGACTGACCAGTCTGGAGCATTGCAGTTGGCTGCAGCAGTCGTCCTGTTATTTTGTTATTGAGGATTTAATGATGCTTTTTGCTGCATACTCCGCAGCAGCGTCTTCCAAACAACGACAACGTTGATTCCATTCTGGTAGCCAGAGGCTAAGTAAACATACAGTCACACAATGAGTAGTCACATTAACGTGCATACATATGTCACTCAACTCTGCAAGTGGCACAATGCATAGGGGATAAAAGAGTTTTTGTAACGGTTTATCTGGGGGCATACTGTCGATTATTTTTTGTTTGCAGTCAGCCAGTTAGTTCACTGTCTCATTTTGCGGGTTTCCCAATACTTTTCAGTGGGCCAGACAACCCTCAAAAATTGCCCCTTTTCATGGGGGATCTTGATCCCTGTATAATACGTGGTTCCTTGGCCCACATGAGTCAGCCCCGAAATGGCATCTCAAATGGTTCAGCTGTTTTTGCATAGCTCACCCATGTGACCGTCACACACACAGACTGATGCTGATGCCAAATCGCTCCATCTGTGCAGGTTCATTGAGCATCTGGTGCAATTTATACCCAAGAAGCATGGGCGATGAGCGTGTTTCTGTAGACTGACATGAGAACTGAAAACATCCTAGATTGTCTTTACACCTGCCGTGATCTTGTCCATTCTTCAATAGCACTGAATTTTATGCTCATCGAAGCACCCTAATAAACATTTGACCTGGCAAACCAATGCCAGTCTGACGCCAGATATTTTAGTTATAATAGTTACATGAATTTCATATGCAGCCAATTTGACTGCAGCTTGAAAGTTTTGTGTTGCTGTAACTTTCGTACAATCCACTGTATGTGTTGACGATTGATGTGCAATATTTACAGGATGAAGAGGAACCATCTGATAATAAATATGCACCAGATGGAGGCTACATCCCACGAGTATTATTTATTGGTAGGAATATTCTGTACAATAATTATTAGCAGCATTTTCATATGCAAAATGTGGCCATTTTTATGGGTCAACCTGAGTGTGTTAGCTGGCACCCAAGGTTAAGAACTGGAGGAATTTGTTGAAGTGAAGTCCTTGCTGATGACAGCTGGTACATTTGGATGAGTACCCCAAGAATTGATACTTATTAAATTTCAATATTTATAATATAGTTCTACCTTAAAGGCACGATATAACCTAAATTGTGTTGAAAGCACCATTAAACCCTAACCAACCAACCAACATTTGGATGAGGGAGAAGATGCTACATGCACCGTCTCTGTACCATATTTCCTCATATGCAGGTGCACGTGATTATCTGTGTCTGAACTAGATAAATGCATGAAGTTACTTTATACGATACGATACGATATATTTACGTGCGCTCAGAAGCTGACGAAATGGCCAGTTTAGTCTAGCACACAGCACAGAAACAAAAATTAAGGAAAAACTAAAAACCGATTAGCTCAGAAGAAACGGTGGCATCACATTTAGCGATAACCCACAATAATGCTGTTAATTTTCTTTCAAATAGGGCTAAGCTTTTTGTATTCTTTCTAGTTTCTGTTTGCATTAATTATCCTGTTATGGTCTCTGTCTCTTGTGGTAAACTAAGCTTTGCTATACATCAGTTGTTGATTACACATTGCACATGATGTATCATTAGTTGCAATTAAAATCAGTTGTGCATTTGAGTGCATCGTGATAATGATTAGATTGAGCAGCCACGTTCAGTGTATGGTGGGCATGTGAATGTTGTAGACCAGCGTGGAACAGTCCTGCCAGACATATATAACAAGGACGGCAGTGACCAGTACAAATACTACTATCATGATCCACATCACAGTGCGTTCCGTTGATTATGTTGTCTGAACTGTGTAAAATATTAAACCACATTAATAACTGCGGCTTTTTACCTACGCTGGCATACCCTGCAGCATAGGTAGGGCATCCAGTCACATCTGTCTATTTGTCAGTCTCTGTCTGTCTGTCTGTTTGTCCGCACTCTAAAAGGAAAATGGCTTGAACTACCAACACCAAACTTAGTACACATGTTACTATACAACAGTTGCTCGGCATGCATTGACGCAAAGGTCAAGGTCACATGGTTACGAAAACCATCACGATCTAAGTAAGTAAGTAAGTAATTCTTTATTAGAATGTGTCAAACGCACAAACTTTACAAAAATAGGGTACACATTACAATGCATAGGCTACAAACATTACAGTACATACAATGAAACATAAGATTAAAATTACAAATGGAGAAATAAAATATAAAGTCAGTGTGCACAATGCAGATAGATTAGTGTTCAGAGCTCTAATGGTTGCTAGTGACCATGACCATTATTGCGTAATCTGTGCTACCTGCGGCCGTTGCTGGCGTCAGTCTGCATGTCGATATGACTGCCTATGTTTTCTACTTATTTTGGTGCCGACAACAAGTGTCTGGAGCAGAGTTTAGCCAATGGCACAATTGTTTAACACACAGAACCATAAATATCGAAATTGTTGGACCTACTGTTGAAGGTATAATGCTTAAGCAGATCATTTTTGTTTCCACCTACCTCCAGATGTCACTTGGACTATTTCTAAATCTGATATATCATACCTTAAGCAGTGGGTCTGCAGCAAATATTTATTAAGCAGGCAATCATGTACGGAGCGAAGGGAACTTGATTAAGTGCATTTTTTACAGTTTGTGTGGTCTGGATTTTGTGACTGACCCACTTCAGGAAGTGATATGTTGTGATGAAAAAGACCTATTGTGGTTTAAAATGAGTTTTTAGCACTGGTGGTCAGACTCCATAATCCTTGGTGTACTGTTTTGCCATTAACTTTTTCTTTACTTATTCTTTTGCCAGATGCTTATGCAAATATAATAGTAAGATGTGTTAAAAAAATTAAGTCTGTTACCGCATTTGTAAAACAAGTGTTTGCATTATATAATTTATGCATTTCTGTGTTTGTCCAATTATGATGGATGTTTAGTTTTGGTCTGACTGGCTTTCTTTTCCTGATTTATTGCAAGTCTTGAGTTGGTAGATGAGTTCCATTGTTTGGGTAGCATGCTGAGCAGATGGAGATGCTGATGCAGCTGTTCAGGGTAGAATACACAATGGATGGAATAAATGTAGGCAACTTGTGCCTTTGCCTTCCACTAAGGACGTTTCCCTTCTTATGAGAGGAAAGTTATACAAAAGTTATGTGAAACTTGGCCAGATAAGCGAATGAGTTGGCATTTCAGTGGGCTGAGATGAGAATGACTAGGTGGATGTAGAGTAGGGGGTTCATGTGTATTGAATTGAGAGTGAGAGATAGAGACTAGGAGTGATGATATAATTACAGTGGTGCAGCAAAATAGGTTGAGATGGTGTGGGCACATTTTAAGAAAGTATGGGAATGATGGCATGAAAAATCTGATGAAAAATCATAAAATGTGGTAGGCCAAATGCAAACTTGGAGTAAGGTTGTAGGAAAAGACCGTCAGATCTGACAAATATCCAAGGAAGATGCTATGGACCATAGTGACTGGAGAAAGTTTAATATGCAGATATTGTATATTACCCACAGCAATATGGAATGAGTGTTTTTCTGGTACCAGCTAGCCCCGATCATGTTGGATAAAGGGCCATTAAATGGCTTGTTGTGTCTTATTAACGAGGACGAACTCTACTTAAATCTTCCTATGGTAAGCATAACTCATTACGACAAATTATTACTCTTACTCTAAAGATGCAATATAATAGAAATTGTGTTGAAAGTGCCATTAAAATTAACCGACCAGCCAATTTTTACAAGATGGATGGTTTTGTTCTCGCCTAACCAACAGTGTTAAGACATCAAAAGAACTATTGGCAGCCGGGAAAATCATCGCTTCTTAATTCACCAACTCTTGGGGAGGGGATGCTGCACCTTGTATGTGAGATGTCAGACGCCAGTTTGCTATCTACGTCTGTGAAGTGTGTTCCTTACAGGCTCTGGGGTAGTAATGTACCCCGATTCATTTGTTGATTTCGGCGCTATATAAATTGTTTGTTTAATTAACTTCCTTATTTTCTTCATTTCTTATACTTTCTTCCTTACTTATTTAATTCCTTACTCATTTACTTCTAGACTAAATTAGCTTCTTCCAGAATAGACCGTTCCATTTCCAGGCCAGAGGTCATGGGAGGCTACCAAACCTGGCTTTAGTTTTTGCATTAATTTTATGTTGTAGTATATTTTGTTACAGATGCATGTTTGCTTTTGTTGTGCTTGATTTTGTTTTTTTCAGTACTAAGTCAAGAACGTCTCCAAACTGACCAATTTTGTTTCAGATGGGATGTAAAAACTTATCTCAATCAGTCTATGAAGTATAAAATGTTGACTGTAGTTGCTAAATGTCTGTTGCTTGTTTATGTGTGTGATATGCAGTTGTGGCGTCCATGCGGCAGTGCCTGGACGTTACGAAAGATACTACAACAACAACCAGCGGTGATGAACTTTGACCTTTCAGCTTCTCAGCAGTGTGTTTCGGATTAAAATTTTGCTTTTGATGACATGTCATATTATTAGTTTGATTGGCAGTTGATTGGGTCGTAGATATATTGCAGTTTGCTGCTGATATTCAGTTGCATTTGTTTGTTTCTTTGTTCTTTGTTTTGTTTTGTCCTTGTGAGTCCCAGTGTTTTTGGTGGTGGTTATTGAGAACTTTTATGTTACATTTCTTCTTTTGTGGCATCTAATCACGCTATTTTATTGTTTAGTTGTTGAGACAACAGTGCATCATGATTACATTTATGTTGACCGATTTTTCAGTATCTAGTCTTAGGACACTGTGACCAATGAATCTCATAATTTACATCAGGAACTGGGTGATAACATTGGTTAATATTTGGGAGTAAAACGTATATTTTGTGCATGCTAATTTGAAAACAGTGGCAGGGGCGAAGACTTGCCTTTTCTAAAATTCATATGTCATAGTTAATATATCTGTCTACTTCTGAAACGAATTTGTCAGTTTTCAATGTGAAAACTTGTAAAATGGGGCCCGTCTAACAATAATGTTGTTTACTGTTATGTTGAAAACTTGCCTTTTGACTTAACATACAGATCACAGTGTTTGAGAGAGATTGTGAGATCACTGATTGCATACACATATATTGACTTATTGATTAATGGCAGCTGTGTGATTGTGAAAGTTTAGTCCATATGATGTGTTGTGTAATACGTTAGTCTGATTTGAGCACCAACCATGTATGATGTGATTTAGATCAGGTTATAATGGGAGTAGATGCGTTTATTTTTGTATACAACATGTCTTACAACTCGGAACGTAATGTGCAGGAGGCTTGACGTCTGCAGTGAGCGTAGTGCCAAAGCAGTTGCAATAGTTGTATTGTTTGTGCAGCTAATTGACTTAAAGCAGACTTGGAGACGACCAATAAACTGTAACAGTGTTTTCTGTTTGTGCCGTAAATATTGACATTTCGTAGTTTAAACCACACCAACTGCTGGATGCATCTGTGTTGTGTGAGAAATGCCACTCACGCCCATCAAGATGGAATACGTAATTACAGGACCTCATGGTGTAATGTAAAGGACAGCTGATGTGAGCATCACTCGTTTGTCCTAGGGTTGACAAGTGATAATTTTTTTGGTTTCTTATAAAACAGTTAATAAGTTGGCTGCACCTTACACAGTGTCCGAGTGTCTGTAAAATAGTATTTCCGGGCCATTGGGGACTTGACTGCAGACTTTGTCTCATGTGTCATCTTCAACAGATTTCATTATTATCCAAGCTCTGCAGGCGCTATAACACACTCCTCCATTTACTATGGACCATATCATCCTCCTTGTGATAACCTGCAGTAGGCAGGTTTGGTGTTGAGCGTCACCCATATACTAAGAGCTGCATTGACCAAATTCCGTGTGTATGTATGTATGTGTTTGTAACTACTCCTCCCAAACCACTGAATCAATTTGCATAAAAATTATACCAGCAAATAGAGCGTCTGACGCTGATTGCTATAGGCTACTTAGATTTGAAATATTTATCCCCACCATATTTAAAAATCTCTAAAATCCATTTGTGGGGGCTCCGTAATGTTAAACCAATGGAAAATAGAGCACTCCATATCTCAGGGAGTAATTGAATTAGAAAGCTGAAATTTGGTATGTGAATAGATATGGAAGGAGCTTCAACAGTGTTGAAATTTTTTTGCTAGGTGGCTCATGCGCATAACCGCGACGCCATCCTGAATTTTGGGACCCCTCCTATCTCAGGAAGTAATTGAGAGAGGAAGCTGATATTTGGGATGTGAATTGATATGCATAAGAGCTTTAACACAGATGAAAATTTTCTCTGCTAGGTGGCGCTTTTACACCACCACGACGCAATCTTGGTTTTTGGAACTCCCCTCATACGTCAGGAAGTAATTAACATAGATAGCTCAAATTTGGTGTGTGAACAGATATACATAGTAGCTTTACTACTGTAGAAAATTTTTTCCGCTACTGGGCGTATTTGCGCCACCCCGTAATGTTAAAACAATGGGAAATAGAGAACTCCATAGTTATTAATAGGTAAGTAAGTAACAAGGCAGGTTTTGGTGTGCTGCATTCAAAGGAGATGCCATTTTGTTACCTTTTTGGAAGATAGATTAGTATAATGTAACGCTCTTCTCAGCTGTACCGTAATAAATGAAGTGTGCGTTCAAAGTGCGTCCAGGTGGAATCACTTAACATAAAATAACATAATCGTTTAATAGGAAGCTGACAAACCGCAGCTCGACGCAGGCAAGGAATAATGTACATACATGCACACACATACATACATATATGTCTAACTAAGAACAGTTAAAATGGAGTAAAACAGTAACAAGTAATAATGAAACATAAAATAGTACATATAAAGGTGGAGATAGTGACATATCTGATAAATGAATGAATTAAATAAAAGTATTGCTAGTTAACAAATGTCTTTGAATAGGAGTCTATTGATGAAGTTTCCTGTGTCATGTGGTCTTGGTCTGAGATTATAGCCATGGGAAACACGAGCAGGAAGCAGTTGGTAGCAGTGATGTTAACAAGGACTTAACCCTCAAGGCCAAGGACTCAGCCTTTAAGGCCAAGGACCGAACCTTTGAGAGGTTAAACCGTGAACTTGATATATAAAAGCTGAGGTTACATGTTACTAAAATTCACAGCAGCAGTGAACTCCATCTAACGTTATTACAACTGTCACTGTCACAGTGTCTTACCATGCAACACTAAAACATAATAACTGCTGCACTTCAGGAACAACAGTACTGTCTGTCTGTCACATTGCATAACCTCCTCAGGCCCAGGTACATTTCAGATCATTGAGCACCATACTGGTCTAACCCCCCATCTTTAATTTCTGACATTTGGGCACTCTGGCGCGCTGCCCAAATGTCAAAAATCAAAGATGGTGGGCTAGACCAGTATGGTGCCCAACGCTCTGAAGTGTAACCATTTGGGGTCACTGTATGCCGCAAACGCGCGACTTTTAGTCCAGCAGCCTATGTGCCGTCTTAGGAGCTCGAAATAGAAATACGACATAATATGATTTAAAGGACTTTTTTCAAGCTGCACTGCAAAGCGGTGAAATAAAAATTAATAAAAAATATTTAAGATTAAGGCCAACAAGGACTCAACCTTCAAGGCCAAGGACTTCAGATGTGTCCTTAAGGACAGTTCAAGGCCAAGGACAACAACACTGGTTGGTAGAGTACATGGTTTTCGTTGTACCGAATGTTCCTAAACACTTTGCTGTCTGTTTGCACTTAACTCCTTTCTGCGTGTGCTATGAACACCGCTTGTTAAAGAGTCCACTGACAATGCAATATTTCTGTTAAGTCGTAAATGAAACAAGTTGTTGAGCACATACATAAGGCAATATATACACATATACGTGTATAGTGCTAAAACGAGTAGGCCTAATGAGTAAAATAGCCTAACATAAAGTAGAATGTAAACACTGCTGCTACATACAGCTAGGTTGTTGTAGTCTTGCTGAACGAAATTGTTAAGTAGATATCAAAGTCTCAAATGTCAGTGACTGTGCTCAGAATATCTTTCGCGGTATCTTTCGCTACTCTTCACAGCCTATATACGGCGATGTGCCGATGACACCCAGTTGTTCATTTCTCTATCGCCATCGACATTAACAACCTTAACAGTTGCATTGACGCCTTGCATGTCTGGTTCTGTGCAAATTATGGCCTAGCCCTGAATCCGGAAAAATCCGAAGCCATCCTACTTGGCACCCGCCAACGGGCTCACATCTATTCCAATCTAGGTGCCATCAACGTCGCTGGCTAACAGATCCCTTTGGCCAACCACATAATTCTTGGTGTTACACTCGATAAAACCCTATCCACGGATAACCAGAACCACGTCAATGCCGTGAGCAAATCCGTTCATTATCATACCCGTGCATTAATTACGGCATACATGTATCTGTTCCTACGTATCCGAAGACATGGTCAAAATGGTAGTCTGTGCGCGCGTTGGCTCTCGCCTAGATTACGCCAACGCTGTTATTTTACGTTACCACTCAGAAAAAAAACATTTATCTAAACTTCGGAAAACTCCTTGCACGTGTAGTTCGTTTCAGTCCATCTCAACCAACATCATTTTCCTTACTCTTCACTCTCAGTCTGTTTATCTACATTCTGCCTTGCGTGCTACTTCTATTCGTTCTGTCAGGTTCTCAAACACCAATCTGCTCTCCGTTCCATTCGTCCGCACTTCATTTGGCGCCGTTCTACAGTTCCAGGCTTTCAGCTTTGCAGCTCCTAAAATCTGAAACTCTGTCCCTCCCGCTCTTCGACTGTGCACTGCTCCGAACGCTATACGGTCATCACAAGACCCACTATTGCCAGCAGGCCTTCCAACCCACTTAGCGTATTTCTTGTTGGTTGTTGCGCCTCAGATTCGGCTTCTGTCTACCACTGAGCGACCACATTATATATATTATACTCATTTACTTACTTACTTATTAAAACCAGAAAGTCCTGGACTGTTGTGGTGTGTTGAATGAGACGAGACGCGGTGTACGATGTGCTTCGTTGCTGGCTGGCTTCTTGCTCGGCACGGTGCCGTTGGTGTTGCTGCTCGGTGACTTCTCGACGACTTTGTACAACACCAGCTTGTCACGTCCGCTCGACCTCGTCTTGGACTGTTCGCCGACGCTCGCGCGACCGCGCCCCGACGCCGCCGCTGACTGCTGAGTGACCTGTTTCTCTGCTCTTGCGGTTGTCTCTCTCTGTGGCTTTCGAGACGACGTGGCGGTGGTTCTCTGCTGCCTCGTCGTGGTGGCTGACGGCGGGCGCTGTGACGACCGGACGTCCCTGATGGACGTGCTGCGCGGGGGTGGTTCTGGTGATAGCAGATCCTTGCTGACGTTTGTCGAAGGTGATGACTTCCTGGTCCGCAGTGACGCCGGCATTGTGGCGCGCAACGTGGAACCGCGCACCAACGCCGGAGTCTTTGCGCCAGCGCCGCTCACTGGAGAATCATTGAAGCCGCGCCGCGTCGAAGACGACTGTTTCGTGTCAGCGCCAGTGGAACTTCCGGTCTGCGATTTGACCGACGACGACTGTTTAGGACGAGTAAGACGTGCAGTCAAGTTGGACATCCACGAAGATCTGTCGCTGCTTGACTTCTTCTTAGAACCAGACACGCGTGGACCGTTGTCGGGCTGGTCAGATTGGACATCCTCTGTGGGCACGACGGCCGTCACCTCGGTCGAGTTGGTGATGTTGTGTGGCTCGTCATAGTGGTCGACGTCGATGGTGTCTCCGCTGAGGACGAATTCTCGCGCCACGAGGCTGTCGTTGCTACGCGCGAAGTACTTCGTTCCGGCGCTGACCGAGTCATCCCCCTCGCAAGGCGTCGTCGCTTCCGACTTAACGAGTCCGTGTGGTCCCTGTGGGCCGGACGGAGGCTGGACGCCGAAATCCGAGTCGGTCCATGCCGACTGTCCGCCGGCGTCGACGGCAGACTCGAACCCTTCATCACGACTGCTGCTGGACGTAGACACGTCATCGAATTCCTCCGATGTCGGACGAGACGTCGGCAGACTGCCTGACTGTGACCCATCTGGTGTGACCAATGCTAGCGCCGAGTCGGCTGAAGCTACTCTGGAACTGACAATGACTGCGGGAAGACGTCGCTGCCGCGAAGCTCCAAACGGAGCACCGTCAAGCGACTCGACGGCTGCTCCACATGAGTCCAGCACTCGTCCGGAACGCATGGAGGAGGTTCCGGACTCTCCAGGTGGATATTCTGGGATTTCTTTCATTCGTTCGTCGACGTTGGACGTCTGACGGCCAGGGTTTTCGTACCTCCAGCGTTGCGGCAGCGTTGTTGAGCGCTGCAGACGACATTGATAATTGTCGTCGTCGACGTCGAAGACTGCACACCTGCGTCTCTGCTCGTTTTCCGGACATCTGTTTAGACGTCGATCCGGCGTCACGCCGCGCTCCGTGTCCGACACCCTCTGGTAACCGTTCTCCTGTATGCATGATACCACAGTATGGTTAGATAGGACGCTGTCGATCTCTTGTCCAGTTTTCTCCACCTCTAGGATTGCTCTATCCACAGCACCGGTTTTCCATCGTTGAAGACTGGGCTGGTCGTCGATGAGCGGATGTCGCTGCGATGTCGTGGGCGAGTCGTTGATAGTCGGCGACCAGCGCGACAGCGCGCCTGATGACCTCGGCTGTGCGTCGTCGACGTCGGTGACTGGAGACGCCGAGTGATGCGGCAGTCGTTCTCGTCGACGTTGTTCCAGAGTGTTCACCGGACAGCTCAGCAGATGTTCGACACCGGCGACCGTGCAGTCTTCAGTGATGCTGCGCCTGGACGAGCTGTGACGCGACGAGTGGCTGTCGGTGTTCGGGGGCGCCGCCTGCCTCGCCCACTGCGCCTTGAGCGGCGGGCTCCACGTTCCCCGGTCCCGCAGCGACCACCTTCCCGGGCCGCCTCGACTCAGCGCCGGCGGAAGATCGTCGCTGTCCGACGTGGCGGACGCAGAGCCCGGCGACGGAGTGGCTCGCTCCCGACTCTCATTGAGCCCGTCGAACGGCATTCTCGACCTGCGTCGACATCGTTGACTTGCGGAACGTACGAACTCACCTCGGCCCGTCGCAACGTCGCCGGAAGTCAAGAAGTCGAGCAGTTCGCTGGAAGAGTCAACAGCGTCCATGACGACATGACGAGCCTGCTTGTCGCTGACAGAACGTCTTACCGCCGTCTCTGCTCTGTGGCCGTTCATCGGAGGATCACCGTCGATCTTCGTCGATCCAACACCGGCTTCAGTAACTAATGACGGCGATGGATCGGACTTTGTCGCCTTTGATGATGCCGTTGACCACTGACGGTTCATCGCACCTGCGGCAGCGTTAACATCAACCAAGACTGCATACATACAATGTTGAAATAAAAACAAAGTAAAAACGTAACAATAATACAAAGCGAACGTAAAGATTTTTAGCATTGGTTTTTTGTTTATTTTATATGTTTTGTTTTGTTTCATGTTGTTAACTTTACCTCTTTTTACAAATCCAGCATTTGATGCTGCAGTTAATAAAACAGTCAGTAAATGGTGCATTAAAAACATCGCCTATTTTCAGGTGACATGGCTAACGCTCAACATGCCTAAGTAGGCCTAGCAGATAACTCGAACTTCGAAGCATAATTTTGTAGTTACTGTTAGCTTGAAGGTGAATTATTATTAGTACACAGTGTTTCATTAAAAACACACCCACTCATATTATTGGCTATAAGTTCAAGAATAGTTCTGATTTTAATAATTTTTGACATCAAAATTACATCGCATGACAGCTTTAAAATCGCCGGATCTTTTACTGCAGATCTGCCACATACGCAATTATTTAGATTATATGGAATTATAGCGGTTACAACCGGTCCCTCCCCCGGGACTGTAAAGTACGGCCGCGCGGTCCCGCTCAGTGACTTTGTTATGTTGGACACACTAATCGTTCGTTCATCTCATTGCTTTCTTGCGTTTTTATTATTCATTTGCTTTATGTGCGTTTGACGTCTACGATTTTATTGTCACTTTATGCCGATTTCTACGCATAAAACGCGAACATGCAGACAATATGCGACTCTCGTGTGACGCGAAATGACTTATAAAATCACGAGATCTTACAGAGAGCTTGGCTCTCAGTGCCTGCGATCGTTCGTCGTCTGGTCTTCTGCTCAGCGATCTTCCGCTGTGTGTTGTCCTACAACACAGCCAGCACACGATGAACCTTCGATATCAACAGTTGTTGGTACACTGGACGGATTGAATGTCGCATTTGGTACACTTGGATCCAAGCGGCTAAGTATTACTACGCTGGCCACGTCCATAGCGGAAAGCGCAATGTAACGGTCTGGCGTCCGTCCTCCTGTCTGTCTGTTCTGTCTGTTTTATAGCGCGCGTCGCATTTTTATAACCGCAATAGGGCGAGCAGCGCATACTCAGCGTGAATCACCGGGGGGAGGGGGAGGGGAGCACGCAACGCGGCAAGCGTACATTTCCGTTCGACTGTTACGACAATTTTGGCGACAGAAGCTTTAATGTTGCTGGTCCTTGTGTGTAGAATGGTTTTACATCGTTTTTGCAATACGATATTAGCTATAAACAGTTATGGCGGCTAATAAAACATTTCTGTTTGCGAGTTAGTTGCCCGTAACGCACTGCGACTGTTTGTTTCTTTGTGCTTCAGACATATTCCTACTTTGCTAATCAACGATACTTAAGGCTGAAGCACCGCATTTAAAAACAAGAAATCATGAGGAGATGAGATAGCAAACGTCAACTTTTTACGACGATATGGCACGTACGTACTTAAAAATACTAAAAAAGAGAACCTACTTCGTTTAACCAATTAGACGATAGCTAGCCAAGTACTGCGCATTCA